>Ga0209373_10002617_pt1 | contig 17692 bp, 17 predicted proteins | sample Higcelweek5metaG_FD_187173 | JGI IMG/M metagenome (GOLD analysis project Ga0209373, IMG submission 187173) | Freshwater pond sediment microbial communities from the University of Edinburgh, under environmental carbon perturbations - High... | ecosystem: Environmental > Aquatic > Freshwater >... | reverse complement strand
TCCCTAATCTGGTTGAAGTGGTTAAAGGTTATGCCAAACATGAAGCCGACACCTTGAAGGCGGTTACTGAGGCCCGCGCCAGTGTGGGTGGTATGAAGGTGTCCAAGGATGTCATTAATGACCCGGCGGCCATTGCCAAGTTCCAGCAGATGCAGGGCCAAATGTCCGGCGCTCTGTCCCGCCTGATGGTGGTTGCAGAGAAATACCCTGATCTGAAGGCCAACCAGAACTTCCTTGATCTGCAAAAACAGCTGGAAGGGACCGAAAACCGGATCAACGTAGCCCGCGAACGGTACAACAAGCAGGTACAGGCCTTTAACACCAGCATCCGTACCTTCCCCAACTCCCTGACCAACTCCATGATGCTGCACCTGAAGCGTAAGGAGCCGTTCAAGGCCGAAGAGGGGGCCAAGGTTGCACCGAAAGTGAAGTTCTAGGTGGAGTTGTCCACCTTTGTCAGCACCTTCGGGCTGATCTTTCTGGCAGAGCTGGGTGACAAGACCCAGCTCACCGCCATGGCCTTGGCGCTGCGCTATCCCTGGAAACGGATTTTTGTCGGCATTGCTGCTGCCTTCTTTGTCCTGAATCTGGCTGCGGTACTGGTGGGCAAGCTCCTGTTTCTGGTGCTGCCACTTTTCTGGGTGACGCTGGTTTCTTCCCTGCTGTTTCTCTACTTTGGCTATAGCACCCTGCGCCACGCCTGTGATGCCGAAGACGAAGATGGTCCACCCCCCACAGCGGCTGATGCGGCACGGACCGCCTTCATCATGATCTTTATGGCAGAACTGGGTGACAAAACCCAGCTGGTTACCGCCAGTCAGGCAGCCCAGCATTCCGGCAGCCTGTCCGGTATGGGTTCGGTCTTTGTTGCCTCTACGCTGGCGCTCTGGCTGGTTTCACTGATCGGTATCTTTGCCGGTAAACAGCTGGTCAAGTACATACCGGTCTGCTGGATTCACCGCACTGCCGGCCTGATGTTTCTGATTTTCGGGCTGGCCATGGGCTGGCGCCTCTTTACCCTGTAAAAGGATATAACTATGTCACCAACCACCCTGATGTGGATTGTCTTTGCCCTGCTGATTTCGTGCATGCTGGTGATTGATCTGGGAATGAACCGTAAAAGCGGGCGGGTCAGCTTCAAGAAGGCAGCAACCTGGACCCTGATCTGGATGGGGCTGGCTCTTTTGTTTGATCTGGGGATCTATTTGAGCATGGGGCAGCAGAAGGCGATGGAGTTTTTGACCGGCTATCTGATTGAGCAGTCACTTTCGGTGGATAACCTGTTTGTGTTCATTATGATCTTCACAGCATTCGGGGTGCGGGAAGAGCTGCAGGCCAGGGTGCTGAAATGGGGCATTCTGGGGGCGATTGTGATGCGACTGCTGTTTATCTTTCTCGGTTCAGCCCTGTTAAAGGAATTCCAGTGGTTGTTCTACTTCTTTGGCGCACTGCTGATCTATACTTCCTGGAAGATGGCCTTTAGTGGTGATGAAGAGATAGAGCCGGACAAGAACCCCTTGGTCAAGCTGGCGCGGCGTTTTTTGCCAATGACCAAGCAGATCAGGGGTGACTGGTTTGTAACCCGCAAACTGGGGATCTGGGTTGCCAGTCCGCTGTTTATGGTGTTGCTGGTGGTGGAAAGCAGTGATCTGGTCTTTGCAATGGACTCCATTCCGGCCATCTTTGCCATTACCCTTGATCCGTTTATTGTGCTTACCTCCAATATTTTCGCCATCATGGGGCTCAGGTCGCTTTTCTTCATGCTCTCAAATCTGATGGGGATGTTTGCCCATCTCAAGTTCGGTATCGCCCTGATTCTTGCCTTTGTGGGGATCAAGATGATCCTGATGATGCAGGGGATGCATGTGCCGATTACACTTTCGTTAGCCATGATTGTGATAACCTTGGCAGTATCTGTACTGGCATCGATCCTGCTGCGCAAACCGGAATCTGACGAAGCACTGGAAACGGTTTAAAATACAGGCTTACTTCGCCTTTGCCACATTTAAAACAGTAAACCTTAACCGCCTCAATCCCCCTTACGTAAGGGGGAGGTTTAAGGCTCTCCCCTTATGTAAGGGGAGCGGGGAGGGGTTAAAGGTTTCAACACAACGCTAACCTGACAAAACAGGTTAGCGCCTTCGCCCCTTCTGGCCCCTCCTGAATTCCCAGGGGGGCTCAGGATTGGCATCCCGCCAGAGCCCTCTCCGCAAACGCCGGGCCTGTTCTTCCAGATTGATATACTGCGATGCATAGGGTGCGACAAGGTACTGCCGATAGGCCCAGGCCATCCCTTCTGCCACCATCTCGGCGTTGATATCCCGTCCGGCCAGTTTTATTACCGCAACAGATCTCCCGTACTGATCCCGCTCAACCAGTTCTGCCACAACTTCCTTGCCCAGCAGCTTGTACATCAGGACCCGTTTGGCCTGACTACCGAACGGCTGTCCCGGTAAATGGGGTTTCCGGGTTTCAGGAGCATCAATACCGTAGAGCCGAACCGTTAAGCGTCCCATCCCCCTTCCCACCAGCACAACGGTATCACCGTCATAGACCGCCTTGACCATTCCTTGCAGGGTTTCCGCAGCAACGGCAGGTGAAGCAAGGTGCGCCAGCAGCACCATGATACCGGTCAACAGCCATCTGCTCATACCAACCCCCGTTCATAGTTAAAGAGTGTACTACCCGGAATACTACGATCAGCACGGAAGGCATCCAGAACCTCACCACGAGCGGCAGGAGCTGTTTCAGACAGATCAACCAGAAACGAACGTACCCCCATTCTGCGCAGTTCAGACAAGCGCCCTGTTAATGAGAAAGGTGTTTCTGAGCTGATATGGGTAAAACCATCCCTGCCTTTGATCTGGTACGTTTCACCCCGATCAGACTGCAGCGGTGAACCGCTACTGATCTCTTTGATTTTAACCCTGGTGGCCATGACCTCAACCGGTGCATACGCCACCACCGTCAGGGCTGGTGACTGCCTTGCAAGCTGCGCCAGGTTTTCCCGGTCGTCTTCAATATACAGGGTAGCCCGTTGGATGCCCAGCTCCTGCCAGACAGCCAGGGCCTGGCTATTGAGGGTAAACAGGCGATAACCACCGGACAGCCGAAGATCCGTAAACCGTTGCAGCAGCTTGAACTGGCCCGGATTTGTCACCTCAAACTGGCGGAAACCAGTCTGATACAGGGCGGTAACCGCCTCATGCAGAAACGGGATATCCCGATCAAACAGCATAAACGGCAACTGCCAGACCAGCTGTGCCGCGTCATTTTTAAGTCTGGACAGATAGCGCGGCAGTTCATGGATAGCAGCCCGATGCAGTGGCACAACGACCTGAGTAGCGCCTTGCGACAATACCCAGCGGATATCAGAGGGGCTATCAACCAGAACCAGCAGTTCCTCTTTTTCGGCCTGTCCCTTGATCCGGGATTCTTGTTCCTGTAACTCCGCAAGGGCGGCAGACTTTGCGGTTGCTATCCGCTTCCGCTCTTCTCCTGCCCCTTCCTGCTCAAGCCTGCGGTACAGTTCGCGTCTGATCTCCTTTAATTGTGCTGGTGGAATAAACAGGGCTGGAAACGCCGGGGCATATAACTCCTCCAGCTGAAACGGCGTATCCCCGGTTTCGCTGAAACGGGAACGCAATACTCCTTCCATGGCACTGTTACGAGCCACTTCCAGTTCCCCCAAAGGAAATTCATAGGCGAAGGTTGCGGCGCCAATCCGGGCAGAAATGCAAAGGGTCCAGGGTCCAGAGGCAAGGGGCAGGTTGTGGGTTTCAGAGCTCTCTTGCTCCCTGTCCTTTACCCCGTGTACCTCGCATCTCATCTCCAACCGCACCGCAATCCGATCAGGTCCGGCAGCCTGCAGCTTTCGGGTAGCGGCCTCATCACTCATACCAAAGGCATCGGCAGCCCCCACCTTGAACAGGGCATCACCGGGGCGGGCTTCAAAGGGGCAAGCCACCTCAACCAGCGTACCTGCTTTACACTCATGCACCTTCTTTCGGCTTACGAACAGCTCCCGCAAGGTCCAGGCCTGGCCAGCCTGATCAGTCTTGGGTTGTAACCGCAGCCGATCTCCCACCTGCAACGGATCACGGGTTTCAAAACTGATCCGGCCCTGTCCGCTCTGTTTCACCTCGCCACTAAAGTGGCCAGTTCCCCCCCGCAACCAGGGGTTGGCGATATCGACCGGGTTCGCCGAAGCCAGAAAACCTTTGGTGGGTGTACGCCCGAAAGAGTCCTTCAACAACTCTTTTGCAGCCTTCAAGGCTTCTTTTTTGACTGGTTCAGCTGCATCAACCACCAGCCGGTAGGCCTTGACCACCTTGGCTACATAATCCGCCGACTTCATCCGCCCTTCAATCTTCAGCGATGCCACCCCTGCTGCTGCCAGTTCCGGGACCATCTCCAGCGCCGAGAGGTCATTGGGGGAAAAGTAGTAGCCATCCTTGCTGCGATGGTTGTAGAGCCGACGGCAGGGTTGGGCGCAGCGGCCACGGTTGCCGCTATGTCCCCCCAGCAGGGAGGAAAAATGGCATTGGCCAGACACGCAGAAGCAGAGCGCCCCATGTACAAAGATCTCCAGTTCCATTGGGGTCTGGGCAGCAATGGCGGCAATATCAGTCAGCTGCAGTTCGCGGGCCAGCACCACCCGCTCAAACCCCAATGTTTCCAGCAGCTGTACACCGGGCAGGTTATGGATGGTCATCTGGGTGGAGGCATGCAGCGGGATAGAAGGGAAATAGTTTTGTACCAGCCGGGCAACCGCCATATCCTGCACAATTACTCCATCCACCCGCAACCGGGCCAACTCGGCCAGGGTCTCCACCAGCTGGGGCAGCTCCTGCTGTTTTACCAGCGTATTCAGGGTTATGTAGATCTTTCGGCCCCGCTGATGGGCGTATGCCAGCATCCGGGCCAGCTGCCCCAGGGTAAAATTCTTGGCTCGGGCACGGGCTGAAAACTCCCGCAAGCCGACATAGACCGCATCTGCGCCGGATTCCATTGCAGCAAAGAAAGCCTCAAGGGAACCGCAGGGGGCCAGGATTTCCGGTGCAACTGTCTGCAGTCGGATGGATTCGTTGGCAACTGCTTTAGCCACTGAAGTCTTTACCGGCTTAGTATGATCTGCTGAGCGTTTCAAGCTCGCTCCTTTCAAACTGGTACTGTTGTTTACAGAATTCGCAGGTAACCGATGCCTCACCCTGTTCGGCAATCATTTTTTTAAGTCCATCAACACCCAACGACAGAATGGCCCGTTCCACCTTGTCACGGGAGCAGCCGCAACGAAAGAACAGTTCTGTTGATTCAAGCGGGTGGTGTTCTACACCGGCAAGCAGCAGCTCAAGCAACTGCTCCGGCGTTGTGCCTTGCTGCAAGAGCGAACTGAGCGGCGGTAATTCAGCAATGGCAGCCATAATCTTTTCAACGGCATCCTCATCAGAGGGTGGCAATGACTGTATCAGAAATCCGCCTGATGCAGCAATCTGACCATCCTCGGCCAGGCTGACACCGAGCCCAACCGCTGAAGGAATCTGCTCGGAATCGGTCAGATAATAGGCCAGATCCTCAGCAATCTCACTGGTTGTAAGCTGCACCATGCCGCTATAGGGCTCCTTCAGCCCAAGATCTCTGGTCACGGTCAGAAAACCGGCCCGGCCAATCACCGCTGGTACATTTTCAGCCATGGCATCCGGTACAGCAACCGTCCCCCGTAAGGCACCATCCCAGTCAATCTCAACAATCAACTTGCGGAGTGGGCCGCTGCCTTCAAATTTGATGGCCGTCCGCTGGCCCTGTTTCAAGGTACTTCCCAGCAGGGCAGCCCCGGACAATGCCCGCCCCAGTGCGATAGAGACTATCGGTGATGTTTCCTGCAGAAAACAGATATCGTTGGCCAGCCTGGTGGTGACGCAGGCAACGGCGCGGATCTTGCCTTTGACTGCCATGGCGCGGGCGATATGATCGGTAGCTTGTTGCATACTTGTCCCTTCTGAGTAAGTTCCCTTCGACTCCGCCAAGGGCAGTTTGTGGGCTGAGCGGATTTGTGCTGAGTGAAGCCGAAGTAGTCAAAGCGTATTTCAGCTGAAGTTACTCCCTGAATAATGCACCGCAAAAGCGGCGTGGGCTCTTTCAATGAACATTTGTACCACGCAGATAGCGTGTTTTAAAACAAATGATACGGTCAATAGCTTAACAGTTGCAGTTTTACCCGTACATTTTGTATAATTTCAACAAGGTAGCATATGACAGACGATGGATGGCAGACATGACTCCCCTTGGCAGCTTACCAAATAGTGGAAACGTAACCGTAACCCAGGCACGCGATACGGGGAGAACGACAGAGCAGCAGGTCGGTTCCAACGCCGGGAGTAGCGCTGCCTCCGCTACTGCGGCCGCTATCAAGCTTCCCGAAGACAAGGTAACCCTTTCCGGTATACTGCCTGATCAGAAGCAGGCTGACAAAACCTCTGACGAGACCGATCCTGCAAAAAAAGAGGCCAAACCGGGCGAGAAGACAACGCCTGATGGCAAAAGTGTTGAAGATCCCCAGGTGCAGCAGCAGATCTCCCGTTTGAAACAAAATGAAGAAAAGGTCAAGAGCCATGAGGCGGCCCACAAGGCGGCGGGGGGGAGCCTTGCCAGTTCTGCTTCGTACAGTTACACCCAGGGACCCGATGGCCGTAATTACATTACCGGCGGCGAGGTCCAGATCGACATGTCCGGCGGGAGTACTCCCCAAGAGACTATTTCCAAGATGCAGCAGGTGATCCGGGCTGCCCTTGCACCGGCAGATCCTTCTGGCCAGGATCGGGCTGTGGCAGCCCAGGCTGCCTCCCAGATGGCTCAGGCCCAAATGGATAAACTGCAAACAGAAAGCCCCTCTGCCCAGCAGGATTCCAGCCAGCCGGTTGAGCCAGACAAAGAGACGATCAAGGCCGCTGATGATCCGACAACCGTCGAAAACAAAGTTGTTTCGGCCAGTTCTAAAAGCACTGACATTCTGGTACAGCAGGCCTATGGCAACCCGGCGGTGCAGGGCAACAGCTCCGCCGTTGATCAAACAAACCCCCGGAAGTCTGGCAGTTCCGTTAACGAGATGCCATCTTTCATCTCAACCTTTGCCTGATCCTTACCATGCCCCGCACCGCCCTGGTTTACTCATCCCGTTTTGAACAGTTCAGCTATGGTACCCATCATCCGTTTCAGCTGCACCGCTACGGCCTTGCTCTGGATTTGCTGGATTCCTACGGGCTGTTGAAACTTCCCGGCATGGAGCGGAGGGACTGCAGGCCGGTGTCGGACGATCTGATCCTCTCCTTTCATACCCCGGCCTATCTTGCCCGTCTTAAGGAGTTCAGCGCCTCTGATGAATCACGGGCAGATTTCATGTTTGGCCTTGGTGATGCCGACTGCCCGGTTTTCAAAGGACTGTATGATTACGCAGCGTTGGGAGCAGGTGCAACACTTGAAGCCTGCCGACTTGTGGTGCAAGAAGATTTTAAGGCTGTACTGAGCCTTGCCGGTGGCTGGCACCATGCCCATCGCGCCAGGGCATCGGGCTTCTGTTATCTGAATGATGCCGTCATCGCCATTAACTGGTTGCTCCAGCAGGGCAAGCGGGTGGCCTATCTGGATCTGGACGCCCACCACGGCGACGGTGTACAGGAAGGCTTTTACGACACGGACCAGGTTTTAACCATTTCGATGCATGAAAGCGGAATCTACTTTTTTCCCGGCACCGGTTTTGAGGATGAAACCGGTGTCAATAGCGGACTGGGATACACTGTTAATCTGCCATTGCTGGCGCATACTGATGATCCGCTCTACATGCGGGCATTTGATGAGACCGTCTATCCTTTGCTGGCCGCTTTCAACCCGGATATTATCGTAGCCCAGATCGGAGCTGACGCGTTTCGTACCGATCCGCTCACCCGCCTTGAGATTACCACCCACAGTTATGCCTACATCATGCGGAAGCTGCAGGCGCTCAAAATCCCCTGGGTAGCTTTGGGTGGCGGCGGGTATGATCTGATGAACACCGCCCGGGCCTGGACCATCGCCTGGGGGGCCATGAACGGCATCGATCTGCCTCCCCGTCTACCTGCCCCGTTTGTGAAAAAGATCAAACAGGAAGGGTATCCCCACAGCATGTTGCTGGATGCCTTGCATTGGGCTGACGAGCATGATCGATGCCTGGCTCTGGATGCTCTGGAGCGGAGTATCAGCACCATTAGAAAACAGGTCTTTCCGGTTATTATCGGTGGAGATCTGGCAGGTTTGCTCTGATGCCAAAGCTCGCCGGGAACAGGCCGCTGTTCAGCCGGGAGGGGCATCCGCTCTCCTCTCTGTCCGGCATCAACCGGTTGCCGGAACAGGAGAAAGAAACGTTGTATACCGGATTATTACCTTCGCGGCTGCTCAGCTTGTTAAGGATTGATCCAGCCACTCTCTGTAACCCTGACGGTGAAAGGCTGGTGCAGGTCATTGCCCCGCAAGGCCTGAATTTTGTTCGTTTAGAAGTGCGCTCGCACCCTGCTGACACCGACCTGGTTTTTTTTGCAGAGCTTGCCGACACCCAGTTTCATCAGCTTGAACTGGCCTTCTGTATCATCTGCGATCCAGCGGCTCCACGCTTTGCGGTTGACGTGACCGAAGAGGGGGCGCTAAACTATTTCACTTCCCATGGCCGCAACCTGCCGGAAGAGCTGCGGGCCATGGCAACCGGTCTGTTTCCCAATCAGGTCAGGCGGGGGTTGCGTCTGTTCGGTGAATTCTTCCCTCTGGTGGAACAGTTTGCCGATAGTCTCGGGTTTGAGATGATCGTTGCCGAGCCGCTTACCTACGACAACGCAATCAGGTACGAACGCTACGGCTTTGATTACCTGACCGGCAAACGGCTGATGCTGGAGATCAACCGCGAGTTTCACACCGGCGGCACGTTGTTGCAGCGGCTTGACCGTTCCACACCGTTTCGGATACCGGGCATGGAGCGCACTGTACGGGGACGCAGCTGGGCCATCCATGACGGGATCATGGACCAGGCTTGGGATGAAGTAAAAATCTACAAAATGATCGGCATAGATGCCGGGTTAAACACCTTTCCTGACAGACAACCTGAGGAGCTCTCGTGACACTGAACTGCATTGCACCAACCCCCCTGGATGGCATCAGCTATTTTCAACCCCCTGTTGATTTTCATATCACCGGGCGTGACGGTCGGGTCAATATCCCCTGGGAGTTTCCGATTCCTTTGGCTGAGGAGAGTTATCGCACTGCTCTGGAACAGGGGGCTCCCAACTACGACCAGGTGGGACAAGGGATCTTCTTTGCCCTGCGGCAGAACCCTGACTGCAACTATGCCGTCGATTATGCACGGGTGTTGCAGGAAGGCTATCCCCATCTGATTGCAGAGATCGGTGGCGAAGCGATCATGCTGGACGCCAAAGAGGTTGATACCCCCTATCTTGACCGCAAGGTAAATCTGTTGAAGATAATGGCGTTGCTGGAGCCGGGGAATGCAGGACTCTGGCGGGAAATCGGTCGTACCCTGATGGAAAAGGGGAGCAGGCTGGAGGCGTGCCATCTTGCTGTTCAGTCCTGGTACGGGGCTGAAAAATATCTTACGCACTCCCTTGAACTTGATCCTGACGATTTGCATACCCGGTACCAACTGGGAGAAACCCACTATGTGCTGGGACATTATGATCAGGCGCTACTCTGCTGGGATCAGCTTCCCGAGCGGCTTGAGGGAAGCGAACGGACCAGCCTTACGGCACGGATTGCAGCGATTAACAAGGGCGAACGCCCCAAGGTCCCGGCAGTTGATTATCTGACTGCCCTCTCGGTTGCCTTTGAACAGCATCAGGATGATCAGTTCTACGAGGCAGCCGCCATAGTGGAAGATGTGCTGGAAGACCGTATATTCTGTGCCCAGTTTCCCATGACAGGTGTCTATCGTTTTCTTGAACAATGTTACCGGGCCGTTAATCTGACCGAGAAAGCTGATGCCCTGCGGGGGAGGTGCTAGATGTTCGGTTTCAGTACGGCAGACTGGTTGTTCATCGGCTTTATTCTGGTGGTAATTGCGTTTTGCGTTGCAATCAGCGATATGCGCAAGAAAAAATCATGACCGAGGGCCTGCCGGATATGGAAGAGGTTCGTCCCCGTTCCCAGACGCTGGTAATGCTGACAGGATTATATCTGTTCCTGTTGTTGATGACACTGATGAGCTACGGTCAACCGGTGCCGTTTTTCGGTCGTATTCTGGAAGGAACTGCCGGACAGATCTTTATTGTACTGGACAGTCTGGTCTGTCTGCACCTCTTTCTGGGACTCTGGAAGCGGCAACGCCTCACCTGGCGTCTGCTGTTGCTATACAACGGCTATGAAGTCTTGAACACTCTGGCTAACCTCTGGCTTCTCCCCCACAAAGATCTGGAACGGATTCTTGAGCGAACTGTTGATCCGAACGGCTTGCTGTTCAGCAATCTGGTTACGGTTATGATTGTGTTTTGGATCAGCCTGGTAATCTGGAAACAGCGGGAGCAGTTTTATAACCGCTCTCCGTACCTGTTTTGATCCAGCGAGGAAACAATGGGTAAAATCCTTTTGATAGATGATGATCCCGCTTTCACCCGTTTACTGAGTGACTACATTGCAGAACAGTACCCATTGTTATCGGTTGATGTCTGCAACAACCCCCTTGAGGCACTGGGGGCGATCCGCCGCGCCCCCTACGACCTGATCCTGATTGACTTTGAAATGCCGACCATGGATGGACGCAAGCTGATGAACTTTGCAATCCAATCCGGTATTGAAAAAAAACGGCTGGTGATTCTCTCCAGCCGTGATGCAGATTTTCTGCATGAGCAATGTCCAATGGGCAGTTGTCTGGCCGTACTGAACAAGCATGAAGTTCGACAGCGGGCGGTGCTGGACATGATTTTCAGCTCCTTGAGCCAGAAGGTCGGGCAAGGAGCCTGAATAGCCGCTGACTTTCTTTGACCTCCGCACCCCCTGAAAGAACCGTCTCTTCAAAATCTGCGTACTGGTGCTGGTTCTCCAGCTGTTTTCTACCGGATCTACCGTTAAGGATGTGAGCATGTCCTCCAAAAAGCAGAAAGAACAGAAGCCTGCTGCACCTAAACCGTTCAGGACGGACCCGTTTGCCGCCTTAAAGGGGGTTGTTGTTGAAGCGTCCCCTGTGCCGGAACCAGCCAAAAAGGTTGTGGTTTCCAAGCCCAAGCCTGAACCGGCAGCCGATGAACTGTTTTTGCAGGCGATGGCAGGGGTACGCAAGCTGGATCTTCCCGCCAGTCGTACAAAGGCCGATTCCGTCAAAAGTCGATCACAACAACGCCAGGTACCTCCGCAGGTTGTTTCACCACACAAAATCTTGCCACGGGAAGAGGTGGCCGCCCGTAAGGCTTTTTTGCAGGAGGTTGACAAACTGCAGCTTGACGTCCGCTTTGAAGACAGCCTGCCGGATGATGAACTACGCCCACTGTCTGGCAATCGTTTACGACAGTTGAAGCGGGGTATCATCCAGCTCGACCGGCAGCTGGATCTGCATGGCCTGACCCGTGAAGAGGCTGTTGCAGCACTGGCACCGTTTCTGATGAGCGCCCGTTCTGCGGGAGAAAAAGGGGTGTTGATTATTACCGGCAAAGGGAACCACTCCGTTGAGGGGCCGGTGCTTCAACAGGTGGTAGCATCCTGGTTACGTGATCAAGGGAGGGATTTTATTACCGAATATGCTCCGGCGCCACAGGAACTGGGAGGAGGCGGAGCCTTTATCGTCTTCCTGCGTCCCCTTGACAAACCGGATAAGGACTAACTATATTCAGATTAAGCTATATTTATGAGGAGGCTGTTGCCATGCCGATGTACGAGTACCGTTGCCAATCCTGTAGCCATCAATATGAACTACGCCAGAAGTTCTCGGACGCCCCTGCCACTGAATGTCCCCAGTGTGGTGGTCCGGTAGAAAAAATGATCTCCCAGACCGCTTTTAGCCTGAAGGGCGAAGGCTGGTTTAACTCCGGCTACTGCCCAAAGACTGACGCCCCCAAACCTGCCAGCTGTTCAGCTGGTGGCTGAGGCATTTAACGATCCGGCCGTGCGCCGGAATAAACTGCCGCAACAAAGAGAAAGCCCCGCAGATTAATCTGCGGGGCTTTCTTCTGTAATTCAAGAGACTGACGGACTGTTTAGTTCTTCTTTGTCACATTCAAAACAGTAAACTTTAACCCCCTCAATCCCCCTGACATAAGGGGGAGGTTTTAAGGCTCTCCCCTTATGCCAGGGGAGCGGGGAGGGGTTATAGGTTTCAACGCAGTAGTCGGGGTTTTTGCTAGCCGAATGGTTCGGTAATCCCGATGCAGCTCACGGTGTTGCTGTCCGGGGGAGTCGTATCTCTATCTCAAGCCCCCCTTCTACCCGATTGCGGGCGGTTACGGTACCTTTATGCAGTGCTACAGCGCGGGCAGTAATGGCCAGGCCGATACCGGTGCCACCACTTTGCCGATCACGGGCTTCCTCAACCCGGCAGAAAGGCTGAAAAATCAACTCCCGCATCACCTCCGGTACACCTGGGCCATGATCAAGAACACGGATGATAACCTGATTTTGGGAATTCTGTTCCAGCAGCACCTCAACGGCGGTTCCCTCGCAGGTATAGCGCAGTCCGTTCCGTATCACATTTTCAAACGCTCTGCGCAACAGCTCCCGGTTGCCGGTTATTTCAAGGACTGTTTCTGCCGTCAAGAGGACCTGCCGGTTGTTTTCAGCCGCCTCAAAGTCAGCATCCTGAACCACCTCGTTCAACAGTTCCCGCAGGTCAACCGGCTTGGTATCGCTCAGGGCGGCACCGCTGTCCAGCAGGCTCAGAGTCAGCAGTTCACCGATCATGCCGTTTAAACGCATGGCCTCCTGTTCAATCCGGTCCAGTGCTTGTTCCCCCTTTGGTTCGGCATAACGCCGTGCCAGTCCCAAGGCAACCTGTAGACGGGCCAGGGGAGAACGCAGTTCGTGGGAGATATCCCGCACCAGTTGCTTCTGGGAGAGTAGCAGTTGTTCGATCCGTTCGGCCATTCGGTCAAAGTCACCTCCCAGTTCGCTGATCTCATCACCTCGCTGGTTGTTGGTAATGCCGGTACGGGCAGCAAGGTTACCATCAGCAAGCTGCTGTACCGCCTGCCGCAGCTTACGAACCGGCGCGGTTATCCTCCAGGCCAGCAGATAGCAGATGCCACCTCCTACAACCAGAAAGATAGCCGCCTGGACACCAAGATCAAAAAGAAAGAGGAGCGGTAGTGGACCATGGGGCCGATGGGGACCAGGCGGCAGGGGACGAGGTTCCCTATCGCGAAATTCCGGTGGTGGCGGCAGCCTGCCCTGCTGCAGTTGTCGGGCAATTTCCGGATGGCGCTGTTCCAGCATCCAGTCTTTAATCCGGAAAGCCAGAGAGAAAAAAACGGCGCCGGAGATGAGCATGGCCAGTAAAAAAGCTACAAACAGTTTGAAAAACAGGGACCTCATGCCGAACCGGCCGGGCGCAGATAAATATAGCCGACACCACGCACGCTTTTGATCCGTTCACTGCCATCGCCGGTTGGCCCCAACTTGCGACGCAGGCTGCTGACATGTACGTCGATACTGCGATCAAAAGAGTTGAGCTGACGTCCAAGTGCCTGATTACAGAGTTCTTCTCGGCTGATAACCCGTCCTGCCTGTGCCAGTAGCTGCTCCAGCAAGGAAAACTCAAGAGAGGTGAGCGCCACCAGTCGATCGCCCTGTTGTACGGTCCGCATCCCGGGATCGACGGTCAGATCAGCGACGGTCAGAGTTGCAGCAGCTGCCGTTTCTGCTTTATGGGAGGCTGTCTGACGCCGTTGAATCGCCCTGATCCTGGCCACCAACTCCCGTGGGTTAAACGGTTTGGGCAGATAGTCATCAGCGCCCAGTTCGAGCCCCACAATCCGGTCCACTTCTTCTCCCCGGGCGGTGAGCATCACCACCGGTACTGACGATACAGCCCTTATTTTGCGTAGTACCTCAAAGCCGTTCAGGCCGGGCAGCATCACATCCAGTACAATCAGGGCATGTTCTGACCGGATCGCCTGTTCTGCCCCCTCTGTTCCGGTATGCACCGTTGCAACTTCAAATCCTTCGTCAGTCAGGTACTCGGTCAATAGTCCGCACAGCTCACGATCATCATCTACTACCAGTATTCGGTTGTCCATATATCGCCTGCCTTCCTGTTCATTCTGCATCCAGTATAAACAGTCTGACGAGCAACGTCTGTAAAGTTTTGTAAGCATGGCGTTCCTTACAAAACTTTACCAACATGCCGGAACACTTAACGAATATTCTGTCGTCTGCTTCCGATAAGATTTCTAACAGGCAACAATGTTGACTCGAAATCCAGAATAAGGAGGCTTACCATGAGCAGCATCAGCAGTGTCAGCAGTAGTATGAGCAGCAGCATGTTGAAGCAGATGCAGGAGGAGATGTTCAAGAAGGCTGATGCAAACAATGACAGCAGTATCTCAAAAGATGAATTCAGCGCAATGTCGAAATCGGAGGATAGCAAGAGCAGCAGCGATGCAGCGACTATGTTTGCCCAGTTTGACACTGACAGTGATGGGGCCCTGAGCAGACTTGAGTCCGATGCCGCGATTGCCAAGGCCGGGCAGGAGATGCAATCACAAGGTGCGCGCCCTCAGGGGCCACCACCAGGTCCGCCACCTTCAGAAGAATCAGAAACATCATCTTCGGATAGCAGCGATGTAAGTGCCATTTTTGATGAAATGGACACCAATCAGGATGGTGTCGTTAGTCTCGCAGAGATGACAGCTGCGCTTGATAGCTCTGAAGAAAGTGAGTCTGCAACAGATCCTAAAACATTGCTTGACACCATCAGCACCGCTTTGGAATCAGGTGACACCACCACTGCTCAAGCAGCCTTGGCTACCCTGCAAGAGCAAGCGGCAGCACGCAACGGTGGCAATGTAAATGATCCGTTCAACAAGGATCTGCAGGAGCTTTCCGATGCGTTGGCGTCGGGCGACACATCATCCGCCCAGTCGTTAGTGGCCGGTATCCAGGAAAAAATGGCTGCACACGGACCGCAGAACCAGATGGCGGGAGACAGCCAGAACCAGAATGCCGATTCCCAGGATACGGTTGCCCAGACATTGCAAAGCATGCTTGATGCACTTGAAGAGTCATCTGCAGCAAGTGAAGACAGTGTAAACAGCGCGCTTCAGAGTGTTATTGCCTCTGCATTAAACAGTTATATGCAACAAAGCTCAAGCAGCTATAGCCAAACTACCGTGAGCGGTACCAGTGTATCTACATCTGCATAACTATTAAGCAACAGTAACAACCTGCCAAAGTGCGCGGGTATCCTGTAGAGAGAGGATACCCGCGTTTTTGTTTAACATTTCTTTACCGATCCGGGCACACTCTTAACCTGCAAGCTGAACCTGTACTTGTTAGAATCTTCTTTATCCTTCCGATAGAACGGAGCGGCAGCCTTAAACTGATAAAGGGAGACTAACATGAAACGAAAACGGTATGACGGGACAGCTGCAGTCACCTCTCTGCTGCTATTGTTTGCCTTGCTGGTTATAGTCGGTTGCGGTGGCAGTTCATCAAACACAACCAGTACCGGAACCACTACAACCACTACTCAAGCCACCACGACAGGTGACATGAACATCGCCTCCTATGCCGTCTCGGTGGCTGCATCGGCAAGTTCGTACAACGCTGAAGATGTAATCTCCAATACCTCTTTTGATACCGTCGTTACCATAAATTTTACGGCAAATACGGCACAGCTTGCTTCCGGTGCAGCTCAGGCTATCACAACCGATGGAGTTACGTTACTTACGGCAAACGGTAAAACCCTGACCATTGCAAAGACGACCAACGGCATAACGGTGACTTCTGCTGTTGATGCGAAAGTAAGATACAATCTTTCAGGAAAGCTGGGTGGAACCCTTACAGTGGCCAGCGCAGTTGTCTATCAACTGTATCTTGATGGCGTCACCATCAGCCCGACCGCCGGACCGGCGCTTGATCTTGAATCAACCCAGAAGGTGTTCATCGTTACTGCGGCTGGTTCAACCAATACCCTGTCTGATGCATCTACACGCAGTATGACCATGAAGGCGGCACTGTACGGCAAAGGGGCGATGATTTTCAGTGGCAATGGCACGCTGAATGTAGCCGGAAGTTACAAACATGCTGTTTTCAGCAATGATTATATCCGGGTGCAGGGCGGCACACTGAATGTAACGGTCAGCGCCAAGGACGCTATCCGGTCGGTAAACGGCTTTATCTTTGATGATGGTGTCCTGACGGTCAGTGCAACCGGAACCACGACGGGAGATGAGAGCAAAGGGATCAAGGTTGAGGGATCAGAAACTACCGGCATCGGTAAAGGATACATCGTGATCAACGGCGGCTATATCACGGTCACCTCCGTTGGCAAGGCCATCTCCGCAGGATGGGATATCGATGAGGATGCAACCACCACCACATCAGACGATCCGTCCCCCTACGTCGTCATCAATAATGGCGTCATCGTGATTACCACCACTGGCACCCCCTACGAATATGTCTCTAACGGTACCACCGTCAGTTGCAGCCCTGAAGGGATTGAGGCGAAAACCGCCCTTACCATCAACAGCGGTTACCTGCTTGTCAACACTACTGACGATGCCTTGAATGCAGGCAAGGCAATCACCATCAACGGCGGTTATCTCTACACAGCAAGTTCGGCCAATGATGCCATCGATTCAAATGGCACGTTAACCATCACCGGTGGCGTAATTGTCGCAATCGGTGCATCGGTCCCGGAAGGGGCGTTTGACTGTGATCAGAACACCTTCACCATTACTGGAGGTACTTTTGTCGGTATCGGTGGTGCAACCAGTACACCAACCACCAGCACCTGCAAGCAGAACGCAGTAATTCTGGGTAGTGGGACAAAAGACACAACCCTGGCCGTGAAGGCCAGCAACGGTGCTGTTGTGTTCGCTTTCACGGCCCCACAGGCCTATACAACCATGCTGCTTTCATCACCGTCCATTAGCACCGGAACAACTTACTCGGTTTACACAGGAGGAGCAGCCACGGCAGACAAATACTTCAAAGGTCTGTATCTGGACAATCTAGGTTACTCCGGCGGTACCGCCGGGAGCAGTTTTACGGTTTCATCATGTCTGACAAACCTTGGTTCCGGAGGAAGCCGGTTCTAGGAACCTATCGTGCTTTTAACCATTTACAAAAATGGCTTTCGAGAATCGCCCGCAATCAATTTTCCTTTCTGTGAGCACTTTGCTAACTCTCGAAAATGCCCCAAAATGCTGTTTTCTGTCTAAGTCCGGCAGATTCCTGGATTTTACTGCATTACACGGGCAGGTATCAGTAGGGAGCCCCGTGCGCACTGTTCAGCGACGTCTGGCGAGCACAGGCGCAACCTGCTGTAAAACAGATTATGGAACGTTTTTGAACCGCTTACAGTTCTTTACCAATCAGCGCATACTTTTAACCCATAATCACAGCCGGTGCTGCTAGACTTTCATTGTCAGCTGCTTGCACAGGTAGCCACCAGAGAATAGAGAGGAGTTATACCGATGGGAATTCAACTGATTTCCGGAGCTGTTATTGTTAC
>Ga0209373_10002613_pt1 | contig 17707 bp, 13 predicted proteins | sample Higcelweek5metaG_FD_187173 | JGI IMG/M metagenome (GOLD analysis project Ga0209373, IMG submission 187173) | Freshwater pond sediment microbial communities from the University of Edinburgh, under environmental carbon perturbations - High... | ecosystem: Environmental > Aquatic > Freshwater >... | reverse complement strand
TAGCAGTACTGTGTCTGTTGGATTATTTGAAATCGAAACAATAAAATCTTCGATGTTAACCTTAATGCTAATCCTAATTCCACCATTTTCCTTCATCTCTTTTTCGGTGTCTTTTTTTAATATCCCGCCACAAGATGAAACTAGAATTACACAACTAATCAATGCTAATACAGCATAATATACACGAATACTGTTGAGGCGATATGATTTATCTCTCATAACTTAATTTATTTATAATTGTTTTTTTAACAGCTTATTCCCCGACATCTCCCCAACCCTGCTTTTTATAGCTTTCGATTATTTTTGCCGAAGTACTTTTGGTAACAAACTCGTCCTCGACAAATATCAAATAATAATTCTTGTCGATGTTAATGTTAACCTTTTTAATTTTTTTGGGTTTTTCCCATACGGCATCTTCTAACTCCATGCCAACAGAAGGGACCAAATTTGATTCGCACTTTTTTCTCAAGGTGGATTTATTAAATTTTTCATCCACAAAAATCTGATCAATAATTATAAAGCTCATTATCTTAAATTTTACTATCCAAAATTAGAATTATTATTTAAAATAAGCATAATTGGTGACCAATTATTGTAAAAGAAAAAGGGTTAAGCCTGATAATCAGCAACTTAACCCTTCTCTTTGCAGTCCGACGGGGAATCGAACCCCGGTTACCAGGATGAAAACCTGACGTCCTAACCCCTAGACGACCGGACCGTAATCAATTCGTATTTGGGGACTGCAAAGAAAAAAAGAATTTTTTGCCTTTGCAAATTTTTTTTGATTTTTTTGAAAAAAAATTAGCCTGCTACATAACAGGCTAAATATCAACAACTTATATCTGTATTCTATTTAATTATTCCATCGATTCTGCCAATTCATCAGTCATTTCGAGGTTGTGGAACACCTTCTGAACGTCATCGTCGTCCTCAAGAGCATCAATAAGCTTCATTACCGAGCGGGCAGCATCAACAGAAAGTTCTTTTGTATCATTCGGAATTCTCTCAAGTTCTGCACTCGATGGAATTATTTTCAACTCTTCAAATTTCTTGTTTAGATTGCCAAAATCTTCCAATGCACAAGTAATTGTTACATTGTTATCATCAATTTCAATATCTTCGGCACCAGCATCAATAAATTCAAGTTCGAGTTCCTCAAAGTTCATTGATGGAGTTATTTCAAACTCAAAAACACCTTTGCGATCAAACAAAAAGCTTAGAGATCCATTAGTGCCGAGAGCTCCGTTATACTTATTAAATGCTGATCTAACATTAGAAACTGTTCTGTTGTTATTGTCGGTAAGACATTCAACAAAAACGGCTATACCATGAGCTGCGTATCCCTCGAAGCTGATTGCTGAGAAATTTGCACCATCTTGATCACCCTTTTTAATTGCTCTTTCGATGTTGTCTTTCGGCATATTTACACCTTTGGCATTCTGAACCGCAATTCTCAACTTTGAGTTGTAATCTGGGTCATGTCCGCCACCTTCTTTTACTGCTATGGTAATTTCCTTGGATAACTTTGAGAAAATCTTTGACCTTTTGGCGTCAATTGCTCCTTTTTTTCTCTTAATCGTTGACCACTTATTATGTCCTGACATAAAGAATATTTTAAAGTTTCTACGTATTTTGCCACAAAAATAAAAAATTATTAGTAAGCGGCTGTCTAAAAAATATTTTTTATTTATTAAAAGTTTTGTATCCCATAAACTTTTTTTACCTTTGCACTGTTTTAGTGGATGGATTTGGATGCTTGCAACCACGAATAAAAAAATGCTAAAAATTCTCTGGCTTACATCCATCACAATCCAATCCGTAATTATTAACGTTTTAATTTTAATGTGATGAGTTATTTTTTCACTTCAGAATCAGTATCAGAAGGACATCCGGACAAAGTTGCCGATCAGATTTCCGATGCTATTTTAGACGAATTTATGGCTTTTGATTCTACATCAAAAGTTGCATGTGAAACCCTTGTTACAACCGGGCTGGTTGTCGTTGCTGGCGAAGTCAAATCGACTTCTTATGTTGACGTACAGGAAGTTGTTCGCAAAGTTGTTAACGAAATAGGTTATACAAAAGGTGAATATCGTTTCGACGGTAATTCCTGTGGTGTATTATCCGCTATACACGAGCAATCACCGGATATTAATCAAGGTGTAGTCGAAGGCGCAGGTCTTCACAAAGAGCAGGGTGCTGGCGATCAGGGTATGATGTTCGGTTACGCTTGTACTGACACAGATGATTTAATGCCTTTACCTCTGGATCTTTCGCACAGAATGTTACAAGTGTTGGCCGAAATACGCCGCGAAGGTAAAGTAATGACATATTTGCGTCCAGATGCAAAATCTCAGGTTACAATCGAATATGCAGATGACAAAACTCCTTTGCGTATCGACACCATTGTCGTTTCAACTCAGCACGACGATTTCGATAATGACGAAAACAGAATGCTCAGCAAAATTAAAGAAGATGTCAGAAATATCTTAATACCAAGAGTTATGGAAGACCTTCCTCAAAGAATTCAGAAATTATTTAAAAACGACTTTACTTTACATGTTAATCCTACAGGAAAATTTGTAATTGGTGGGCCTCACGGTGATACAGGATTAACAGGTAGAAAGATTATTGTTGACACTTATGGTGGCAAAGGCGCTCACGGTGGTGGTGCTTTCAGCGGTAAAGACCCTTCTAAAGTTGACAGATCGGCTGCTTATGCTGCTCGTCATATCGCAAAAAACATGGTTGCAGCAGGTGTTGCTGACGAAATACTCATTCAGCTTGCTTACGCTATTGGAGTTGCAGAACCAGTTGGAGTTTATGCAAATACTTATGGCACAGCAAAAGTTCAAATCAACGATTCTGAAATTGCTAAAAAAATAAAGAACATTTTTGATCTTAAACCTGCTGGAATCGAAAAACGCCTTAAACTCAGAAATCCTATTTATAAGGAAACTGCTGCTTATGGACATTTCGGTCGCACTCCTGTAACAATCGTAAAACATTTCGATTCTCCTTACTCTGGTGTTAAAGACATCGAAGTTGAATTGTTTACATGGGAAAAACTGGACTACACAGAAGCTATTAAAAAGGAATTTGGCTTATAATTGCCTTTATTACAAACCGCCTGTTTAAAAAAATAATAAGCAGGCGGTTTTTTTTATTTATTTCTTCATTACTTTCGTAAAAAATTGATAAATGGAAAAATATAAAAAGTACATTGTCGGGCTTATCGGATTGGCGTTGCTGGTGTTGTTTGTGATTTATTTCACTAATGTTATAGCCTGGGTTCTCATATCTGCATTCGTCGCAATGCTTGGTAATCCAATTGTTGAATTTATCAGAAAATTCAGAATAAAAAAGTTTGTTCTTCCAACATGGGTAGCATCTCTTATGACTCTTACCCTTATGTACTTTGTAATTATTCTAAGCATACGGCTCCTTATGCCGCTGGTAATGAATCAGGTAAACGAGTTTCAGTCTATAGATATCGAAACCGTTTCTGAAGGACTCGAAAAACCAATAAAAAGCATCGACGACTTTATTCAGAAAACACCTATTATCAATCAACCCGGATTTTCGACCGAGGATTATGTAGTAGAGAAAATTTCTTCGATAATCAACTTCTCTACAATGGGCAAATTCGTTAATGACCTTGGAGGCACTGCTATTAATTTATTTATGTCGATTTTCGTAATTACTTTCGTAAGTTTCTTTTTCCTCAAGGATAAAGACCTCTTCGACAAGGGAGTTCTGATGTTGGTTCCTGTAAAATATGAAGATAAAACAAGACATGTTTTAGCGTCGATACGTAAACTAATTGCCCGCTATCTATTTGGGATGATTCTCGAAACAACGCTGATGGTAATTTTCTATACTCTTGGATTGTATTTAATCGGTCTTAAGTTTAGTCTGGCCTTACTTATTGGATTAATTGTCGGCATTCTAAATCTAATTCCTTACATCGGCCCGTGGATTGGTGCAGCAATCGGACTTTTACTTTACATTACAGCAAATATTCAACTCGATTTTAATGCCGAAATTGTTCCGATGGTAGTTAAAGTACTTGCTGTAATCGGTGTAGTAAAACTAGTTGATGATAGCGTTTTACAGCCTTTCATTTATTCAAAAAGTGTAAAGGCACATCCTCTGGAAATATTTCTGGTAATTATTGTTGCTGGCCACATGTACGGGGTACTTGGAATGATGCTGGCAATACCAGGTTATACAGTATTAAGAGTGATTTTAAAAGAGTTTTTATACCAATACAAATTCATTCAGCAGTTAACACAAAACATGACTACTGAAAAAGTTAAAAAAATCCAAAAAGAAGCTGATGAAAAAACAGATATATAAGTTTGGCGGAGCCTCTGTAAAAAATGCTGATGCGCTGGATAATGTAAGAAAAATTATCAGCAACGAAAAAGATCTTATTGTAGTGGTTTCAGCAATCGACAAAACTACTAATGAGCTCGAAAAACTAGTTGCAGCATACACTAATAAGTCTGCCAACACTTTAGAAGTTTTTCGAAAAATATCTGAATACCATATTAATTATCTTAAAGATGCAATCAGCACAAATAATGAATCGGCTCTCGGCAAACTAAATTCATTATTAAAAGAGCTAGAGATTAAAATTACCTCTGCACCATCTTCTGACTATGACAGAGATTATGACTCAATAGTTAGCTATGGGGAATTGCTTAGCACTTTGATTTTCAGCGAATATTTAAAATCTAAAGGTATCGACAACAAACTTATCGACGCAAGAAAGATTTTATTCACTGATTCAAATTTTAGGGATGCAAAAATCTTGTGGGAATCATCGCTCGATCCAGTAAAAAAAGCATTTGGCAACTGCGAAGGGATTTATATTACTCAGGGATTTATTGGCAGAACTGCTACAGGCGAAGTTACAACTCTTGGCCGCGAAGGCTCAGACTATTCGGCTTCTGCTTTGGCCTATTTGCTCGATGCCGAAAGTGTTACAATTTGGAAAGATGTACCGGGAATTATGAATGCTGATCCTGCTTGGTGCTCATTTGCGCAAAAACTTGAAGTTCTGTCATATCTCGAAGCTATTGAGCTCGCTTTTTTCGGGGCTAAAGTCATTCATCCCAAAACTATAAAGCCAATAGAAAATAAAAACATTCCTCTATATGTAAAATCGTTTGTGAATCCAAAGGATAGCGGCACGGTAATTAAAAAACTTGATTACAAACTCCGACTTATTCCTGTTTATATTTTAAAAACAGATCAAACGCTTATTTCTATTTCGGCAAAAGATTTTTCATTTATTGTGGAGGAAAATATGAGTAAAATATTCGGACTTTTTGCAAAATATAAAGCTAAAGTGAATATTATGCAAAACTCTGCAATTAGCTTTTCTGCTTCTATCGATGGCGAAAATAGAAATTTTGAGCCACTAATTACTGAACTTCAAAAGGAATTTTTTGTAAAGTACAATTCCGATTTGGAACTTATAACAATCCGATATTACGACGATGAGTCCATACACAAAATGACGGATGGGAAAAAAGTTATGATAGAACAAAGAAGCAGGTCTACGGCAAGGTTTTTACTTAAACAAATTGATTGATTTCAAAAAACACAAATTCGACACCTTTAATATTGATTTTGCTTGTTGATTAATGCTATTTTAATTAATGGTCTGTTTTCCTGCCAAATGCAAGATCACCAGCATCACCCAAGCCGGGAACGATATAAGATTTTACAGTTAGTTCATCATCTATTGCTCCTACCCAAACAGTAATCATACTCTCTGGTAAAACTCTTTCGATATAATCAAGGCCGTCTTTGCTAGCAATAATTGCAGCAATATGAACGTGTTTTGGAGTTCCGTAGTTTAATAAACCTTTGAATGCCAGCTCAATACTTCCGCCACTCGCAAGCATGGGATCATTAATTATAAGAATCTTTTTATCCAATGGCGGTGACGAAATATAATCGATTTTTATTTCAAAGTCGCCACTTTTGGAATATTTACGATAACCAGCGATAAAAGCACTCTCGGCATGGTCATAAAAATTAAGAAATCCCTGATGAAAAGGTAAACCTGCACGTAAAACTGTCGCAATTACTGGCTGATCCTTTAAAGTTGGCACTGTTGCAATCCCTAATGGAGTCGTAATGTCCTCATCTGTAAACGGAAGGTTTTTACTAATTTCATAGGCCATAACCTGCCCTACTCTTTCGAGGTTTGTTCTGAATCGCAATCTGTCTAGCTGAATCTGATGATCACGTATTTCTGAAATATACTGATCCAGAAGTGTACCCTTTCCACCTAAATTGTTAACTTTCATCAATGATTGTTTTAAAATAAAATGTAATTATACAAAATTTTTAGATTTATGCTAATAAAAAAAATTAAAACTAAATTGAAGAATTTTCAACGGTTCGATGAAAAATGTTACAGTGAGTTTGTCGAACTGCTCCCCGCATCGCTCCGAACTCCGAACTTTAAGGCGAAGGCTAAGGAAGTTAGTAGTCAATCTAAACTCAGCAGAATTTTCAAACTCCGGCCTTCGAACTCCGAACTTTAAGTACTTTAGGCACTCCGAACTTTAAGTACTCTAGGCACTTTATTTATATAGTATTATAAGGATACCTCTCGAAGTGCATTTTTTTCACCATTTCAAAAAGAATCTCTTTAAACTCTACTACGTTATCTTTTTCGGTTGCTGAGATAAAAACACATGGCGAACTTGTTTTTGCGAAATAAGTGTTCTTAAGTTCATCCAACGAGTAGTTTTGCTTTTGCTTGGGGGACAAATCATCTTCGTCTTGCTTTACAAAACTGAATGAATCTGTCTTGTTAAAAACCATTAAAACCGGCTTGTCACTTATTTTAAGATCTTGCAAGGTTTCTTCCACTACGATAATTTGGTCTTGAAAGGATTTATGAGCGACATCAACAACATGAATGATAATATCAGACTCGCGAGCCTCATCTAGTGTTGACTTAAAGGATTCGACAAGTTTATGTGGCAACTTCCTTATAAACCCTACAGTATCGCTCAGCAAAAAAGGCAAATTATTAAGAACAACTTTCCTCACAGTTGTGTCGAGAGTTGCAAAGAGTTTATCTTCGGCCAGTACTTCAGATTTGCTCAAAAGATTCATGATTGTTGATTTGCCAACATTAGTATAGCCAACCAAAGCAACTCGAACCATCTGAGCACGGTTTTTACGCTGCTGATACATTTGTTTATCGATAGACTTAAGGTCTTCTTTAAGTTTTGCAATTTTTTCAAGAATTATTCGTCTGTCGGTTTCTATCTGAGATTCACCCGGACCTCTCATTCCGATACCTCCACGCTGCCTCTCTAGGTGTGTCCACATTCTAGTCAGTCTTGGCAAAAGGTATTGGTACTGAGCCAGCTCGACCTGAGTTTTAGCATGTGCTGTTCGCGCACGCTGTGCAAATATGTCAAGAATAAGATTAGTGCGGTCAAGGACTTTTACACTCAGAACATTTTCAATATTTCTTAATTGTGTTGGAGTAAGTTCATCGTCAAATATTACAAGGGAAATCTCGTGTTCTTTAATAAATTTATTTATCTCCTCTAGCTTCCCGCTGCCCACATAAGTCCGCGAATTTGCATAAGCCACATTCTGTGTGAAATTCCGCACTGGCTCTACACCGGCAGTTTTAGCCAAAAATTCGAGCTCGGCAAGATATTCGTAAACCTGTTCTCTGGTCTGATCCTGACTTATCACCCCGACTAAAACAGCCTTTTCAGGATTTATTTCATTCTCAAGCATATACTATATATTAATAAAAAGACCCCACCTAATCGGCAGGGTCAGATAAATATTAAATGTTTTTTTAATACAGTTTAAAGTTAATCGGAACTACAAATGTTACCGGAACTGGCTTGCCTCTCTGTTTACCTGGAGACCAACTTGGTAATGACTTTACAACTCTCATTGCTTCCTCGTCAAGATAAGTGTCAACACCTTTTGCAACTGTTACTTTGGTCACATTTCCGTTCTTGTCAATAACAAACTGAATAAATACCCTGCCCTGAATTCCGTTTTCTTTTGCAATTTCCGGATATTTGGTGTTGTCTGCGATGTATTTCATCAATGCTGCATCTCCACCTGGGAAAACTGGCTTATCTTCAACAACTGCAAAAGCAATTGGTTCAACTTCTTCTTCCACAACTTCAACATCGCCAACCTGTACTACGTTGGTGTTTGTTTTAGTGTTCTCGTCGGCTTCCGAATCAAGATTTACATTGTCAACTACTACATCGTCGTCTACGATTGTTAACTCCTCGATAACAGTTTCAGGTTCTTCAATCGGTTGCTCTATTTCTTCCGGTGGTGTTTCCTGAACAGTGTTTTCCATTTCCTCTTCGAAATCTTCTTGGATTTCTAAATCACCTAATGAGGAATTTGACACTTCTGCTGTTGTCCATTCAAATCCAAACAGGCATACTGCCAATGCTAATGCTAATCCTATTTCAAGAAAAACCATTTTTTTCTTCTCAAGGTTCGCTTTGTCTGACTTTTTAACTTGCATCGCTTTAAAATTTAAGTGTGTAAAACTAATACTTTTCTTAATCACTACAAAACTTTAACTAAAAAATTTCGTGCCTTTGATACTTTCTGCATTAAAATTCCATAAAAACTTAAAAAAATATTATTTTAATTACACAAACGATGATTATCCGCCAAATATTGTTGAGAAAATCACAATCCGCTAAGTCGGATAAATTACAAAAAACAAAAAATCCCGATAAAACAGAAATTGCATATAATTTACCTGAAATTACAATTTGCTGTTTTATCGCCCTCTCAAAATAAGATTGCAATGCAATTTCTTATTTTATCGAGGATCTCCTTAGACCCTCGTTCACGGGGCTCGAAGAATAACAAAAATCATAGATTTTTTATTCTTCGGGACAAGCTCCAAAGTATATTAACTGTATCCCGCGCGAGTTACTCGCGTGGGTTCAATCCTCAGCCCACGCGAGTAACTCGCGCGGGATACAGGTTCGTTCAACTTTTGTATTAAAAAATAATTTTCAGATTAAAATAAAGTATTATCTTTGCAGCCCGGTTCGAGAAACCGGTAATTAAGTTTAATAACTAAAAAAAAATTATTATGGCAGTTAAATTAAGACTTGCAAGACACGGTCGCAAAAGTAATCCTTTTTATTACATTGTTGCTACTGACAGTCGCACACCACGTGATGGTAAGTTTATTGAAAGAATCGGATCTTACAATCCAAAAACAAATCCAGCAACTATAGATTTGGATTTTGACAAAGCTCTTACTTGGATTATGAACGGCGCACAGCCTTCAGATACAGTAAGTAGAATTTTATCTTACAAAGGCGTTTTGATGAAAAAACATCTCTTAGAAGGTGTTAAAAAAGGCGCTTTTAACGAAGCAGAAGCAGAAAAACGTTTTACAGCTTGGGTTAACGAAAAACAGAGTAAAATTCACTCAAAAATTAGTAACCTTGATCAAGCTAAACGTAATGAAGAAAAAGCAAAATTCGAAGCTGAAAAATTAGTAAAAGAACAAAGAGCTGAAGCTATTGCAAAGAAATATTCTGATGCAGTAAAAGCTGAAGCAGCTGCAAAAGAAGAACCTGCTGAAGATGTAGTTTCTGAAACAGTTGTTGACGAAGTTGCTAATGACGAAGTAGCTGAAAGCACACAGGAATAAAAATGTTTTTTGAAAATGATGAGTTAACACAAATTGCTACTGTTGCTAGAACTCACGGACTGGCAGGGTATTTAAGTCTCAAAATTCATCAGGATTACACAAACGATATTATAACTGAAAACATGCCGGTATTTCTTTTAAAAGAAGGAATACCGGTTCCTTTTTTTACCGAAACCGTTAAAGATTCAGGTTCATATAGAGTTGTAAAACTCCGACATCTCGATTCCGAAAAGCAAGCATCTTCTTTCGTCGAATGTAAAGTCTTTATTCTTACCGAAACTATCGAAATCGAAGAAGTCGACGAAGAAGATTCAGAATATGAAGGTTTTGCTGTTTACGATGCTAAGCATGGTTTTATCGGAAATTTTACCCAATTTAATATGATTCCTGGCAATCCTGTATTTGAGACCGAATTGGATGGAAAAACAATAATAATTCCGTTTGCAGAGGAATTTATCCTTGATATTGACGAAGCTAGAAGAGAAATACACATCTCTGCTCCCGAAGGGCTAATAGAATTATATCTGAATTCGTAACTATTTAGTTATCAGGAACAAGCACAACCAGTAATCGGTAAAAGTTGTACCCTTCGGCTACTCTCAGGGTAAAATCGGTAATCGGTAAGATTCTAGCATTCGCTTCAAGAAATTCTGCCTTTTGATTTAAAAAAAATAGCAGATTCTAAAGCTTAACGCAATTTACCGCTCACTGATTACTGATTATCCCGATAAAACAGAAATTGCAAAATACTTGCATAAAATTACAATTTACTGTTTTATTCCCCTCTCAAAACAAGATTGCATTACAATTTCTTGTTTTAACGAGGATCCTCGAAGAATTAAAAAAATCATAGATTTTTATTCTTCGGGACCGTTTACATTTTTGATATTTACTCGCCACTAATCAATGCTGGCACTAAAACTATTCGATTTTTCAAAGTAAAAGTGTCAACTTATCGCAATTATCAATATATTTGCTGATATAAATGCAACCTTTTTTTTTATCAACAAGTCTGTTAAATTGTTAAAATGCCTGACTTACACGAAATAATTGCCGGGTGCAAGAAAATGGAAAAGAAAGCGCAGCGCTGCCTGTACGACAGGTATGCAGGCCTCTTTCTTGGTATTGCATTTCGTTACAGTAAGTCGAGAGAAGATGCTGAAGACATTCTGCAGGATGCATTTGTGAAAATCCTTACCAGAATCGACCAGTATAGTGAAACAGGTTCTTTTGAAGGTTGGATGAAAAAAATTCTGGTTAATACAGCCATAAGTCATTATCGTGTGGCACAAAAACACGATTTTAATAAAGACTTTGACAGTATATCAGAAATTAATATTGAGGATTATGAAATCGATTCCAGTGAATTTACACGTGAAGAACTTCTTCATAGTATAAACGAACTGCCACCTGGTTTCAAAATAATCTTCAACCTTTATGCGATCGAAGGTTATAAACATCGCGAAATTGCAGATATGCTTGAAATAAACGTCGGGACATCAAAATCCCAGTATAGTAGAGCTAGAGCCTATTTGCAGCAGACATTAAATGAATTGAAGTTAGAAAAGAAAAAGTTGACAATTGAGTAATGAGTGAAAAACAAAATATAGAAGATCTGTTCCGAACCGGTTTTGACGAATATAAAGTCAATCCTACGGAAAAGGTGTGGTCTGGCATTAATAAAAAAATGGCAGGGCCACGCTTTGAAGCTCTTTATCGTAATGCTTTCAATGGTTTTAAAGTATCTCCTTCCGAACAAATCTGGCGAAGAGTTGCTGCAGTAATTTGGTTTAATAAATTTATCCACTTCACTCCATTTAGCTTTAATATTTACTATTTGGCAATTATAAGCACTGCAATTATTGGAACGGTAATTACTGTCAACAATAATCCGAATCTTAATTTTGTTCATTTCGATCAAGAAAGCATTATTCCTGAAGTTGCTAAAAATGATACAGTTTCTCTTTTCGACATTGCAATTCCTGACAAAATGAGTTTATCTACTCCTGCAATCGAAAACAATACAGACCTTAGTTTAATTTCAAATAACACAAACACTGTAAATGAACCAGCTGTTGTAAAAAATACAGCAATCAACTCTTCCCGGACTGACAAGACCACAGTCTCGGCAAACAGTACTAACAATACGGCTACAACAACTTCAAAAATCAACAATCAAGTAATTTCAACCAGTCCTGTTATTGTTAATGATCAAGACTTAACCGAAACAAGAACTGATATTTCTGTTTCAAATATTACCCAAACAAACGAAGCTCAGATTTTACCATTAAATATTGCATCAACAAATCCAAATACCTCAGAAACTGAAGTAAAAGACAAACAACTTGATATCGAAAACATCTCTGTTGTGCCGCTCAGAATTCAAACTAGTCAGAAATTCAAACTTACATACCGTCCACTCTGGACTGACCTTGCCGATTTTGCATTTGCAGGCCTCCCCGAAAGAGAAGTAATTACCTACGACACAATTGGTTATAATTATTTAGGTCAACCTGTTGTTGTCGAAAAATCGTGGTTTGGAGTTGATTTATTCTTCACGCCTTATATTTGTAACTATAATTCTGTATTACTGAACAACGAACTAGAATCTAATTACGAATTCTACAGCAAAAACATCAAACCAGGATTTTCATTCAGTACTGGCCTTGGACTTTCATATAATTATAATCATTTCCGAGTCGAGACAGGTGTTTCGTATCACAGAATTAATGAAAATATAAGCCAGAATCTTGCAGTTTATGATACTATTACTTGCTACGATGTTGAATATTTTGAAAACGAAGCCTGGGATTATGATACTACTATGATTCTCGATCTTGACGAGTACATTCAAGGTAATATTGTTTACATTCCTTATGTTGACTCAACTTTGATAGTATTTACAGATTCTGTTCAGATTCCATACCTCGATTCAGTTCTTAATACCAAATTAGTGACTGCTGCAAATGCTTATCATATTATTGACATCCCACTTATTGTAGGATATGAATTTACTTACGGAAATTTATCCGTAACACCAAAAGCTGGTATAGTTACAAGTATTTTAATCGACAGGTCCGGAACTGCATTTAATTTATTAAACCGCGAAATACAGGATGCTTCAACAATGCCTAATAATAAGCTAATTTTCGATTACTACGCTGCATTAAACCTACAATACAAAATAACCAAACACACTTCAATTTTTGTAGAACCGCATATAAGAGGCGACATTACTTCAATGTATAACTCTACTTATGCAATTTCTGAAAAGAGCAGAAAATATGGAATAAAGACAGGTATCAGTTATAAATTCTGATGAAAAACCTAATCAGACATATTGCAGTAATCGTTGCTATATCTCTTGTTTCGCAAGGTCTGTTTGCGATTTGCTATTCTAATTTTGAGTTTAATGAATCGAGCCCTCTTTCTGTCGAATTCGTTAACTTGTCAACAAGTCAGGACGAAGGAACTGTGCACTATTACTGGGATTTTGGAGATGGAAACAGCAGCTATGAGACAAATCCATCTCATTTATACAGTTCGCCTGGAATATACAACGTCAGCCTTACCATAATTACAAGTAATCTATGTTATAATTCAAAGTCAATTGATATTCACCTAGGTATACCACAGAATTCTCCTTTTTGCTTTTTGGAAATTGACTTTACAACTATAAATGCTGGTGCTCCAAATTATAACAATGGAGTTGCAAGTGTATTCGGATATTCTGATGTGCCCTGCTGTTATTATGCATTTTGGAGTAACGGTGATGAAGGTGAAACCATAACAAATTTGGAACCAGGCACTTACTGTGTAACTCTTACTGATGGAATAAACTGCTATGGGACAAACTGTGTTACTATTGGATACAACAACAATTGTATGGCATCTTTTTTAATTGATTCCACCACATTTTCACATCTTGATGGAGCTTACAGATTTGTAAACAATTCGCAAGGAGAACAACATAATTTCCTTTGGGACTTCGGTGATGGAACTACTTCTGAAAGTTACAACCCGTTGCATGTTTACGCTGATACGGGCACTTATAATGTTTGTCTGACCATAAACACACATTATGATTGTGTCAACACTTTGTGCAAAACACTTCATGTGGATTACATTTCGCCTCTAACAGCAAATTTGTACGGGATTGTAAATGCTGGAGATGCATTGCTACCTGAGGGAATTGCAATTCTTTACGAATATGCAAATTCAAAGTATACTGCAAAAGATTTTACCATTTTCGAAAATGGTAATTATTGTTTTGACAGTTTGCCTAAGGATATTCTTTATCTGACACAAGTTATCCCATATTTCGACCTTAACGAAGTCTATTTCCCGAAATACTCACCTACTTATTTTAATAACAGCACTTACTGGCAACAAAGCTCTTTTATAAATCTATACACCGACACTATTTATCACACACAACTTTACTCATATAACGATATTTATCTCAACGACGGAGTAATTTCTGGAAAAATTACTTACCAAAACACTGTGTCGTACGAAGAGGAAATCTTCCAACGAGACTGGTTCGAAATGGCAGAAGAAACCCCTGGCAATGCGCGAAATATTGTTGTTTTGCTGAAAAACTCCGATCACGTTCTGCTCGATTTTAGACTTACTGATGGCAACGGCAATTTCAATTTCGGAGATTTGGAATATGGCGGTTATTACTTGAGCGTAGAAAAACCTGGTCTTCCAAGTGACGAAATTTGTATCGAAATTTCTGAAAACAATCCAGATGATGCCGCAAACGATTTTATAATTCTTGAGAATACAATTAGTCCTGTTGGCACAATAAAGTCGGTACATACTGCTGACATTTATCCAAATCCTGCTACTGACAAATTTTACATTTTTTCGGATTTTAACGATAGCTATGTGAAAATCACTGATTGCAACGGAGTTGCAAAAATGAACCAATCTATTGTTAGGGGCAATAATTGCATAATTGTAGATTTTCTAAGCCCTGGCGTTTATATTGTTGAACTTGTTTCTCCAGATAAAAGTTTCCGCACAAAATTAATTAAACAGTAACTGGCGCAATATCATTAAGTTAAGAACAGTATATTTAAATGTTTTTTACTAATGAAAACTTGAACAATATTGTTATAGCCCAGAGGGCTTTAACATCAATAAAACAATATCTGACAAGTTTTCTCTTTGTCCTTTAGGACATACACAATTAATGTTGTTTCCTTAACTTAATAACATTGCGCCCGCGGAACTTCGAATACTGTTCATCCCTTAATTTGTAACATTTCTACTCGTAAAATTCAAACCCATTTTTAAAGTTTCGAACAGGAATGATTTAAAATACATGCCATTGGTATTCCAGGCCTCGGATTACAACCGAAGTCCGCAGGGTGAGCTCAACGCGATGCAGTGAGCGGTGTCGAACTGAAGTTAAATCCGAGTCAGTGTGAGACAGTTTAGTTTAGCTTTTGCTTTCACAGAAATTTTCTTAATTTTGACCAAAACTCAAATATGAAAAACAAAATATTCTTCCTCGATGCCTACGCTCTGATTTTCAGAGCATATTATGCATTTATAAAAAACCCACGTATTAACTCAAAAGGTCTCAACACTTCTGCAATATTCGGTTTTGTAAACACTCTGGAGGAAGTTCTCACAAAAGAAAAACCAAGTCATATCGGAGTGGCTTTCGATCCAGCAGGACCAAATTTCAGACACGAAATGTACCCTCAATACAAAGCCAATCGTGATGCAACACCCGAAGATATCAGAGCCGCTGTTCCATACATCAAACAAATTCTCGAAGCATACAGAATACCTGTAATTCAAGTAAGTGGATACGAAGCAGATGACGTAATCGGAACTTTGGCCAAAACATTTGGCAACGAGGACTCGGTTGTTTACATGATGACTCCCGATAAAGACTATGCTCAACTTGTTGATGAAAACATCCTAATGTATAAACCTTCACGCTCTGGAAATGCTGCAGAAGTTATTGGCATAAAAGAGGTAAACGAGAAATTTGGTATTGACGATCCAGCAAAAGTAATTGACATTTTAGCTTTGTGGGGAGACACCTCCGATAATGTTCCTGGCGTTCCTGGTGTAGGCGAAAAAACCGCAGCTAAACTAATTGAGAAATTCGGCAGCATTGACAATATTTATGCTAATGTAAACAAGCTGGTCGGAAAACAAAAAGAAGCAATCGAGCAAAACAAAGAACAATTATACCTTTCGAGACTTCTTGTGACAATTGACACAAAAGTACCACTCGAAACTACATTAGAAGATTTAGTTCTTGAGGTTCCTGATTATGAAAAGCTAAATGCAATCTTTCAAGAACTCGAATTTAGAACCCTTACGTCGCGAATTATTGGGGGCAATATCCCCCAAAATAATCCCGAATCTGTGATTGTCGCAAAACCAAAAGAAAATACAAACAAACAACAACTTCAATTCGACCTATTTGGGACAGCAGCTGATGCTCCAGACCAAAACGAATTTGCTGATAGCCGCAATTCTTTTGCAAAATCTGATGTTAAATATAAATTGATTGAGACTCTAGCTGAAGTCGAAGAACTCATTTCATTACTTCATGCAGAAAAAGAAATCTGTATTGATACCGAAACGACAGGATTGGATACACTAGAAGCCGAAATAGTTGGACTCGCAATTTCATTTAAAGAGAATGAAGCATATTACATTTTAATGCCAGATAGTTTTGACGAAACTCGCCAATTACTAAACTTGTTTAAGCCAATTTTAGACGATAAAACTAAACTAATTATCGGTCAGAATTTAAAATACGACTTGTCTATATTGCAGAATTACGAAATATCTGTAAAAGCAAAAATGTTTGACACAATGATTGCGCATTATCTGCTACAACCAGAACAAAAACACAATCTGGACTTCCTAGCTTCAAAATATCTGAATTACAGGATGATTCCAATTGAAAATCTGATTGGAGAGCGTGGAAAAAATCAGAAAAACATGAAGGATATCGACAGCAGTATTGTTTCCGACTATTCATGCGAAGACGCTGATATTACTTTTAGACTTAAAAACATTTTCGCACCTCAACTCCGTGAAGCTGGACTCGAAAACCTGTTCTACGAAATCGAAATGCCATTAGTAAAAGTGCTAATGGAAATGGAACGCGCAGGCGTAAGAATAGATTCTGATACAATCAATAAATATTCGGTAACTCTAAAAAATGAACTGATTGGAATTGAAGATAAAATCTTCGAAATGGCAGGAGAAAAATTCAATATTGCCTCTCCAAGACAATTAGGAATAATTTTATTTGAAAAACTAAAAGTTATCAGTAATCCTAAAAAAACCAAAACCAAACAATACAGTACTGGCGAAGAAGAGCTTGTTAAACTTGCCGACAAACATCCAATAATCAACGAAATTCTTGAATACAGATCAGTAAACAAACTTTTGAACACTTATGTGGATGTTCTACCGACTCTGGTAAATATTAAAACAGGAAAAATCCACACCAGTTTTAATCAGACCGTTACATCGACTGGACGTCTTAGCTCCAATAATCCAAATTTGCAAAACATTCCAATTCGCGAAGATCGAGGACGTGAAATAAGACGTTCCTTTATTGCTTCTGGTGATGATTTTACGTTTTTCTCGGCCGACTATTCACAAATTGAATTAAGATTGATGGCTCATCTGAGCAAAGATGTAAATATGCTTGATGCTTTTAACAAATTCAGTCTAGATATTCACACTGCCACAGCTGCAAAGATTTTTAAACTCGACGAAAAAGATGTTACCCGCGAAATGAGAGCAAAAGCTAAAACAGCAAACTTTGGAATAATTTACGGTATTTCATCATTCGGCCTTGGACAAAGACTTAATATTCCTGTTAAAGAAGCAAAAGAACTTATCGACAACTATTTTGCAACATTTCCAGGTGTAAAATCTTTTATGGATAAGTGCATTGAAACAGCTCGAGGAAAAGAATACGTAGAAACACTATTTGGTCGTCGCCGC
>Ga0209373_10002611_pt1 | contig 17710 bp, 13 predicted proteins | sample Higcelweek5metaG_FD_187173 | JGI IMG/M metagenome (GOLD analysis project Ga0209373, IMG submission 187173) | Freshwater pond sediment microbial communities from the University of Edinburgh, under environmental carbon perturbations - High... | ecosystem: Environmental > Aquatic > Freshwater >... | reverse complement strand
CGTGCTTTTGCCGCTCGCCGAAGTCGCCGGGCGGGTCGCCGCCGAGGAGCCGCTCGGGCTGCTCGCCCGGCACGCCCATCATACGCTCTGCCGCGGCGCGGCCTCCTCCCTGGGCCGCTGGCCGGAGCTGGACCGGGTGCTCGGCGAGAAGTGCGGCCTCTTCTACCTGATGATCGGCCTCGGTGCGGTTCCCGTCTTCGCGGAAACCTACCGCAAGCTCGGATTGCCGGGAGAGTACGCGGCGGCGGCGGCCAAATGGCTGGCCGGTACGGTGGAAATCTACCGCGCTGCGCACGGCGGCTACCCGGGCCACACCCGCAGCCAGCTTCACTGGGTGCGCAACTACATCGACGGGAAGCTGTTCCGGATCGGGCGGTTCGAATTCATGAACCAGTTCCACCCGGATTCCCCCGCCGTGTTCGTCTACCGCAGCCGGACAAGCGGACAGGTGATGGCGCTGGCGGCGGACGGAACTCTTTGCTCCGCCGACGGTTATGTTTTGTATGACGACCAGCCGCGAAACGAGGCGGCGTTCGTCACCCGCCTGGCGCGCGAGGCGGAGGCGGTGTCGGGCAATCCGGTTTCGCCGCGGGGAATCATTCTCGACCGGACCGTCCGGCTGGCAGCGGCGGAGTGGGAGCTTGAGCTGGAGCCGGGGGATTTTACGCCCGGAATCCACATTCCCGGCGGCGGCGGCATGACGCCGGAAGCCTGCCGGGAATCGCTGGAAGAGGCGCTGCGCTTCTACGCCGCCTATTTCCCGCAGAAGCGGGTCAAGGCATTCGTCTGCTCTTCGTGGATCTTCAACCCCGACTGGGAGCGGCTGATGCCGGGTTCAAACCTGGCAAAGTTCCTGCGCCGCTGTTACTTGTATCCGCAGCGGTCGAGCGGTCGCGAGGGGCTGTTTTTCCTCTTCGGCAGGGAACACGGGGAGCTTTCGACATATCCGCGCGACAATTCGGCGCGGCGGGCGATGCTGGGCATCCTCGAATCCGGCGGCCGCCTGCGGAGCGAAGGCATGTTCTTCCTGCCGCGGGAGTTGCCGGTGTTCGACGCCGAACCTTACCGGACCGGCTGGCCGGAGTGACCCCCGGCAGCCTTCCGGAACAATCAGCACACGGTTGAAACGTGGGCGCGGAGACGGCCGAAGAGATCGGCGAAAAGGGCGTCGCGGTCGATGTTCCGGGCGATCAGCATCCGGCACTCGGTTGCGGGGAAGCTCCAGGAGCTGTCGTCTTCGAGCCGTTCGCGGGGGATGATCTCCCACTTTGTCGCCCGCGGGTTGGTCAGGTACGAAACGGCGGAAATATCCCAAATCACCTTTTTCTCGCACTTGTGCTCTTTGACGTAGTCGCGGAAGATGGTGAAGAGATATTCGCCGGGTTCGCCGCAGTCGGCCAGTTCTTTTTCCAGTTCCTCGGTCGTCGTCGCCAGGATGCTGGCCACGTGGCAGCAGGGAATCCGGACATGCGGCGCGGCGGAATCGGTCACCACCTGGGCGGCCGGAACGTCTTCGAAGAGGTTGAATTCCCGGTTGTCGGCGTGAAAATGGTCGTGTCCGCCGAGCCAGACCGAAACGATGTCTCCGGCGATGTCGGGAGCGATCAGCAGCGCCGAAGCGAGGTTGGTGATCGCGCCGATCGACATCACGAACAGTTTCTCGCCGCGCGAACGGGCCCGTTTCGCCTCGGCGATGATGAAGTCAACCGCGTCGGAGCGGACCGGGACGGAACGGCCGGGCAGGAACAACGTCGCGCCGCGGAAGACGGGAACTTTGCCCGCAAAGCCCATGATGTCGACGATCCGGACGATCTCCTGATAGCTCTTCTCCATCCCGTCGGCGGCGGACGTCGAGCGGCCGTTGAAGAACGGGGCCGCGGTGACGCCGCGCAGCTCGATGCTCTCCGGCGACAGCAGGGCGTAGACCAGCGCGAACTGGTCGTCGATTTCGTTGTAGGTGTCGGTGTCCAGAATCGCCGGAACCGGACCGGCGGCCGCCGGAACGGAGTAGGTTTTCTCGCAGAAATTCATCGCATCCTCCAGGATTGTTTTTGTACCTGCCTATAGTATAGGCGAAAATCCGCCCGCCGCCAAGCCGGGCGGATGGCACTCTTCGACGGAATTATAGCACAAAACAACTTTCAGGGGTTTTACCCCGCGCCGGATCACAGAAAAATCGGCCGGTTTTGCCGGGAAAATCGGCGGCGGGGGGTTGCAATCGGGCGCGGATACGGTTATATTAAGTCCTTATGACACACAATCGTCCGGTTTTCGGACAGAATCAGGAGATGATAGAAATGAAAGAAATGGAGATCCTCCACGACGGGGACGCCGATCTCGGCGTGCTCAACGGCAAGACGATCGCGGTGATCGGTTATGGCGCGCAGGGGCGCGCCCAGGCGCTCTGCATGCGCGACTCGGGCCTCTCCGTCGTCATCGGCATCCGCCCCGGCAAGTCCAAGGATGCCGCCGAGGAAGACGGGTTCGAAACGCTCTCCGTCACCGACGCCGCCAAGCGCGCGGACATCATTCACATCCTGCTGCCGGATGAAATGCACGGTCCGGTCTACAACAAGGAAATCGCCCCGGTCCTGACCGCCGGCAAAACCCTTTCGTTCTCGCACGGCTTCTCCATCGTCTTCAACGAGATCAAGCCGCCGAAGAACGTCGATGTCATCATGATCGCCCCGAAGAGCCCCGGAACCGAAGAGCGCAAGCGCTTCGTCGAAGGCTTCGGCGTGCCCGGCCTCATCGCGGTCCAGCAGAACCCGAGCGGCAAGGCGAAGGAAATCGCCCTGGCCATCGCCAAGTCCGAGGGACTGACCCGCGCCGGCGTTCTCGAATGCTCCTTCGAGCAGGAAACCTACGAAGACCTCTTCGGCGAACAGAACGTCCTCTGCGGCGGCATGGTCGACCTGATGAAGTACGGCTTCGAGACCCTGATCGAGGCGGGTTATCCGCCGGAAATGGCCTACTTCGAGTGCATCCACGAAGCGAAGCTGATCGTGGACCTGATCTACGAAGGCGGCATCCAGAAGATGAACGCGGTCATCTCCAACACCGCCGAGTGGGGCGAATACGACAACGGCCCGTGGATCATCGACCCGTCGGTCAAGGTGCGCATGAAGGAATCGCTGCGCCGCATCGAATCCGGCGAGTTCGCCGCCAAGTGGATCAAGGAAGCCCGCAACGGCGCGCCGGTCCTCAAGGCGAAGCGCGAAGCGCTCGGCGTCCACCCGGCGGAGATCGTCGGCAAACGCATCCGCAGCCTCTTCCAGAAGAAGAACTGATTGCGGGAACAGAAACGCGCAAGTGTTTCAGGCGGAATAACCGAATCGTAACAGAAACGGTTATTCCGTTTTTCCTTGAAGACCATTGCTGTTTCGCTTCAACCATTTAAGGACAAACACCCTATGGCTCAGGTTTCAAAACTGGTGTGGCGCTCCAACGACGTGCCGGAAGAACTGCATACGCTGCTGGAGACGCTGGAAGAGGAGTATCCGGTTTCCCCCCTCGGACGCGGGCTGAAACTCAAGGCGAAACGGGTCGGCGGAGAAGGCACGGTCTCCCGCGTCCGGCGTTCGCCGGGCGAGGTCCAGATCGAATACAACTCGATCGCGGGCGCGGCGCGCGCCATCGGCGGTGCTTTCGCCAGAATCGAATGCGACGAGAGCGCCCCGTTCAAGACGCTCGGCATCATGCTCGACGTGTCGCGCAACATGGTGATGCGGGTGGACCACCTCAAAATGTGGTTTCGCCGCCTGGCGCTCTCCGGCTGCAACATGGTGATGCTCTACACCGAAGACACTTACGAGCTGCCGGACGAGCCGTTTTTCGGCTTCTTGCGTGGGGCCTACTCGCTCGAAGAGATCCGGGAGCTCGACGAGTACGCCGGGCGTCTCGGCATCGAGCTGGTGGGCTGCATCCAGACCCTTGGCCACCTCGAACAGATTATCAAGTGGAACGGCGTCTACTCCGAAATCAAGGACACCAACAGCGTCGTCCTTGCAGACGAGCCGAAGACCTACGAGCTCATCGAAAAGATGATTGCTTTCTGGAGCGAGGCGCTCGGCAGCCGCCGCATCCACATCGGCATGGATGAAACCCACGACCTCGGCCGCGGCCGCTTCCTCGACAAGCACGGCTATGTGAACGGGTTCGAACTTTTCAACCGCCATCTCGGCAAGGTCAACGAAATCTGCAAAAAAGCGGGGCTCGCCCCGATGATCTGGTCGGACATGTTCTTCCGGCTGAGCAACCCCGACCAGAATTATTACGACCTCAAGAACCCGATTCCGGAATCCGTCCAGAAGAAGATTCCGCGCAACGTCCAACTGGTCTACTGGGATTATTACCACGAAGACGCCGCCATGTACGCGGCGATGCTCAAGCGTCACCGCGACATCGGCTTCGAGCCGGTCATGGGCTCCGGCATCTGGACCTGGACCCGCCTCTGGTACGACCACGAGAAGACGAAGAAAACCGCCGTTCCCTGCATCGAAGCCTGCCGCAAGGCGAAGGTTTCGGAGCTTTTCTTCACCATGTGGGGCGACAACGGCGCGTACTGCAACTACGACTCCTCGCTGGCGGGGATCGTCTACTGCGCCGACCTCGCCTTCGGGGTTCCCGCCGACGACCCGGAGAAGCAGACCGCGAAGCGGTTCGCGGCGGTCTGCCAGAGCAGTTACGACGCGCACCTGATCGCCTCACGCATCGACGCGATGGATGAATTCGGCTGCAACCCCGCCGTGATGATCTGGGACGACCCGCTGCTGGGCATCCTCTTCGACGACTGCCGCCGCCGGAATTCCGAATTCGACCTCATCCTCTGCGACCGCTACGACGAGATGCTGCGCAAGCTCCTGCCCTATCAGGAGGAGTGTTTCGCGGGGGATTTCGAACACATCATCAATGCGCTCCAGCTCCTCATCATGAAACTCGAACTGCGCGGCGCGCTGGAAACCGCCTACGACCATGACGACCGCATCGCGCTCCGCCAGATCGCGGTGTCGGCGATTCCGTCGGTGATCGCGGCGGTGTGGGAGTTCGACGCGAGCTTCCGCCGCCAGTGGCTGCGGACGGCGAAACCGTTCGGCCTCGAAGTCATCCAGGCCCGCAACGCGACGCTCGCAACGCGGCTGGAGGAGACGGCGCTGCGGATCCGCGAATACCTCGACGGCACCGTCGGTTCGATCGAGGAACTCGACGCGCGGCTGCCGCTTGGGGTGGAGTTGACCAACTCGCTGCACTGGTACAGCCGGGCGGCGACTTCCTCCTCCGGGCTCTGAACAATGGAAGACGAAGCGGTTTTCCTCCATGTTCCGGGCGAACGGGTCGTCACTGCCGACCCGCTCGGAGCGCTGGTCGCCGAACTGCGGAAACGCGGTCCGGGCGGCGTGCTGGTCTGTTCCGGCCGCCGTTCCGCCGACGCGAACGGGGGAATCCGTTTCGTCGGCCGGGCGATTGAGGCGGCGAACCGCGAAATGATCCGCTTTGCCGAAATCGAGGCGGAACCCGCCCTCGCCACGGTCGAAACGCTGACCCGGCTGATCCGCCGGGAGAAGCCCGCCGCGGTGATCGCCGTCGGCGGCGGCAGTGCGATGGACGCGGCCAAGGCGGCGTACCTCGCGGCGCAGTCGGGCTGGAAGATCGCCGACCACTTCGGCGTCAACCGCTGGAGCGAAGCGTGCCCGGAGGCGAATCCCGACCGGGTGATCTGCATCCCCACCACCTCCGGCACCGGTTCGGAGGCGACGCCGTACAGCAACATCGTCGATTTTGACCTCGGGGTTAAAAAACTGATTTCCGAACAATTCATCGTGCCGGAACTGGCGCTGCTGGTTCCGGAACTGACCGAGAGCATGCCGGAGCCGGTCACCCGGGCGACCGGCTGCGACGCCCTGGCGCACGCGGTCGAAGGTTTCCTCAACGTCGGCGCCGACGGCAGCCACCCCGAAGCGAACGATTGGGCGCTGCGGGCGATTCGGCTGATTGCCGCGAACCTCCCCGCCGCGATCGCGGACGGGAAGAACGCCGCCGCGCGCCGGAACATGGCTGTCGCCGCGACGCTCGCCGGCATGGTGATCCGTTTCAAGCCGACCGGGTTGCCGCACCTGGCGAGCTTCTCCTGGTTCGGCAGGCTCGAACACGGCATCGCGGTGGCGATGCTGTTGCCGGAGTGCTGGCGCTACTACCTCGGCAACCCCGCCGTCGCGGAACGCACCATGCTGCTGACGCCGGTGTTTCCGGGAAAATCACCCGAGGAGGTGATCGCGTCGTACCGCCGTTTTCTCGACGGAATCGGCGTTCCCGCCGCATTGCGCGACTGCCCCGGCATCACGCCGGAGCTGCTGGCGGCGACCGCGAAAAGCGGCGCGCAGAACCGGATGAAACTTGAAAACGCCCCGCGCCCGGTCCCGGTGGAGGACTCGGAGCGGATTCTCGCGGAAATCCTGCGAAAAGCCGCGGCCGGGCTCCCGGTCATTCACCTGGCCGGAGACTCGACGGTGAGCGACTACCCCCCGGAACAGTTCCCGATGACCGGGTGGGGGCAGGCGCTGCGCGATTTCTGCCGCCCCGGCGTCGCGGTTCACAACCACGCCGCGCCCGGCCGGAGCACCAAGTCGTTTCGCGACGAAAACCGCTGGCAGAAGTTGCTGGAGGAACTTTGTCCGGGGGATTTCGTTTTGATCCAGTTCGGCCACAACGACCAGAAGGCGGATCAGCCGGAGCTTTATGCCGAAGTCGAAACCGCTTATCGGGCCAACCTCGAAACCTTTCTCCGGGAAGTCCGGGAGCGGAACGCGACGCCGGTGCTCTGCACCTCGGTCAACCGCCGCCGGTTCGACGCCGCGGGGGAATTCTACACCACCCTCGGCGAATATCCGCGCGTCGTTTGCGAAGTCGGCAAGGCGACCGGAACCGCGGTGATCGACCTCAACGCGATCACGGAGAAGCTGTTCCGGTCCGAAGGCCAGGCCGGGACCGTTCGATATTTCACCATCGTCAAGCCCGGCGAGTACCCCGGCTACCCCGCCGGGGTCGAAGACAACAGCCACTTCTCCCGTTTCGGGGCGGAATGGCTCGCCCGCGAGGTGGTCCGCCAGGCAAAGGAGCAGAAACTGCCCCTCGCCGAATGCTTCATCAATCTCAACTGAAAGACAAAAAAATGGTTCACGTGATCGCCCGCTGCATCGTCAAGGAAGGCCGTCTGGGAAAATTCCTCGAAATCCTCAATGACAACATTCCGAACGTGCTCGCCGAAGACGGCTGCATCCGCTACGAGGCCTGCGTCGACGCCGACGCGGGCGTGGGCGCTCCCGCCGACCACAACGCGGTCACCATCCTGGAAACCTGGAAGTCGCCGGAACACCTCAAGGCGCACCTCGCCACGCCGCATATGGCCGCCTACCGCGAAGCGGTGACCCCGCTGCGCGCCTCGTCGGTCGTCACCGTCGTAAAACCGGCATAACCCGATCAAAACAAAGGAGGAGCGGATCATGGTCAAATACTCGATCGTCATTCCCACGCTGAACGAACGGGAGAACATCCTGCTCCTCATCGGCCGCATCGAACAGTGCGGCCTGGAAAACTACGAAATCATCGTCGCCGACGAGAATTCGCCGGACGGCACGGCGCAGGCGGTCAACGACTACGCCGCCGCCGGGCATCCTCATGTCCGCGCCATCCTGAACGACGGCGTTCCCGGGTTGAGCCCGAGCATCGTCAAGGGGTTCAAGGCGGCGAAGGGGGAGTTCCTCTGCTGCATGGACGGCGACCTTCAGCACGACGTGGGCGACCTGCCCGGACTCTTGAGCGAACTCGAAGAGTGCGATTTCGTCATCGGCTCGCGCTATGCGGCGGGCGGCGGCTTCCGGGAGAGGTGGAATCCGTTCCGCGTCCTGGTCAGCCGGACGGCGGCGCTGATGGCGCGCATCATGCTCGGAATCAAGGTAAAAGACCCGATGTCCGGCTTCTTCGCGCTGCGCCGCCAGGCGTTCGAGCGGGTCGAGCCGCGCCTCAGCCCGAAAGGGTTCAAGATCATGCTCGAACTGCTCTATCTCTTGACCCACTCCCCGAAACCGTGTCACGTGGTCGAACACGGCATCACCTTCGGGCTGCGGGAACACGGCGAAAGCAAGCTCTCCGCCAAGGTCATGCTCGACTATCTGCGGATGCTCCGCGCGCTCCGCCGCAGCAAACAAGCGTAAGCGCCGTCGTGTTCGCGGCAGGGCGGCAGCAATAAGGACTCTCCTGCCGAGAAATCCGGATGCGCCGCCGCAAACGCTTCAACCTGAAGCGCATTCTCCTCCGGCTCGATGCTGCACGTGCTGTAAACCAGTTGTCCGCCGGGGGCGACCCGCTCCGCCGCCGCGTCGAGGATCGAACGCTGCAACGCGACGACTTTGCCCAACTCTCCGGCCTGGAACCGCCACAGCGCGTCGGGACGCCGCCGAAAAACCCCCGTATTCGAACACGGCACATCGGCCAGGACCAGGTCGTATTCGCCGGTCAGCGCCTCCGGTTCCGCGACAATCACCGCGAAATCAAGGCCGCGACAGCGAAAATTCTCACGGGTCTGCTCCTGCCGCCGGGCCGAACGGTCGGCGGCGGTCAGCGTCGTTCCCGGCTTCATCCGGGAGGCGAGCAGCAGCGATTTGCCGCCCGGCGCGGCGCAGACGTCGAGGATGCTCTTCACCTCTTCCAGGTCGGGCAATGACGCGGCGGCGGCGGTGGCGGGGTCCTGAATATAAATCCGCCCTGCCCGCAAGGCGTCGGATTCCAGGATCACGCCGGGCCTGGCCGACTCGAAAAAGCGGAACGGCCCCCGGCAGGGAACCGGAACCGCCTCCCACTCCGGCGGCGGCGCAAACTCCCCCTCGGCGCGGAACGTGAACGGAGCCGGAACGAGAAACGCCCCGCACATCGTCGCCAGCTCCTCCCCGGTAAACCGGGTGCGCCAGCGACTGAACAGCGCGGGCGGGAACACCGCGGCGGGAGCATCGTCCGGTTCCGGCATCTCCCGCACCGCGCGGCGAAGCACGGCGTTGACGAATTTCGCTTCGTTCGCGTTGCCCATCGTCTTGATCAGCTCGACCGCGACGTTGACCGCCGACTCGGGGGCGATGCCGCTCTGGAAGCGGATCTGGGTCAGCGCCGCCGCCAGCACCCGGCGGATGCGCGGACGGGGCGGACGCTGCGCCAGTCTCCCGATCCAGTCGTCGATCAGGCGTTTGCGGCGAAAATAGAGAAAGAGCAAACTGCCGGTGGTGCGGCGCAGTTGCGGGTGGGCGAGAGAGCCGTCCAGCGCGTCGTCCAGACTCCGTTCCCCGTTCTCGACCAGCGCCAGCACGCTGGCGGCGTCGGAGAGGATTCCAGAGGCCGTATCGGTTACCGCTTTTCGCATTCGTCGCCCAGGTAAAGCCCCGGCATCAGGTAGCCGCGGACATCATCGATCACCGCCTCGTGGAGACCGGTCGCCTCGCGCTCGTAACCGAGCGCCCTGAGCTTGCCCATCTCCGCCTTGGTGTAGTACTGGTAACGGTCGCGCAGGTGGTCCGGCATATCGACATACTCGATGCGGACCGGTTTGCCGAGCGCCTCGAAGGCGGCGGCGGCGAGCGCGTTCCAGGTCTCCGCCCGGCCGCTGCCGATGTTGTAGAGCCCGAACCCCCGCGAGTGGCCGAAGAGGAAAAGGACCATATCCACCGCGTCTTTGACGTAGAGGAAGTCGCGCATCTGCTCGCCGTCGGCGTATTCCGGGCGGTAGGAACGGAACAGCTTGAGCGTGCCGGTCTCGCTGATCTGCTCGAACGCGCGCAGCACGACGCTGCGCATCTCGCCCTTGTGCCGCTCGTTGGGGCCGTAGACGTTGGAGAATTTGCAGCCGGTGATCTTCGCCAGCGCGCCGCGCCGCTTCGCCCAAAGGTCGAACATCTGCTTGGAGTAGCCGTACATGTTCATCGGCCGGAGCTCTTCGATGCGCGACTCGTCATCGACGTAGCCGCGGCTGCCGTCGCCGTAGGTGGCGCAGCTCGACGCGTATAGAAAGCGGATGCCGCGACCGAGGCAGTATTCGGCCAGTTCCTTCGTGGCGAGGAAATTGTTGCCCGCCAGATACGAGGCGTCGCGTTCCGTCGTCGCCGAACAGGCGCCCATATGGATCACCCCTTCGATCCGGGCGCCGTTGAAAGCACCGGAAGCGAGGCGGGACCGGAATTCGTCCTTCTCCAGATAATCCGCGAACGCCAGCGCCCGCAGATTCTTCCACTTGTCCGACGTGCCGAGGTGGTCCACCACCAGAATGTCATCGACGCCGCGCCGGTTGAGTTCCCAGACGACGGCGCTGCCGATCAGCCCGGCGCCTCCCGTAACGATATACATGCTCAATTCCCCCAGAAATTGCTGTTGCGTGACGATCCCGGGTCACGCATCATGCTGTCGGCCTGGCTCAACACCGAGTTCTGGCCTTCTTGAAGCGGTCCGGTAAGACCGGTCAGATAAATTGAAAACAGAAAACTCTGTTCGTACTTGTTCTCGTCGTCGTCATGGTCCCACTGCATCCCGGCCGCGATCTCGAAGCAGTGGAAATTGCGGACAATCTGGACCGCCTGGGAATCGATGTAACCGGCCTGAACATCATACGCCAGCGTATAGGAGGCGAACGTCCGGCGATCCGGCGTGAGCGGCATGCGGATGCCGAACCGGAACTGCTCGGTGTGTGAGGAGAAAAAGTTGTTGAAAAACGAACCGGCGTCAAGCTGGGTCAGCGTCGAACCCATCGAATAAGCGCTGCGCGACCCGTAAGGCCGGTTATAGACGTAGGCGAGGGTAAAATCCCAATCCTGCGCCGGAGAGTATTTGAGCGTGATGTTCCAGCGGTTGAGCCATTTGAGGTCGAGCCCGGGGTGGCCGGCCTCGCGGCCGTTGCGCATGGTCACCGGAATGCTGCCGTTGTTGTCGCCGGCGTCAACCGCGAAAAACGTCGAAATTGAAAACCCTTTGAACGGAGTGGCGGTCAGGATCGTGCAGAAGTCCCCGATCCGGCTGAATCCGTCCTGCTCCTCGGCATGAAGGTCCCAATAGTTTTCCATCGAAAAATATTCCCGGACGGAATTCCCGCTGCGGGTCTGCAAACGGTTCTCCATGCCGAGGCGGACGAAATTCTGCTCGTCGATCCGGTCGATGTCGTCGAAATAGTAGAGATGGTCCCGATCGACGGTCGGCTTCGGAATCAGCGTGTAGTTGATGTAGGGCCGGATCACATGGCGCAACCCGTCCAGCGCCAGGAACGAACTGCGCACATCCTGCCAGGAGTTGTAAATTTTGGTGGAAGCCTCAATGCCGACTTCACCGGCGAACCGCAGCTTTCCGCCCCCATTGTCGTCATAGTTGTTGAGGATCATCCCGGTGGTGTTCTGCAGATTGGCGGCCTGGAACAGCGTATTGAGGTCCGCGGGGGTGACCTTCTTATCCGATGTATTCGAATAGGCGGTGAGCTTGAGCCCGGCGCGCGGAACCAGCGTCAACCAGTCGAAACGCAGCGGGTAATAAAGGAAATGCGTCGTATCGAGACGGAAGCTCGAATAATTCTTCAGTTTCTGGTTCGGGAAGGTCTTGGTGTCGTAATCGAACTTGACCCAGTCCATCTTGAGATAGTCCGTCGACAAATCGCCCTGGTAGTAGAAATTCGTGTTCATGATTTGCTGGCGGTGAGCGTCGAGCCGGAATCCCGGCAGCCGCTCCACCGTCGAATAGAAACTGTTGACCTTCGGGCGAACGTAGAGCGACGCGCTGAAATGGTCGAACTGCTGCTCCAGCGAAGCGTAAGTCGCCGGCTGCGGATTCGAATTGTAAAGCCCCGAAAAGAAGTCACGGGTGAAATACGGGTCGCTCATCAGCTCGAACGCACCGCGGAAATCCAGCCGGGGTGTGATGTGCGTGACGTTCGAAATGCGGAAATCGTAACGGTAGTGGGGGACCGTGATCCGGTACTTGTCGTAATCGTCCGTCCGGTACGGGCTCTTGTCCCAGATGCCGTAGCCGAAAATGTTGGTCCGGGAATTGTCCGTCTCAAAGTCGGCGTCGGCGCCGTAGCCGAAGCCGCGCCTTGAATAGTAATCGCCAAGCACCTTGACCGTCGAATATGGATAATCGGTGAAGTCGAACCGCTTGGAAAGCGACAGGAAATATCCCCAATCAGAGGATTGACCGGCCTGGATGCTGAACAACCCCGGCGACTCGTCCTTCGGCTTGTAGAACACCGGCAGCCAGAGCACCGGAACCCCATACACCTTCCAGAATCCGTTGGTCAGGAAAACGGAATGGTCGCCGACATCGGTGTCGATCGTCTCCATTCCGTAAAACTCGGTCGCGTGGGGAGTGAACTGCGCTTCGCCGCAGCCGATCGAGTAGTGGCCGTGGTCGCACGCCAGATAGCTGCACGAACTGATCTCGGCGTTCTTCACCGTGATCACGCCGTCCGGCTTGCGTTCGCCGCTTTCGGCGCGGCAGACGTAGGTCTTGAACGTCAGTTGCGCCTCTTTGAACTGGAAATAACCGCTGTCGAGGTTGCCGGCCAGCTTCTGCGCGCTGATGTTGTCGGTCAGCATCGAGACCGCGACCTGGATCCGCCGGTCGCCCCAGACGTCGCCGACGATGCCCTTGACTTCGACGCTGCAATTCGCGGCGCGTTCGATGCGGGCCAGCTTGTCCAGATCCACGACGCCGCCGGAATTCTGCCAGCGGTAGACCCGGACGTTGCCGGACACCTCGAAATCGCGGCTCTCGATGTTAATCACTGCCTCGTCCGCGTAAATCTCCAGATCCCCGGCGGGAATGTAGACTTTACGCGCAACGATGTTCTTGCCGACAAATTGCCAGCTGTCGGCGTTGAACTCCTTGAACGAGGCAAAATTCAGCTTGGACGCGCCAAGCGGAGAAGCGTACAGTGAAGCGACGAGCGACGAGGCGCACACGCACAGAGCCAGCAGCAGTTTTCCCCTGAATGAAAGCAATGCTTCATCCTTCCTTTTCGTAGAGGCGTTTCAGTTCCGTCTCGGTCGCCAAGGTGTAGTAACCGGCGCAGTCGAGCGTTTTCCCGACGGCCCCCCCGAGCGTTCCGATCTGGCTGACCGGGGTCAGCGGCATATCCGGCGCGTTCGGGAAGATCACCGTTTTGCCCGGGAACTTCGCGGCGATCACCGCCTCAAGCCCCTGCTTTAAGACCTTCATTCCGCCGATCGCCGCCAGCGCGGTCACCGGTTTGAGCTCTCCCTTTTCGGCAAGCTCCAGCGTGTGACGGAGGTGCTCGGTCTTGCTGCCGCTCGACCCGATATAGCGCTGGTTCCGCTCGACGATCCCCGCGACCGAAAGCATTCCTTCCACCCCGGCCGGAATCCCGGCGAAGATGTTCATCAGCCCGTCTTTGCCGAGGTAATTCGCGGCGTGGACCAGCACCGGAACCACCGGCACCAGCATGATGATGTCGTCGAAGCCTTCCGGCGCGAAGTCGCGCAGCACGGCGTCGAACTCCTCCTTCGACATCGTCGAGGGGTTCACCGCCTTGAATTCGACCTTCCGCGCGGCGATCGCATCGGCGAGCAGACGCTCGACGTTGGCGATGCGCGCCGAATCCATATCGCTCACCAGAATGCGCGCCGGGCCGTCCGGATTCTCAACCGCCAGCTGGGTGTGCATCTGCCCCATCGCCCCGGCGCCGCCGGGGAGCCAGCAACTCCCGCCCTTTTTCACTTTGCTCCGGACATTGCGGTTGTAGGCGGCGGAGAGCTCCGTCCCCTTCGCGCCCTGGTAGAAGAACCCTTCGTAGTGAATCCGGCCCACGTCGAACATCCCGGCACGGCCCTTGTAGTCGCCGATGAAGCTGGTCACCGCGCCGCGGTTGCCGAGTTTGGCGGCGGGTTCGGCGAATTCGGCCGGAAGGTTGCATAGAAAGATATCGTCGAACCGGGCTTCCGTGGGAATCCCGTCAAGCTGCGCGATTTTGACCCCGAGCTCGGCTTCGAGCAACTTGACCGCTTCAGGGGAGAGCCCGAACCCGGCCACTTCGGAGGGAGCCGCCGCCTTGAGCGCCTTCCCGGCGGAATAAACCTGGCGGTCTCCGGCGGCGATGAACACCCGGCCGTTTTTGAGCGGGGCCGTGCGGTTTTCGATCATATAACTGGCCTGGACGCAGGTCCACGGCTCCAGCAGCGCGGCGATGGCCGACGGCATGTCGTCGGAAATCGGCAGGAGATAGCACCCCTCGTCGCCGTTGAGGACCCGCTGGTCGATCACGCTGTATTGTTCCATGCCGCCATTGATCGCGTAGCCGTAGGCGAAGCCCTTGCCGTTCACGTAGATGTCAGCCTGGATGATGAAGCGCTGGCCGGGCTTGAATCTGCCGTTGAGTTTCTCGCCGACCTTGACGACGCTCATCACCGCTTCGTGGCCGGGGATCACCGGATCGCTCTTGAGGTCTTTGGAGATCACGCGCGGATGCGCCTCCCCGGCCCGGATCAGCTTGACGTCGGAGAAACAAAGCCCGATCGCGTCGATCCGCACCAGCAGTTCGTCGGGCCCGATCCGCGGAACCGGAATCGTGCTGGGGCCGTCGTTCTCGCCGAAGTTCTCCATGCCGGCCCCGAAAAGCTGCCACGCCTGCATCTTTTCCGGAATCGAAACGTTCTGCATTGCTCTCTCCCTTTTTCCCTGTTATGACTTGGAATCCATCGCCTGCCAGAGCGCGAGGCGGGATTGAATGAACTCGATGATCTCCTGCTGCAGCACCTGCCCGTTCCCCTCGACCGGGCGCGCCGGAGCGAATTCGAAATGCACGCCGCGCTGCGGCCGCACCGGCCCCATGTCGCGCAGGAACTTGCCGTTGCCGAGAAAATCGGTCTTGAGCGCGAACGGGAGCACCCGCACGCCGGCCGATTTCGCCAGCTTGATGCCGATCGAATTGAATTTCGCCGCATCGAACTCCTCGCTTCGCGTGGACTGCGGGAAAATGATGATCGAACGGCCCGACTCCAATATCTTTTTGCCGTCGCCGAGCACCGCGCGCAGGTCGTCGCGCGGATTCTCGCGCCCGACCGGAATCGCCCCCAGCGAAACCATGATGTCCCGGAAAAACGGCACGGCCAGCAGCGACTGCTTGATGACGAAGGTGAAGTCGATGTATTCCCGCGCCACCGCGTGGAAGAGCGCCGTCTCCAGCAAACTCATGTGGTTGCCAATCAGCACCACCGGCTCGCCGGAAACCGCGCGGAGATTTTCCAGCCCGCGCAGGTGGATCCGGCCGCCGCACTTTTCGACCAGTCGGAAGTTCTTGTTGGAATAGTAGATCTGATGCTCTTTGTCCAGCTTGCCGCGGCGGCCGCAGCGCCCGGTGCGGGCGAAGACGCCGAAGTTGTTCAGGTAGAAATACCAGCGGCTTCCAAGCGAAAGACGGTAAAGCATGGACTTCCGCATATCGGTCGGCGTGTCGTAGTTGTCGCCGGCGAAAAGATACTGACCGTGTTCCATTGACCTGCTATCGATTGAATATATGGTTAAAACGAATCCGAACTAATATACCACGCGGCACGGCAAATTGCAATCGCTTCCGCAATCAGAGGTCGAAGTCGTCGTCGAGCACCGACATCTCGTCTTCAACGAAATTCAGCGCCAGTTTGAAAGCGGCGGCGCGGTGGCTGATCCGGTTCTTGAGCTCCTGCGCCATTTCGCCGAAGGTCTGCTCGTAGCCGTCCGGCTGGAACACCGGGTCGTAGCCGAAACCGTCGGCGCCGCGCGGGGCCTCGATGATGCGCCCCTTGACCTCGCCCTCGAAGGTCTCGATCACTTCGCCGTTGATCGCAATCGCGATCGCGCAGACGAAACGGGCGCGGCGATTCTCCACGCCTTTGAGCTCGCCGAGCAACTTCGCGATCCGTTCGGCGTCGGTCGCCGCGTAGCGCGACGAATGGATGCCGGGGCGGCCGTCGAGCGCCTCCACCTCAAGCCCGGAATCGTCGGCGAACGCCGGAACGTCGCAGTATTTGCACGCGGCCAGCGCCTTCTTCGCGGCGTTTTCGCGGAATGTGGCCCCATCCTCCTCGACGCCCGGGAAATTCGGGTAATCGAGCAGCGACTTCAACTCGACCTTCTGCCCTTCAAGGAGCTTCTCATACTCCTCCACCTTATGCGGATTGCCCGTGGCGACAACAATATAAGCCATAGATCTCCCTGATCGTTCTTGCGTTCCCGTCTCTCGTCATATATATTATAACTGAAATGGACGCTTTACAAATGAATCTCGAAATTTGCTCCAAACTTTTTGAATCTTTCCAGGGCGGCATCCTGTTCGTCGGTTTTTCCGGAGGCGCGGACAGTACCGCGGCGCTGCTTGTCGCGGCGGAATCCGGCTGCCGGACGGTCGCCGTGCACATCGACCACGGGCTGCGCGGCGAAGAGTCGCGCGGCGAAGCCGAAGCGGCCCGGAGTTTCGCGGCCTCCCGCGATATCGAATTCCGGCTGGTCCGGCTCGCACTCTCCCCCGGCCCGAACCTCGAAGCCGCCGCCCGCGCCGCCCGGCTGGCGGTGTGGAAGGAGCTCGCCGCCGACCGCCCTGATGCGGCGGTCGTGCTCGGCCATCACGCCGACGACCGCGCCGAAACGCTGCTGCTGCGGCTGCTGCGCGGCTCGAACGCAAGCGGGCTCGCCGCGCTCCGCGAGGTGAATCGCGTCGAAGGCGTCACCTTCCTGCGGCCGCTGCTGCGGGTGCGCCGGAGCGAAATTGAGGAGTTCCTCCGCGGACGGGGAATCGGGGAGTGGGCCGAGGATTCCAGCAACTCCGACGAGTCGCTGACCCGCAACGCGCTCCGCCGCCGGATTTTGCCGGACCTCTCCCGGCTGACGCCGGGAAGCGGGGCGGGCATCTTTCACTCGCTCGACGCGGTCGAAGACGACGCGACGTTTCTCGAAGCCGAGGCGGAACGGCGCTACCGGGAGGCTTCCGCCAAAGAGCGCGCCTCGTTCGCCTTCTGGACCTCACAGCCGCCCGCCATGCGGGTCCGGCTGCTGCGGCTGTTCGTCGCGGAAGCGTCGAACCGCGACTACATCCCGAACCGGGCGCTGCTCGAACGCTTCGACGCGCTGCTGGCGGCCCCCTCCCCCGAAGCGCGGCTCCTGCGGCTCGACGCCGGGCGGACGCTCCTCTTCCGCAACGAAACGCTGGAACTGAAACAGGAAGAACCTCCGGAATGCGCCCCCGCCGTCTGGAATTGGCAAACGACTCAGGAATTGGTCTGGAACGGGTTCCGCTTCCGGGCGGAAGTGATTGCCACCCCGGTTCCGGGCACGGCCGACACGGCGGTTTTCGACGCCGACGCCCTGCCCCGCGAACTGGTCGTGGACCGCCGCCGGAGCGGAGAGCGCATCGTTCCCTTCGGCGAAAACGCGCCGCGTTCGCTCAAGAAACTGCGCACCGGCCGCGGCCTCCCGGCGGAAGATCCCCGGCCGGTCCTGCGGGGGCCGGAGGGGGAGCTCCTCTGGGCGCCGGGCATCCGCCACTCGAACCTGGCGCGGGTCACGGCGGCGACGGAGCGCATCGTTCTCGTGACGCTCACTGTCGCGGATTCCCCTTTCGTCGGGTAGCCGACGCCGCGTCCAGCGCGGGAGATCGCCGCCGCGCATTTCATCTCGGTTACGCTGCTTTAGTTCAGCTCGAAGC
>Ga0209373_10002610_pt1 | contig 17722 bp, 11 predicted proteins | sample Higcelweek5metaG_FD_187173 | JGI IMG/M metagenome (GOLD analysis project Ga0209373, IMG submission 187173) | Freshwater pond sediment microbial communities from the University of Edinburgh, under environmental carbon perturbations - High... | ecosystem: Environmental > Aquatic > Freshwater >... | reverse complement strand
TGGCTATCAGTTTCCAGCACAGGTGTATTTTGAAAAAACTATTAACAAAAAAATAGCTGCATAACAAAATGATAATCAGACCACTTAAAATATACGGAAAAAATGTCAAAAAAAGTCTACCACCTCACACACTGCTATATTGTTTGCCGACTTATTTAACCACATACTTATTATTCTTCTTTAAAATTATTTTTATAACATCTACGATGAGATCATTATTTATTATTTACCTTATAGTAATGTATCCACGATAACATGACTTCAGGGACCATTTCTATTTTATGTTTTTCTGCAAAGTTCTAAAAAGGAGTTTCTAAATAATGTATAAAATCGATTTGGTAAGGAATTAACCAGAACAATATTTCATAATCAGTTTTTTGAAATCTGGACGGTTTTGTAAAGGTGCCCTTTGTCAACTTTGTTATTTTCAGAATTAAATTGTAGTAATTTCCAGTAAATTGCTTGTAGTAGCCTTCATTTGTCTGAATAAAACATGTCAATCTATTTGTTCCGTTTAGCATCACTTTTTCCAGATCAACTTGTGAACCAGATTTGAAAGAGAAATAGTATGCATTAACAATTATGTCAATAAAGGAAAGAGAGTCGCTTTCTAATGACGCGATTACTTTCTTTTTTAATAGATTTTTATTTACTGTTTTGATTTTCTTGAGCAATTTTTTTTCAATGGTTGATTCATACAGTGAACCTGTGCTTAAAAGTTGATTTTCTTCCATGCCTTTGCATAACTCCAAAGTACAAGATTGAAAAAAAGTATTTTTCATATTTGAAGAATTGAAATCAGATGCGCTGAAATTGATTCCATAAAAAATAGTATTAGTCAAATCCGAATTATTAAATTTGCAATTAACAAAAAAAGAGTAAACGAATTGGCAATTAGAAAAGTTAGTATTTTTAAAAGAACAGTTTTCAAAAAAATTTGTACTATATCTGTTAAACTTAGAAAAATTGCAATTTTTAAAATCTGTGTTCTTTATATCATTCCTAAATAGTGTTATGCTATCTTTAGATGACAACTGCCAGTTCATAGAATCAATGGAACAAAGAATATATTTGGAAGAATTTTGAGTACAGTTAATAAATGATGATTTTAAAAATACGCAATTTATGAATTCTTTTTTGCTTAGGTCAACATTGAATATTTCGATATCTTTTAATGAGCAGGATTTAAATATTTTATGTGATTTAATATTTTCAACGGTCAATTGTTCTGAATATAGTGTATCGACATTTTCCTGAGAGAGAGATTTGTTTGATATTACAAAAATAACCATTATACAAAAAATCAAAATATTTTTAATCATAAATTACCCTTTCTTTCTGAAACATCATAAAAGAATCCACAAATCCTTGTATGATTTTTGTTCTTGAATTAACATCGTTGAATGAAGGCAAAATATGACACAATTTTTTAACCTATAGGCATTCAAAATCCATAGCATCTATGCAAAAATTACTTTTAAGATAATATATTGTCAGGAAAAAGTGAAGTAAAGCAGATTGACCAGTAAAAATATTCTGCTGTAACTATTTTGTAGTTGTAAATACTTTTGAATTTGTAAATGATTCAATCAGATAATCGATAGTCTCGAATCGCAGGACTATCCTGGGCGCTTCACACCAGACCCCGATCCACCTTTTTGTCAAACAGCAACACCAGATAAATCTGGATTTGAATATTAGATTTTTTTGTACCAAAAAAAAAGTGGGCAAAAAAGGCTTTAGCCCGAACGCCGGTAGAAAACCATTTACAATAAAAAAAGACAGCAAAAAAAACTCGCTCCGTAAAACCTGCGCTTAAACAGTTTTTCGCTTATGTCTTTTCTTATTGTAGATGTGCCGGCTAAGTGGGCAGGAAGAGTTAAGAAGATTAAGAATGAGGAGAATGCATATGATTCATGTCAATCATTCAAATCATTTCAATCAGAGTTCGGAAAATTAGATGCTGAAAATAGAAGATAATCGAGGGTGTTTTCATTGGTGCTAATTTGACGCATAATAAACAGACGTAGGGGCAATTCACGAATTGCCCCCTGCGTTAATGTTTATTTTCCCCGTCTGACGACAACAGTTTACTGTCAATAATAAGTGTTGCAAGCCATGAATTTAACTGGGCATTTTCCTGTTCATGTTTCTTGTCAAGAATCATATCACGTGCGATATTCAGAAGCTGTTTGTCAGTGCTTTGACCGTTTTCATAGGAAATCCGCAGGGATTTATCTGCAATAAGTTTTTCAATATCTTTATCAGGAATGTTCTTTACCTGCTCTTCAAGTGCTTTTTTGTTAAAGCTGCGGTAGGCGTCAGCAAGTGTTATCTGATTACAGATGCGAATTGCGGTTTCAGTATTTTGAATACTGTCAAAAGGCAGTCTTTTTATCCGCAGTTCATTTCTGCAGATTGATTGACAGACTGAATCGAACGGGATTTTTCTTGCGCCTGGTATGCATTTCCTGACAGAGAAATACCATGTGCCGATAGTACTGAAAAATGGGCCGATAAGTTCTTTTTTGTTATCAGCAATTTTAAATCTTTTCTGTAATTCGGCTGATATTACAGGCGGAAGGCGATCTGAAGAAATAAGAATGGACGATATTTGGGCTGTATCCCTTGAAATCAATTTTTGTAACTGTAAAGTATCATTCGTCTGGTATGTCAAAGAGTCAGTCTGCACAAGATGCGCCTCCACTATAAGGGTATCCGCAGTTATGAACTGATCAGCGTTTTTGCGATAGTATTCAAGGGCTATAATGCTGTCAGGTTTTTCATTGTACTTTTTCTTTTCAGCAAGATACAGGTATCGTGTTTTGCTTCTGGCCTCCCGGAATGTGATTTCTTTTTGTCTGTAAACATTCTGAAGGCGGCATATAAAAAAGCCAAACGGTGTATTTATGCGGCTTGTTATCTGTCCTCTTCTTAATGTATCGGCAAGGGAGCGAAGAGTATCAGGCAGTTTATCCGAAGTTGTGATTGTCCAGGGAAGGGAATTGATGTAATGTCTGATACCATTTATTTTTTTACCACTGTCTGAAAATAGAGGTTTGCAGAGGGAATCGATAAATGATGAGTCTGAGCTGCCGATAATTCCGACCTGCCTGACTGTTTTTCCAGCGAAAAAAAGGTCATAGTATTTATTATATGTTTTGACAAGTAGTGAATCGCATATGCTGTCGGCGGGATGGCTGTCTTGTTCCATGCTGAGTCGTTTCGATTCTTCCCATAGTTCCTGAGTTCTTATAAGTGAATCGGATTTAGAAACTCCGGCAAGTTCACCTTTGTATGCAAAAAAGAGTTTTGTCAGAAGATCTTTCAGTGCTTTGACACGTGCAGTGTCAAGTTCGATAAAGTGCAACATTTTATGCATTGACAGAAAGCTGTTGAATTCCGCGACAGATACAATGCACTGGTTATAATGCGGATCTGTTACAATGCAATTGACAGGATCTGTTTTCAGAGAAATTTCTTCATAAGCCCATGGCTTCATCTTCTCTGCCATCTGCAATCTGTTTTTCTCCTGTTTCTGCAATTTAAGCTGTTTACATAACCTAATTACTGTATCAGTTGACATAATTGCTTTACAGCGCAGGATAGGTCTGATTGTGCTTATGAGAGGGGGCTGTTTCAGCGGTGTGGTTTTTGTATAGTCATTATAAATTTTAACAGTTTCATTTTCAGGTGCAGTTATGCCGGTTTTCTGTATTATGTATTTTTCAGACAGTATTTCATTTATTATATAACTCTGCGTTATCGGTATTGCGGGAAATGCCTGTTTATAGCAGCTGGTGCGCTCGTCAATTTCAGATTTTGCGGGAGCTCGTTCTCTGAAAGATGAATCAGAAAGAAGTATTTCACAAAGTGATGATGATGCTCTCCACTGATTGAAGTGAGTCAGCAGTTTGACAGTTAATGAATCGGGCGGCGCCATTATTTTTGTATCATTTGTATCTGTAATCAGGCCTGACAATGTTTTCATATATGCAGTATGATCTGTGTTCTGGTCATTTACAGACTGGTTGTCTGCATTTAAAGAATTGGATAGGGAAAAGTGTACAGATAATGCAAGTATTATACTTGAAACAATGCTAATTTTAAGAATATTCATAATAAGTAAATCAGACTCCGCTAATTCATGACAGTATTTGAAAACAGCAAAACAGATAGCGTTTACAAATCGGATAGAAGAATCCCTGCGGTCTGAATGTTGGGATCAGTGCAGGGATTCTTATTAAAAATGGCAGGAATACTATCATTCTGAAAAAACTGATATTATTCCTGCCTGGTAAAAAGCTTGTCAGAAAATACAGTTTGGATATGTATTACCACTGCATTTGTCATCTCTGTTCTGTCCGTCATTATTCTGTGCGGTGCATCCATCAAAGATATTGTAGTTTGATGATGTACGCAGATGAAGTCCATCACCTGCATTGTTTGATGATATACATCCTATGAACTGGTTCTCTGATGAGAAATTCTCAAGAGATATTCCATCATCAGTATTATTGCTCGAGACACATGATGTAAATGTGTTGTATGTTGATGTATCGCTGAAATGGATACCATCACTGTTTGCACTGGTTTCGCAATTTTCAAATGAGAGATTCGATGAGTGCTCAACATGTATTCCATTAACATTGCCTGATGCATTTGTGCCGGTGCAATATATATATGACGGATTATTATTGAAATGAATTCCATGGTTATTATTATTGGCAATGCAGCCATAAAGGCTTCCTGACATCGCCTGATCAGTTATGCTGAAACCGTTTTCAGTGTTTTCATAGCTTGCGCAGTTGTTATATGCGAAACCATTTGCATAGTCTACTTCAAATCCATTGACCGTATTATTTGATGCCAGACAGTAGTTGTAGTAAAATGACCAGCCGTAATTCTGGTCAAAACCATCATGGTTGTACTGTGATACGCAATCTGTCAACCATACTGCAAGCGCGTTCCTGATTTTGAAACCTTCCGCATTATTATATGTACAGACTACATTTGTTATTGTAATGGCTGAGTAGGCGCGTTCAACAAGACCGACATTGCAGCCTGTGCAGTGAATATTCGATACAGTAGCACTGTTGCTGTTAATGATTCCAACACCAGTGTCAAAACCGCTTACAGTTCCAAATCCATTTGTACTTGTGATTGTAACCCCATTGTGTCCGTTTGTATTGATTCCATAAGAGCCGCCTGATGTCGGAGCGATAACAGAATAACCATTGAGATCAAGTGTGATGTCATCTGCAGTGATGTTTATGACACCGGTAAAATTTCCACCAAGAGTATAGCTGAATCCCAAATCAAGTGCAAATGATGCAGGAGTCAAAGCTGTAAGCATGAATAGAAAGGCGGCTATTGAAGAAGTCCGCAGTCTGCGATTAGAACGATGATACATAAAACCTCCAAAAATGTAAATGTGTTAATTAAAACCTAAGATGAACTTCGCATGTCTGGCAAACGGATTGCTGTATTATGTGTGAGTACAGCGGATTGCTAAAAATGCCAAAAGTCAATCAGGAAAGGTAATGAAATTCCTGACAGGTAAATCCTCCTTTTCTATAATATCTGCAATAGTTACAGAAATGCGAATTTACATGCTGAGATATTCAAGATAACTTCCGCTATTTATCTTCCAGATTCCAGCAAAGTAAATATAAAAATACTAAATGCGAATCAAATGTCAATATAAAATAGTAAGCTGCTGATTATATCAGAATGTTTGTGGATAAATGTGGCGGATTAATCATTTACTTTTCCGGATAATTTTAACAGCCTGTCCAATAATTGCAAAAAACCGGGTTGAAAGTTCACGTGGCCAGGGTTATCGGATGTATGGGTTATATTTGGTGAAGTCAGGTACAAATTTTGCAAATTCATCTGTGTTTTTACATTTAACTCTTTTAAATAAATATGATGAAAGGTATAATTTTTTAGAATATATCTGTAAATAAGGCTGTAAATCTGAACAGAATCCGGTGAATAGATTGTGGATAATTTTTCTGAAAGTGATTCATTCAATGCAACTCCGATAAAAATCAACTGGGAGGGTTCCCTTTTCTGTCATCACAGTCTTGCAATGGTCAATAGGGAACTTCTTGCTGAGTTGTCGGAGTACAGCACATTTGATATAAAACATGTTCCGTTTGAAACAGACCAGTTCACACCTGATAAAAATTCAAAGTATAGAAAAATATCTCACATGCAAAGCTCTCCCCATACCGGTGCCGACATATATCTGCGGCACAGATGGCCGCCTGATTTCTCAAAACCATCAGGTGGGAAGTTTATTCTCATGCAGCCCTGGGAATACGGCAGCCTGCCTGTACTGTGGCGTGATTATATGAATACTGAAGTTGATGAGGTGTGGGTTTATACACATTACCTGAAAAAATGTTATATAAGATCTGGCGTTGATGAAAAAAAAATATTTACAGTGCCGCTTGGAATAGATCCGGATCTGTTTCACCCCGGTGTCAATGCTTATGAACTGATGAAAGAGGTTGTGTACGGCAGGTATTGCTTTCTTTTTAACGGCGGTGTGACATTGAGAAAGGGGGTTGACATACTGGTAAACGCCTATCTTAATGAGTTCCGGGCATCTGATCCGGTGTGTCTGGTTATAAAGGACTCGTGCGCATATGCAAAGAATATGTCGGCACGGATTGAGGAACTGTCAAAGCGTGAAGACATTGCAAAGATAATTTATCTTAATGTCAATATTGATCACTATGATCTTCCTGCGCTCTATGCTGCATGCGACTGTTATGTGCATCCTTATCGCGCTGAAGGGTACGGGCTCCCAATAGCCGAGGCACTGGCGTGTGATAAACCGGTTATTGTTACAGGCGGCGGCTCGTGTCTTGATTTTGTAGAGCCGGAAATGGCCTACTTTGTAAAATGTTCAATTGAACAGATGAAAGAAAAATTGGTCAGTGATATGCCGACTGTTGATTACCCGTTCTGGTTTGTTCCGGAAACAGAGCATTTACAAAAGGTTATGAGGTATGTTTTTGAGCATCCCGGGGATGCTCAGGAAAGAGGAAAAAAAGCAGGTGAAATAATTCGTCTGAGGCATACATGGTCCCGTGCGGCAATGATTGCCGCAGAACGTTTTTGTGAACTGACAGGCAGAAGTCAGGGACACAGTGTTATGAAAAGTAAAGAAATACTGCTTGAGCAGGCTGTACTGATGCTTCGGGGAAAAAAGTTTTCTGATGCATCAGAGCTGTTTACTATTGTACTTCAGGATTATGGGGATAATTCAACGTGCTATGAAGGGCTTGGACTTATTGCTTTTGAGCAGAAAAAATACAGTGATTCATTTGAGTATTTTAAAATCGCCAATAAAATCAGCCCTGACGAAATAGATATACTGCTTAACTGGTCGGAAGCAGCACGAAGAGTCGGAACTTTTGTTGAATTAAGAGCACCGCTGTCTAACTTGTTGCGCAGACATCCTGAAAATACCGATCTGCTGATTTTAGCAAAAGAGATGGGTATAATGCATCAGTAAATTGATAAAAAAATAATTGCTGATTTAAGAATTCTATTTGAGGTATAATGAAATCAGCGCTGCCTTACGGGGAATTTCAATGTCGTTAACTTAGCATTGACAATGAGGTAGTATGCTTATGTGCTCGCCCCCACCCGCTCGCAAAGCCGAGCGGCCTACCCCGAAGGAGGGAGCTATTCTTTTGATTTTAAAACAATTACACCTCCCACCTGCGGGGGAGGTCTGGCTGCTTTGAGCCAGGGTGGGGGCGCACAAACGGCTCCAATTCAGAAGTCTTATATGTAGAGCGCACAATAAAATCCGGCAGTGAGCTCCTCTGTCCCATTGAATGATCATATTGTAAAGCAGCCCTGCCGGGGTTAAATGGAATGCCAAGTGCCGCGCGTACCTGCAGCTCAGTTGCGCTTCGTTGGCTTATTAGTTCATCTGATGACAGATAATCTGTATAAGTAAATGCCCGGTATCCATTATCAGGGTCTCCTTTGTAAAACACTGCGGTTCGTGAATAATCTGTTTCGTAATTGTACAGCCTATCCCCGTTTTCAGGGATTGTATATATCCATACACCTTTATTATCAGGATGCTCTGCAGCATGGTCATAATATGCAGTACCAGGATATGGAGTGATGATTGTCGCATCAAAATCATCAGGGCCAGTCTTAATCAGCCAGTCACGTGTCTGTTTAATTGTTTCGTGTGATTCACCGGGATGTCCAAGTGACATGAGTGCCTTTACTTTAAGGCCATACTTGTGCGCAGTTCTCACACATGCTGTGTTGTCGTCGACTGTTGCCCGTTTTCTTATATTACTGAGTATTCGCGGTGCTCCGGATTCAAATCCTGACAGTATCCAGCGAAATCCTGCTCTGTACATCTCTTTTGCCTGCAATTCATTAAAAAGCTCCGACTTGACAAATCCCCTTAAATGAAAAGAGACGCCGAGTTCCTCCTGAAGATCGGAAAGTGAATAAAGAAGTTCAAGAAAATGCGGGTTTACATTAAGCTCATCATCGTAGAACATAAAACCTGTATAGTGATATGTATTATATATATTTCGGATTTCCTCAGTTATACTTTGTACAGTACGGATGCGGGCGATCCGCAGGCATGGAGACTCACGTCCGCCGCAGAACCCGCAGGAAAACGGGCATCCGAGCTGTCCAATGACACTTGTCGCATCAAGTCCGTCAATAGTGTAGCGGTAACTGCTCATGTCAATAAGATGCCTTGCGGGAAATACACCTTTGTCAAATTCACTGTTTGATATGAAAAGCGGTGAGTTTCTGATATCCGCATCAATAATACGGGGCGAATTCTCTTCCATTGCAAGGAAGATTGCTTTCTCTCCATCACCGCTTACAAGTACATCGCTTATTCTCTTAAGTGAATCGAACTCTTTGCAGGCACGGCTGTATATGTTTTTTGCGAGTTCCTTTTTAACGGCTGTATGGACCAGTGTCACATGCGGCCCGCCGATAATAATTTTTGAATTGACACAGTGAGATCTGATTGTTTCAGTTATGGCTGTAATCTGAGGCATCTGCGGAGTGGTGGCTGTAATACCGAAAATACGGGCCCGGCTCGAAGCAAGGTGGATGGACAGCACTTTCAGGAAGTTCTTTACGCCTGACAAATCAACAATTTCAACCTGGCAGTCAGCATCTTCAAGAACTGCCGCAATTTTTAAAATGCCGAGATTGACAAATACGCGTTCATCAAGAAGAAATGATGATGGTGGAACAATCAGGCATACCGGATCAGGGGTGTTCATAGTCCAGCTCCGATCAATTTTCAGTACAAAAGGAAATTATAAGCGAGTTCCTTTAAATATATCGGCATGGAATGGAAAAACTTTAGCTTAAAAAATAAAACGCGGCGTTTATCAGCTGCCATTTTACCGGAGATAGATGACAAGTTGTTATATTTTATCATAGTAATTGAGAAAAATATCACTCAATAAAAATTGGATTCTTTTCCCGATCATTCTTCAATGTGTCATGATGTAAACACAGATAGTCGATTGCCTTTAAGAAAATAGCCGGATTTTCATTATCCATTATTTTCTTCTTAATATCCATAGCACAGATTTTTTCTGTGATACTTTTTCTGAATGCGCAGTCATGGATCATTTTAAGCGTAAGATCAATGTATGCATCACGTGATGTGACAATCAGTTCCTGAAGGCCAAGCAGCTCAAGTGTTGATGCTGCGAAGCGGTTGTATGCAAAGTCTCCTTTCCATGTGATAATGGGTTTTTTGCAGTGTAATGAGTCAATAATAGTATTAAATCCGCCAAACGGGTAGGAATCAAGTGAAAATGTCCCCTTATTCATCTCCTCGATATAGTGGTCATTTTTTATCGGTGGGAAAAGCCTTACATTTTCCTGTCCGAGCAGATTCCAGATATCTTTGGCAAAAGGAATAAATGAATTATTTCCTGTCAACCCACCGCCCGAGAAGAAACAGAACTCGATTTTTCGTCTGCTTTGTCTTATAATGTCAATAAGCATGTCAATAAGCGGCCATGTTATTTTTTGTGATGTCCATGGGCAATTTATCCGCAGTGCAGTATTGCTGTCTGCAGTCTCAATGTATTCAGACAGCGGTACATGCTCAGGAAAAACCGGATTCACTCCCAGTCCCGGCAATACGACCGGCCGCTCACTGTAGTTAGCCGATAAGAGAGACAGGTTTTCAGATTGTTTGCCAACAATAAAATAATCTATGTATGAGCCGCGGGTACTTGACGGGTGGCCATACATCATTATCTGAATCGGAGCGATTCTCATATTGCTTAAAAACACACTCTCTGAACTCATTCCCACATCAGGATAAAGCGCAATATTAAAAGAGTTTTCCTGAACTGCCGACATGTCAATCTGGTTGTTCATCATGAAAATATTGATGACATCATTGAACATATCACTGTCTTTAAGGTCGTCGCGTTTTGCCCCAAGATGAATAAGGGTGATTTCGTAATGACCTTTAAGACTGTGAATCATAGGGGCAAGGCTTGTGTAGACTGCAGACCTGTACCATCTGCCTGTAATGAATGCGATTTTTTTCGGGGATGGCGTATTGCTTATTTTAATATTTGCAAGAGTTGTTTTCGCGAGATCATTAAGTTTACTTTTAACAATATGATCCAGTTCGGGTGCCACATAAGTTGATGGAAAATAGCAGGCTTTGGCATTCGGACCAAAAAGGATGAATTTCGGGTGCAGATTGACAAGGTGAAATCTGATCCGCTGCCATGTATCCCTGCGGCAATATGATGTGACACTGAGCCAGTAGTATGACCACCACTCTGATGAAAAATAGTCGCTTATATCAAAAAGGATATTCTGATCAATATCAAACTGGACTCTTGGATTTAATAGTGAGAGTACTTTGAAATAGTTCTCTCTTTTTGCCACAAGAGGAATAATCCATGGTGTTGTGGTCTCGAAATCCGAGATTGCAACTGCATTTGTAATAATCGGCCCAAGCTGCAGATATGCTTCAAGATGCTCCTGGGGGATGCTGAAGCGGGGATTACAAAACAGGAAAAGAAAAGATTCAACAAAACAATTCAAAGTTATGCGGTCTTTAATGTCAAGATTATAGAAAGTTGTTGATCTGTAATGGTTGAGACAGACTATAAATTCACCTGACAGGCGTGAGTAGTTGCCGTTTCTGAATAATTTCAGCCACGATTCACTGTTAAATGATCCATCAATAAGGGATTTTACAATTTCAGGCAACTCATTGGCCTGTACGCTGCTTTTTTCTTCACTATTCATATGTCAACCTGTCAATTGTGTTATAAGTCAATGAATTATATATTGTATCATAAATATAGCCTTATGTCGAGCTGTGAATAAAAATTGGCAAGACCTTTTCCACAGGTATTATCTGCAGGATAATTTGATCAACTCAGGTGCAGGTGCTGGTATTGAAAGTAAATGTTTACATATGTCTGCAATAAAGTATGTATATGATTTAATATGTTGAAAATCAATATATTGGTTAGGTATTAAATAGCTATGCTGAAAATAATTTCAAAAAAAGCTAAAGTTTTTTTTGAACGTGTCGATATGTTAATTAGGGTTTGAACCGTGCACACATAAACAAACCATAGGCAGTTGCCCTGAAAGAATCGGGAAGCTCTTGCAGGGTGGCGAAGATACGGATGTCATAATTACACAAGGGAGGATCGTATGATCGGTGGAGTTAATACCGCTACGTCTCAGATTGCAAGCATTTACAATCAGGGAAACCAAAGTCTGGCAGAGACTCTTACAAAGATAGCCTCTGGAAAAAAGTTTCAGAATGCAGGTGAAGATCTTCTTGCCTTTACACGTGCAAGTAATCTCAATATTGAGATCAACGGTTACACTAAAGTCAAGGAAGATCTGACAGCTGCAAAAACAATATCGACTGCTGCTGTTCAGGTCGGAAGTGATATTTATGAAAGTCTTACAGAGATGAAAGACTATGCTGCGAAATATGCCGCTGAAGTCGCAGGTTCAAATGATGCAGATACACTTGCAGAATATAAAGCAGAATTCAATTCTCTTAAAGAAACTGTTGTTACCGCAATCAACAATGCTTATGTTGATGGCAACCTCATAAGCGGTACAGGCTCGAAGAAAATTGTCAACCTTGACCCAGATGCGGCAGGCAGTCTTGATATGAATTTTACAGCCGCAGCAAACAGTACATCAATTGATGCGTTCAATATCGCAAATGTAACTGCAAACGATATATCCAATCAGATAAATGATTCTTTAACCTATATGTCTGAAGCAAAGAGCTTTAACAGTATAATCGAGAATCAGCTTAACCTCAATAATACGATTGTTACCAGCAAAGAAGCGGTACGATCGCTTATAACCGACATAGATGAGGCATCGGAAATGTCCAAGATGCTTGATCAGAATGTCCGGCAGCAGGCTGCCATGTCGATGTTGTCGCAGGCAAATGTGTCGCGTCAGATAGTCGCAAAACTCTACTGATATAATTTTCCCTTATTTGCGGGTATCAACTGATACCCGCATTTGGAGGCCCTCTTTCAGAGGTCTTTTCATTTTACATTGTGTAAAATGAATCGGAGGATTTATGATTGGTGAAAATAATCCGATAACTTCCAGATTGACAAATGCATTTCGTGAATCGACAGTCAATCTTTCTGATACACTGAAACGGCTTGCATCAGGCAGAAATTTCATTGATGCATCAGACAGTCTTATCGGATTTTTGAAAAAAACCAATCTTGAGATAGATCTCCGGGGGTACGAAGATATACGGAGAAATCTTACAGATGCAAAAACTGTTGTTGCCGCTGCAATACAGAGTGGAAGTACTGTGCATGAGCAGTTGACAGAAATGAAGAAGTACGCCAAAAAGTATATTGATGAAACTGCAAATGAAAATGATCAGGATAAACTTGCAGAATATAAGGCAGAGTTTGAATCACTTAAAGAAAGTGCAGTAAATACACTTCAGAATGCCTATGTTGACGGAATGTTAGTGACACAGTCCCAGACGCCGCTGAAAACAGTTTCACTGGATCCGGACAATCTTGGACAGCTGTCGATAAATTTTTCTGTTGTGCCTGATGATTCGCAGATTGATACCTTCAATATCGCTGCCTTGACAAACTCAGATGCGATAGATGCTGAAATCACAAACTCACTGACATATATGTCTGAATCAAAAAGCTATGGAGCTATAATTGACAGACAGATAAATCTGTCCGGGCTGATATTCAATAGTAAAGAGTCTCTGAGGTCTCTGATTACAGATATTGATGAAGCAAAGGTTGTAACAGAGGCTGTTGATCAGTCGATCCGCTATGAAGTTGCAGGAGCAATGTTTGCTCAGGGTAATATTGAGCAGATAAGTGTATGCAGTTTATATAATACAAGTTAGGAAGAATCGAACATGTAAACTCTGCATAAGCAGAGTTGTCTATTGACACGTATTCCTTAACAGTTCGGGGAAGCTCTGCTAAGGGTCATAAGCGTGCCAGGGATGGTTCTATAGTTACACAGGGGAGGTGTTTATGATGACAGGTTCGCCTATGGCGATTACTACGTCACGTCTGAGCTCATATTTCAAAATATATGAAAATCAGTATTCAGAAGCAATGATTCATGTCGCGTCGGGTAAACGTGTTTCAAGTCCGTTTGACAGCGCAACCGATTATTTTCATGCCCGGAGATTTAATAGAGAGTATAGTGATTATGAGCGTGTCCGCTCTGATACAATGGAAGTTTCATCACTTCTTGATGTCGTATCGTCAATAGGTGAACAGGTCTATGACGGGTTCTCCAGAATGCAGCATCTTGTTGACACATATTATGACAGCAATACAACTGCAGAAGAGAAAGAAGTTATGGCTGCGGATTTTAAATCAATTATAAATGAAATATCTTCTGCAATTAATAATGGATATTATGAGGGGAAAAAGCTTGTTTCAGATACATCTGTGACTGGGCCATTAAAAACAATTAATCTTGATCCGCGGGATTTTTCGCAGACATTTTCAGTAGAGTTCGATGCAGGTCAGGTCGCTGACACGTCTGGCTTGACATTAGGTGTCGGAACCGAGGCTGACGAGGCAGCTAACGTTCAGGCACAGCTTGACAAAGCTGCGGCATACCTCGGAAAAACCGCAGGCTATACACGCGGAATTAATGCACAGTATAATATTGCAGTTACCAAAATAAACACATCTCATGATGCAGAGTCCATTGCAGTTGATTCGGATTCAGGAATGGATGTTGTGCAGGCTGTCGACAGGAGCATCCGTTATCAGGCGACATCAGCAATGCTTGCCCAGGCAAATTTACTGAATGCGTCAATTGTGAGTGTACTTGGCATCTGATATAGACACATCACAATAACATTTATTCTGCAGTCTGAAATTTTGACATGCGTTTCAGAATTGCTGATACAATTGATTCATTGTCAAGTCCGACAGTCTTATGCAGAGTTGCCAGGTCTCCATGTGTAACAAATTCATCCGGCAGACCAAAACGCATGAAATGGGGCTGTCTGTCAAGATCAAATGAGTTTGCAAGCTCCATAAGTGATGAACCGAAACCTCCGGCAACAGAGTTGTTTTCAAGTGTAATAATTACAGAGTACTCATTAAAAAACATTTTATAGAAAACCTCATCAAGTGGCTTTACAAATTGGGCATCAACAAGTGCTGCAGAAATGCCATGGCTTTTGAGGCTCTCGCAAACCATTTCCGCTTTGGAGAAAAAATCGCCAATAGATATAACTGCCACATTTTTGCCATCATGTATGACTTCAGGCAATCCGACTGTCAGTTTTTTCATTTCATTGTCAATTGAAACTCCGCAGCCCGCGCCACGCGGATAGCGGATAAAAACAGGTCCCTTGACACATTCAACAGCGGTGTGGAGCATGTTTCTGAGCTCATTCTCATTGCGGGGCGCCATTATGACTGTTCCGGGAATTGTTCTGACAAAAGAGAGGTCGAACATTCCGTGATGAGTCGGACCGTCATCGCCGACAAGTCCTGCGCGGTCCAGACAGAAAACGACATGGTGATTGTCAAGAGCAACATCATGCATGATCTGATCATATGCCCGCTGAAGAAATGTTGAATAAAGGACAACAACCGGTATCACTCCTTTTGTTGTCAATCCGGCTGCGAATGTCACCGCATGTTCTTCTGCGATTCCGACATCAAAGAAACGATCCGGAAATTCCTTGCTGAAATCTGTCAACCGTGTGCCGTCACGCATCGCAGCTGTAATGGCAACAATATCATCACGGCGCCGCGCTATTTCAACAATAGTTTTTCCGAAAATGTCGCTGTACGTAGGTATCTGTGATGAAGTTTTATTTACAGCACCTGTATCGCGCGAAAAGCTTCCGACACCATGGAATTTTGTAGCGTCTTTTTCCGCGAAACTGTAGCCTTTTCCTTTTTTTGTAATGACATGCACAAGCTGGGGGCCGTTTGCGTTTTTAACAAAACGGAATACATCAAGCATTTCACTGAAGTTGTGTCCGTCAATCGGACCGAGATATCTCATGCCGAGATCCTCAAACAGCTTGCCGGGAATAAGAAGGTGTTTTACCACATCGTCAACAGTGCTTACAACACTGCGGATACTTTTTCCCACACCTGAATTTCCAAGACGCTCCCAAATTTCGGATTTAAGCCTGTTGTATCGTTTGTCAGTAAGGACACGGGTAAGGTATCTTGAGAGTGCACCGACATTTTTTGATATTGACATTTCATTATCATTGAGAATGATAGTCATATTTGTCGCACTTGATCCTGTGTTGTTAAGACCTTCAAAAGAAAGTCCGCCGCTCAGGGATCCGTCCCCGATTACAGCAACAACCGAATGGTTCTCCTGATTGAGATCCCTTCCTATAGATATGCCAAGAGCTGCACTGATAGATGTCGATGCATGTCCTACGGAGAATGAATCATATTCACTTTCAGAAATTCTTGGGAATCCGCTTATTCCGTCAAATTGACGTAATGTACTGAAATTCTCCCTTCGCCCGGTAAGAATTTTGTGAGTATATGCCTGATGCCCGACATCCCAGACTATTTTATCTATAGGTGTATTGAATACGTAATGAAGTGCAATTGTAAGCTCTACGGTCCCAAGACTTGGTGCAAGATGACCTCCGGTCTTACTTACTATATCGATCATCATATCACGGATCTCTGATGCTAACTGGGGCAATAATTCTACGGGTAGAGCTCTAAGGTCAAGCGGACTGTTTATTTTATCTAACTGCTTTGATAACGACAATTTATATCCTTATTTGTATACTTAATATTTGAATTCATAACTGAATAAAATACGATTCACCTTGTTGCATAACACAAATATTTGTATAAGTATTGAAAAAAAGTAGCTTTAATTGATTAATAATCAAAATATGTATCCTGGGCAGACAAATAATATAGAAATTTTATCACACATGCAACTTTTTTAAAAGACTGCTGAACGGTTGCCACTTGTAAGGATAATATGCTCAGATGATGCAGGAGGATTTGCAAATGCTCCATTCAAAAACGTATTTTAAATCTAAATTCCGCAAAAGAAACAGCGAAGACAGAGATACAAAGTTGCGGAATCATAAATATTAAGATGGGAAAAACATGTTTAAAGTATATGTAGATGGCCAGGAGGGGACAACCGGGTTACAGATCAATGAACGGTTGGCACAGCATTCAAATATTGAGATTCTTCTCATAGATCCTGAAAAGAGAAAAGATCCAGCAGAGCGGAAACGGATTTTAAATGAATCTGATGTTGCATTTTTGTGTCTGCCTGATGCCGCATCGCGGGAAGCTGCTCTTTTGACTACAAATCCAAATACCAGGCTGATTGATGCAAGTACAGCCTTCCGGACTGATCCCGACTGGGTGTATGGTTTGCCGGAGATGATTAGTGAGCAGCGGAATTTGATAAAAAATGCAAAAAGAGTCTCCAATCCAGGCTGTTACCCGACCGGTTTTGTACTTCTTGTGCGGCCTCTTATTGAAAAAGGAATTATAGGGACCAATTATCCGGCAACATGCCATGCAATTTCCGGATATAGCGGCGGCGGTAAGAAACTGATTGCCGCATATGAAAATACAGAGGCTCAGCATAATAATCTGATGGCCAGACCTTATGGATTTGGACTCAGACATAAGCATGCACCTGAAATGAAAATTCACGGCAAACTTGATAATCCGCCTATTTTTTCACCGGTTGTAGGCAATTACTATAAAGGCATGCTTGTAATGGTGCCTCTCTTGCCGCATCTGTGCAAATCAAAACAGGTAACGCCTGAATTTCTCACTGACTTATTCAATGAGTATTACGCCGGGGAACGTTTTGTAAAGGTAATGGCTGCAAACAATGAGGCTGCACTTGATGGCGGGTTCCTTGATCCGCAGGGTGTCAATGGCACAAATAGAAATGAAATATTTGTATTCGGGCATAATGATCAGATTATGCTTGTGTCAAGGCTTGACAATTTAGGAAAGGGCGCATCCGGAGCCGCTGTACAGAATATGAATATAATGCTCGGGTTTGATGAGGGGCTGGGACTTGTGTGAGATTTTGCGGTGACACCCGGCGCTGACTGCATTTACTACTAATAAAGACCTCCGGCACATTGATTTTATTCTGGCCGATAGTAAATATCCATCTA
>Ga0209373_10002609_pt1 | contig 17747 bp, 6 predicted proteins | sample Higcelweek5metaG_FD_187173 | JGI IMG/M metagenome (GOLD analysis project Ga0209373, IMG submission 187173) | Freshwater pond sediment microbial communities from the University of Edinburgh, under environmental carbon perturbations - High... | ecosystem: Environmental > Aquatic > Freshwater >... | reverse complement strand
TGACGGCGATGGTGAAATTCTGGCTGCTGGTGGCGGTGCCATCGCTGGCCTGGACCGTGATGGTGTGGCTGGTGGCGGTCTCGTAATCCAGCTTGCTGGCGTCGGCGACGGAGACAATACCCGTGCTGGCATCGATGGCGAAGCGGCCACCGGCATTGTCGGTCAGGCTGTAAGTGATACCGCTGAGGCCATTCGGCTCCGACACGGTCAGGCCAACTGTGGTGCCGTTGCTGGCCCCTTCGACAACGCTGTTGGCCGTGCTGTCGCTGTCGGTGGGGGTACCGGGCACGGCGGCGGTGGTGATCAGTGTCGCGCCACCGACATTGCTGATGGTGAAATTGGCGCTGGTCAGGCCAGCGCGACCGGTCAGGGTGATGATGACAGGCGTGCCGGTGCCGATGGTGACTATGGCATCGGCACCGCTGTCGACAACGGAGATGTCGCTGGCGGAATAGGTGGCACCGGAGATGCGGATCGTATCAACGCCATCGGCGAAATCGGTGATCCGGTCGCCATCGGTGACGTCGAACGTATCCTGGCCCGTCCCGCCGGTCAGGGTGTCGGTGCCACTGCCGCCGATCAGCGTGTCATTACCGGTGCCGCCGATCAGGGTATCGTTGCCGGCACCGCCATCAATCAGGACGTTGGCCGAACCGGTCGCCGACGGGAAGCTGGCACCGGCGGTGGCGACCGTGATGACGTCGCCGCCATTGCCGCCGATGATGCTTTCCAACAGCCAGGCGGTCAGGGTGTTGCCGCTGTTGCCCAGCGTGACGACATCCAGGCCGGCGGCGCCGATTGCGGTTTCAATCAGGGAAAGGGCGAGGGTGGAGCCGCTGCTGGAGAACAGGGTGACGACATCGGTGCCGCCGCCGCCGCTCAGAGTCTCCACCGTGGAGACGGAAATGGTGTTGCCACCGCTGGCCAGGGAAAGCACATCCTGTCCGCTGCCGCCGATGACGGTTTCAACCAGCGACAGGTTGATGGAGTTGCCACCGTTATCCAGCGTCACAACATCGGTGCCGCCGCTGCCCAGCAGGCTTTCGATCAGCGAGACCAGCATGGTGCTGCCGCCGCTGCCGGTGACGGTCACCTGATCGGCCTGGGCGCTGCCGATCAGCGTTTCCAATGCCGCCACCGATAGGGTAGCCCCCTGCGCCAGGGTGACGATATCGATCGCGCTGCCACCGATGGCCGTTTCAATCCCCGCCAGGGTGATCTGCCCACCGGACCCGAGCAACACGGTATCGCTGCCATTGTCACCGGTCAGGCTTTCGATCTGTGACACCAGCATGGTGCTGCCGGTGCTGCCGATCAGGGCCACTGTTTCGCTCTGCGCGCTGCCGATGAGCGTTTCCAGCAGTTGCACGGCCAGCGTGGTGCCCTGCGTCTGGGTCAGGGTGATGACATCGGTGCCACCGTCGCCGATAACAGTCTCATAAGGCAGGATGACAGTGCTGCTGCCGCCGGATGTCGGCATGTACAGCACGTTGGTGATGCCGCCGATGACGATGGTCTGCGTTGCACCGCCCACCGCAATCGTCTGGGACGGGGTCCGCACCGTATCCACGCCCGAGACATAGATGGTCGCCGCCACCATATCGATACTGATATCGTTGGTGCCGCCGCTGCCGATCAGCGTTTCCACATTGCTGACGACTGTGGTGTTGCCGTCGCTCCCCAGGTTGATCGCGTCGTTGCCGTTGCCGCCGATCAGTGTGGTGAGCGCGGAGACCATGACCGTGTTGCCGCTGTTGCCGGCAAGGATGGCACCGCCACCGCTACCGATCAGCGTTTCGACGTCTGATACCAGTATCTGTTTCGTGGAATCGGTGTTGGCGGCAAACTGCACGACATCCTGGTACGTGCTGCCGATGACCGTCTCGATATCCTTGAGTGTGAGGGCGGTCGCCGCACTCTGCAAGATAACCAGATCATTGAAAGATGAGGCGCCGATCAGGGTGCCCAGCATGTCGACGTTGAGTGTCGATCCCCCGGTCTGGCTTGTGCTGATGATGTTAGCGCTGTTGCCACCGATCAAGGTCTCGATAGAGTCTACAACGGTAGAGGTCGCGGTGCCCGACAGAAGCTGTACTGTGTCGGCGCCGCTGGTGCCGATGATCGTTTCCACCGCTGCCGTCGTCAGCATACCGGCGCTGGTGAACTGAACGGTATCGGCATTTGTGCTGCCAATGATGGTTTCGATACCCTGGATCAGTATGGTGTTGGCAAGCGTGGCGGTCGCAGCCAGTTGCACAACATCGTTGCCACCGGTCCCGATCAGGGTTTCGATCAGGGCAATGGTCGCAGTGCTGCCACCTGTCTGGTCGATGCGGACGACGTCGTTGACGCCTGTTACCGTGGAGCCCCTGATCTCCTCGATCATCGACACATTGATGGTGTTGCCGCTTGTAGCGCCAGGAGCTGATAGCGAGATCGTGTCATATTGGGCCGTGCCGATCAGCGTTTCCACCATCGCCACCAGGATCGTGCCCATACCGGTGGCGGTGGCCAGTGCAGTACTGCCGGTGATGGGGGTCGTCCGCCGTTCCTCAAGCGTGACCATATCGACGCCGCTGCTGCCGATCAGCGTATCGATATCGGCGATGGTGATGGTGGTGTTGGTATCGCCGAGCATCAGGGTGTCACGAGCGCCGGTGCCACCGGCCACCATCTCAATGCCTTGCACCGTCAGCGTCATGGCACCGGTTACGACGTTGATCGACCCGGTCTTGAAGGCGTTGGTGACGATGTCGTAGCCGGTGCCGCCGATCAGCGTGTCCAAAAACAACACGCCCATCGTGTTGCCGCCACTACCCAGGCTGATGACGTCGATTTTGCTGCCGCTGCCCACGATGAATTCGAAATCGACCACCATCGCCGTTTGGCCGTTCGCCGAAGCAATACTGGCCAACATGTCGTTGGCGCCATTGCCGATGATGGTCTCTAACAGGCCGACAGTGGTGGTGGTACCGATCGTGTTGATCGAGATGGCGACGTCTTTACCACTATTGCCCATCAAGCTCTCGATGAAGCTGACGGCAATGGTATTGCCGCCGGTATTGGCAAGGGTGATGAAGTCGGTGCCCGAACTGCTGCTGATCAAGGTTTCGATATTGCTGACCACCGTCGTATTGCCGGACGTCGTGAAGGTCACGACATCCTTGCCGACATTGCCGATCAGGGTTTCAAGGCGTGTAACGCTCAGCGTGTTGCCCGCGGTTCTACCGAGCGTGATCACATCTTTTGTTGAAACACTGGCGCCGCCATAGACGTGGTCGATGTTGGTGACCGTCATCGTCTGGCCGTTGCTGTTCAGTACCACTCCCTGGGTGCCGCTGCCCACACCCACAACGAAGGAATATACGGTTCCCGTTGAGAGGGTTACGTCCGCGCCGCCCGAAAGGGTAAGGGTACCACCAGCAGCCATTTCAAATCCCCACTGTTGCCCATGAGCGTTAACACATTAAAAAGATGTGCGTTCGCTCGTTTGCTGTCCTATCAGAAGTTGGACAAATTCTTGCCCACAACGATGTATTGCCCGTTGACAGGGGTATGGCAACCAAAAAAGGTTTATCGCAGGGAAAATGGGGGATATCTTAAGGATAATTCACAGCGACTTAGGAGAAGACCAGGAATCGATTTCAATAAAATTTACTATCGCACCTTGATCAATAAATGCATTCCGTACTTCACTAAAAATTTACGAAAATATTAACGACCATGAAAAGCAAAATGTATAGTCTCAAAATATGCGCTTCAATTATTTAAATATTGGTTAAGGCAGAAGCGCCGATGATGACCAGGGATAGTAAGAGGCCAGGGTGCCAGAGGTACGATCCGGGCGGTGGTATTCCTTTGCATGACGGTTCAACAGTCCGGCCGTGAAGGAAAAGGTACTGTTGGAAATGGCCAGGATGTCGGCCGCGCACAGGGCCTGGAAATCATCCAGGAAGTCCGCACCCTTTATCGGGTCGATGCCCAGATCAGCGGCCGTCAGCGGTTGGTAATGGGCAAAGGCAGTCAGGCTGGCGGGATCGTCCGTGGCAATATAGAGCGTCGGGCGGTCAAGCCGGTGCCAGACCCCCGCCAGCCAGTCCAGGTACCAGGATTCCGGTGCGATCCAGAATGGCCCCCAGCCGAAATCGCCGCGCCGGAGATGCAGGGCTACCACCGTGTTGCCGGTTTCCCGCAGCCGGTCCTCCACCTGCGCCATGCGCTGGCGCCAATGGTCGCCGCTGGTGAAAAAACCACGGAAATCGTCAGCGAAGGGTGCAAGGGCGCTGGTATCGCCGCAGAAATATCCGTCTATGTCATGGCCGGCGGCAGTGGGGTGCGCGCCCTGGGCAAGGCCTGCGGCCAACCCCGCCTCCGCCTCCGCCAGCCGGGGCAACGCCGGGCCGGGCAGGGGATCATCCAGGTCGAACAGGTGCCGGCCCACCCATGGCGGGGTTTCCAGGGTCAGGCCATGGCGTTGCGCATAGAGCCGGGCGGTGCCGTATTGCAAAATCTGGTTACCGAAGCGGCCATTGCTGCCTAATCGGCTCAGCCCCAGCCGTCGGCTGTCATCTTGCGCACGCACGCGGGGTCGCGGCGGCGGCCCCCATTGCTCCGTCAGCAGAAGCAGGGCGCGACGGGTGAAAGCCTCACCGAAGCCCTGGTTGCAGGCAATGGCCCAATCCCAGGCGGCCAGCGCTTCCTTCTTCCAGTGCAGGGCCTCCAGCGCTGCTGCCCTGGCCACGTGTGTGTCGTAAAGACCGGGGGACAAGGCGGCGGCGCGGTCCGCCGCCGCCAATGCCGCCGCCGCATCACCCCCAGCCAGCAGCAGGCCCGACCATTCGGCATGATATTCCGCCACGGTGGGGGAAAGGGTGATGGCCTGTTGCAGGTTTGCCTGTGCATCGACCGTCTGGCCCAGGCGACGCTGCACGCGACCCAGCAGGAAACGGGCGTTGGCGTTGGCGGGGGCCAGTTCCACGGCACGGCGCAGATGGGGCAACGCGGCAACCGCATCCCCTTCCTCTGCCAGCAGCAGGCCCAGGTTGACACGGGCGGCTGCCATATCCGGGCGCTGGCCGACCGCGCGGGCGAACGCGGTTTTCGCCTCATTGCCTCGCGACAGGCGATGGGAGGCCATGCCCAGTTCAAACCAGGCACTGGACAGGGCAGGCGCCAGGTCCGTGGCCCGGCGCAGCAGGGCATGGGCGGCGGCATGGTCGCCCGCCCCGGTCCGTTCCTGGGCCAGGGACATAAGGGTCTTTGCGGTGCCGGTCCGACTGCGTTCCGTGGCCTCCCGCCCGGCTTTCAGGGCATGCAGGCGGCGGCGGATCAGGATTTCGATGGCCATGAAACGGGCATCGACCTCCGCCCCCTCGCCAGGTGCCCGGTCGCTGGTCATCTCCGCCTGCATCCGGTCCAGGACGTTGCCGGGGCTCATCCGGTAGAAGACCGTTTTCACACCGATCTTCACGCCCCGCAGCAGCAATGTGATGGCACGGGAATAGGCGACGTCGTCGGCTGTGGCCGGCCAGAAGGGCGTCTCTTCCGGAAATCCGCCCGTGCGTGTGTGCGCTTCATGCCGTATGCAGAGGTTGCAAGGATATGTACGCACCGACGCCTCTCGCCAGACGGTGGAGACCCGGTCGTCGATGCGGTCGAACAGCATGTCGGTGCGCACATAGTCCCATTGCGGGTTCGCATCCAGCGCGCTTCCCGTGATGTGGAAATGCTGTTCCAGGAAACGGTCGTCGGCATCCAGGAACCAGAGATAAGGGCCGAGTGCGGCGGCGACACCGGCATTGCGGGCACGACCGGCCCCCCGGTTCTGGTTGTTCACGATCAGCGCCAGCCCCTGGTCAGGATGCGCCCGGCCCCAGCGGCGGACGACGTCCACCGTATCGTCGGGCGAGCAATCATCCACCACGACGATATGGACCTGTGCATCCTCTCGCCCCGATGCGGTGCGGTAATGGGCCAGCGTGGCCAGGATGCTGTCCAGGCTTTCCACGATGGTACCGGCCGCCTTGAAGGCGGGAATGACCACGGTGCCGATGACGCCATATTGCTGGCGATGGGTGTCCAGTGCCCGCATGGCCACAGTAAGGCCGTTATCCTCCGGAACCGTGATGTCGGCGCGCGGCAGCATGGCAATGGCATCGCCCTCGCGGCCCTGGATAAACCAGACCGTGGCCAGCAACCGCGCCAGATGGCCGGATGGCGGAATGAAACCGGCCAGCCATTCCAGATGCGTCACCGCCCGATCGAAATGCCCGGGGTCCAACAGGGTGGAGATCTGGTTCAGCGCCACATGCAGGGTGGCACCGATCTGCTGGTCGAAGATATGGCTGTCGCGATGCAGGATATGGGCACGGCGGTAGAGGCGTAGCGCCTGCAGACCGTCGCCCACGTCCCGCATATGCATGGCCAGGGACTGAAGTGCCAGAAGGTTGGTCGGATCATTCACCAGAAGGCGGCGGCATTCCGCCGGGTTGGTAAGCATGCTTTCCCCGTTCCCCTTCCCGTCAAACGGTCCCATAGCAACCAAACTATGCTAACAGGAAGGAAAAGCGGAACGATATTGCCGGTCCATAGGGCTATGAAACTCGGCTTCCTCGACACGACCTTTGGCGATTACACGCCCCATACCGTGCGGACAGCCCCGCTGGGTGGCACGCAATCGGCTGTCTGCTATCTGGCACCAGCCTTGGTCCGGGCCGGGCTGGCGGTCACGCTGGTCAACGGCACCAGCGCACCCGGCAGGGTGGAAGGGGTTTCGTGCCATCATCACGCCAGTATGCCGATATCCCGGCTGGCACAGTTCGACATGCTGGTGGTGATGGGCGGCTGCGACGCGGAGGGGGTGCGCGGGCTGCGCACCGCCATGACCGGCGGTCGGCGGCTGGTGCTGTGGACGCAGCATGCCGGCGATCAGCCGGCGGTGGCCGGGCTGGCCGATCCCGCCATCGCCGGGATGTGGGATGCCTTTGTCTTTGTCAGCCGCTGGCAGCGGGAGGATTTCATCCGCCGCTTCCGGCTGCCCCGCCATCGCTGCCACATCATGCGCAATGCGCCGGCGCCCTGTTTTTCCGGTCTGTTTTCCGCTGACGCTGACATCGCCAAGGCCAAACCCTGGCCGCCCGTCCTGGCCTATACCAGTACGCCGTTCCGGGGGCTGGATGTGCTGCTGGCCGCCATGCCGCGCATCCGCGCCGCCATTCCCGGCACCCGGCTGCACGTTTATTCCTCGCTGGAGACCTATCAGGTGCCCTTGGCGCGTGACCCCTTTGTGGCGCTGTATGATCAGTGCCGGCAGACCGAGGGGGTGGCGTATATCGGCGGGGTGGCTCAGCCGGCGCTGGCCGTCGGATTGCGGGACGTCACGGCCCTGGCCTATCCCAGCCGTTTCGCCGAAACCTCCTGCATTAGCGTGATGGAGGCGATGGCGGCCGGCTGCCTTGTGGTGTCCAGCCGGCTGGGCGCACTTGCGGAGACGGCTGCCGGCTTTGCCCGCTTGTCGCCGGTGCCGGCGGACCCGGCGGAACACGCTGCCCGCTTTGCCGATACCCTGGTCGAGGAGTTGCGCCGCCGTCATGACGATCCGGTCGGCACCGCACGCCACCTGCGGGCCCAGATGGCGCAGGCCGATGCCGCCGACGGCTGGAACCGGCGGGCCGCGCAATGGCACGCCTGGATGCAGGATGCCGATGATCGGGCATCACCGCCGGGTGACATACCGGGCCTGCTGGCCCGGTTGCGCGGCCCGACCGCAGCGGACCATCATGACGGCATGGCGGACATCTGCGCCCAGGTGCTGGCACTGGACCCGGCGCATGCCGGTGCATGGCGGCTGCTGATGCAGGTGCAGGCGGCACAGGGGCGTGCGACGGACGCGCTATTGTCGCTGGGCCGTGCCTGCCGCCTGGCCGGGCGGGTGCCGCCGGCGGAATGGCAGGGCTGGATGCCGACATTACTGACCGGCGCGGTGGCGGCGGCGGATGGCACGTCCCCATCGCTGCGTGTTTCGGCGTTGCGCGGGGTATGGCCGCTGCTCGCCGGTGGTCCCTTTGCGGGTATGCTGGCCGCCACCGCCCGGCAAGTGGCGATGCAGGCGCAGTCCGCCGGGGATGCGTCTGCCCTGCTGGCTGCCTGCCTGCTGGTGGCGGATGCGGAACCGGGCGATGTCGGCATCCGGCTTGCCGCCGGTGCCGCCGCCCATGGCATGGGCGACCCTGCTGGTGCCCTGACCCTGGCGGCGACGGCCCTGCGCATCGACAGCACGGCGGTGCTGTCCAGCAAACAGGCGCGTTCCATGCTGTCCGGCTGGCTGGAGGCGGCGGAGACAGCAACCCTGGCGGCGGTGGGCTCCCTGGATGCGGTGGAGGCCGCCCGCCTGTTCCCCGCCATGGCCTTGGTGGCCGCCGCGTTGGGGGAGGATGCCAGTCTGGCCCGGCAGGCTGCTGCAACCCGCGATGCGGTGCAGCGCCATGCCTTGCTGCTGCGTATGGCGGCGGCGCGCCAGCGGCTGAAGGGGCGGCGGGCGGATCAGGTGGAACTGCTGCGTCAGGCCGCAGCGCTTGGCGGCGACGGGGAGGCGGGCATACGGTTGAACCAGGCGCGGCTGGCCCTGTCGCAACGCCTGATGCTGGAAAATCTGGGGTCGGTGCTGACCGACGGGGCCAATGGTCGGCTGGGTGCCGGCTGGCGGGCGTCGGCAACCGCCCTGATCGCACAGATCGGGCAATCGCTGCATCTGGATGGCAATGACGAGGGGGAGCGCTCCGTCATGTGGGGCACGCTGCGCGGCTATGATGCCTTCCTGTCCTGGTTCAACGCCACCGGTGCCATCGCCCCAACCCTGCCGGCCCCGCCGCCGGGCGGACGCAAAATCTATGATTGTTTTCAGTTCTATAATGAACTGGACCTGCTGGAATTGCGGTTGGCCGAACTGTCGCCTGTGGTCGACCATTTCGTGCTGGTGGAGGCGGCCCATACCCATGCCGGTACGCCCAAGCCGCTCTATTTCGCCGAGAACCGCCAGCGTTTCGCAGCCTATGCCGACAAGATCATCCATGTGGTGGTAGACGATGATCCCGGCGGTTTCGCCTGGGTGCGGGAGGCGCACCAGCGACAGGCGATCCTGCGCGGCCTGACCGGTGCCGGCCCGGACGATATGGTGATCATCAGCGATGCCGATGAAATTCTGCGCCCGACCGTGGTGCAGCACCTGCGCGACGCCGGGCCGGGCGGCCCGACCCTGTTCGCCCCGGAACTGGATATCTACCTCTATTTCCTGAATCTGCGATCCCCCGATCCCTGGATATCGGTGGCGGCGGCACCCTATGAGCTGGTTCAGCGGGTGGGGGCGAACAATATGCGCTATCTGGCCAAGCAGGGCATTGGCCAGTCCATTCCCGCTGCCGGCTGGCATTTCACCTGGATGGGCGGGATCGACCGGTTCCTGGCCAAGCTGGATGCTTTCGCACACCGGGAGATGGTCGGCAGTTTCGGGCAGGAAACCGCCATCAACCGGGCCAGGCTGGAGCGGTTCTTCGCCACCGGACGGTTTGAGGAAGGGGCCGTCCCCGGCATGTGGACGTCCCTGACCCGTGTGCCGATTGATGACCAGTTCCCCGCCGCCCTGCACACCCTGCTGCCGGATTTCATCGCCAGGGGCTGGGTCGCGCCGGAGGGAACGGGATGAGCGGCGGCAACGACCCGCTGGCCGATGGGGAAGCCGACCTTCGCCGTGCGCTGGCCGCCCGACCGGATGATCCCGAGCTGCTGCATATGCTGGGCGCCTTGGTGCTGGCACGGGGCGACGCGAACGCTGCCGTGCCGCTGCTGGCCCGGTCGCTGCGGCAACGGCATGGCAATGCGGCGGCCTTCACCAACCTGTGTACGGCCCTGCGGGCGCTGGGGCGGCTGGATCAGGCGGCCATTGCCGGGCGGGAAGCGGTACTGATCGACCCGAATCTGGCCATGGCCCAGCATAATCTGGCCAGCGTGCTGCTGGACCTGGGCGACTATGAGGGGGCGCTGGCACCGCTACGCCGCTATATCGCGCGGGTGCCGGAAAACCCCCTGCAACGTTTCCTGCTGGCCACGTCGCTGATGGCGCTGGGGCGGGATGCGGAGGCGGAGACGGAATGGTGCTATTTGCTGCATCTGACACCGGATGATGCCCGCGTCCATGTCAACCTTGGTGTCACCCTGAAGAACCAGCAGCGCTATGGGGAGGCGGTGGCGGCCTATCGCCGGGCGCTGGTGCTGGCACCGGACGAGCCGGCAACGCTGAACAATTTGGGGCTGGTGCTGTCACAAGATGGCAGGCGCGACGGTGAGGCTTTGGCATGGTTGCGCCGGGCCATCCGGTTGAAGCCGGACTTTGCCGATGCCTGGCTCAATCTCGGGCTGGTGCTGCGCAACCAGAACCGCATTGATGAGGCCATGGACTATTGCCAGGCGGCGCTGGCCGCCGATCCTGCCCATGCGCCGGCCCACACAATGCTGGCTACCTGTCTGCTGTTGAAGGGACAGATGCGGGCGGGCTTCGCCGCCTATGAATGGCGCACACGGCTGAAGGAATATCAGGCCCCGGAACGGCCCTATCCCTCACCAGTCTGGGCTGGTGATGACCCGGCGGGGCTCTCCCTGCTGGTCCATGGTGAACAGGGCTTGGGCGACGGGATACAGTTCGCCCGCTATGCCCCGCTGCTGGCAAAGCGGGGGGCAAGGGTGATCGTGGAATGTGCCAAGCCGCTGGCCCGCCTGTTCGCCAGCCTGCGCGGTGTTGACGGCGTGGTTGCCGGCGGCGATCCGCTGCCCCCGCATGATGCCCATGTCGCGATGTTGAGCCTGCCGCACCTGCTGGGCCTGGATGACATACCCGCCACGGGGCCCTATCTGGCGGCGGAACCAGGGTTGGCGGCGCACTGGGCGGAACGGCTGTCGGGCCATCCCGGTCTGAAGGTGGGGCTGGTCTGGGCCGGTAACCCGGATTTCAAGGATGATCGCCGCCGCTCCCCCGGGCTGGCGGCCTTTCTGCCGCTGCTGGACGTGCCGGGCGTGCAGTTCTTCGCCTTGCAGAAGGGGGGCGGGCGGCGTGATCTGGATGGGCTGGCGGGGCGGCTGGGGCCGCATTTCACCGATCTGGGACCGGCGATCGCAGATTTTGCCGATACCGCCGCCATCATGGCCAATCTGGATCTCGTCATCTCCTCCTGCACCGCGCCGCCGCATCTGGCGGGCGCGTTGGGCCGTCCGGTCTGGACCGTGTTGCCGCTGAATGCCGACTGGCGCTGGCTGGAAGCGGGGGAGGATAGCCCCTGGTATCCGACCATGCGTCTGTTCCGACAGGAAAGGGTGGGCGATTGGGGGCCGGTGATGGCGCAGGTGCGCGATGCCCTGGTCAGGCGCGTGGCGGCACGCTGAAGCTTTCCGGCGGCAGGCCGGTCCGGTGCCGCGCCCACATCATCCGGTAGGCATCTTCCAGATGCGCTGTAAAACGCGGCGTGTCGAACAGGGGGGCCGTGTGCCGCACCTGTTCCAGATGCCGCCGCAACCCGGCCAGCCGCGTGCCGTTCCGCGCCAGTTCCAGGGCCAGCGCTTCATATCCTGCCGCATCGGCAGTGACCAGTTCGGCCAGCCCGACGGCGCGCAGCAGGCTGGCCGATACACGGCCCGCAAAGCCTTCGCCCAGCATGGCCACCACCGGCACGCCCATCCACAGGGCATCCGATGTGGTGGTGTGGCCGGTATAGGGGAAGCTGTCCAGGCACAGGTCGATGGCACGGTAACGGGCCAGATGCACCGGTAATGGCGCGGGGCCGGCGAAAGCCAGCCGGTCGGGAGCCACCCCGGCCTGTCGTGCGGCTTCTCGCAGGTTCCCGGTGGCGGCCCCGTGTGGATCGTACAGCCACAGGCAACTGTCCGGCACGGCGCGCAGCATCTGCATCCACAGGGCAAACATTGCGGGATTGAGTTTCTGTGGTGCGTGCAGCGCGCCGAACACAAAACCCTGTTCCGGCAGGCTCAACGCTGCGCGGGTGGGGGCTGCCGGGGGCAGGTGCCGCTTGCGGTCATTCACCTGATAGCAATCGGGCAGAATGGCAAGATTCTCATGATAGAAGGGTTGATGGTCTGGTGGCGTCACCACGGGATCGCCGATCAGGTAATCCAGCGTCGCGCCGCCCATGGTGCCGGGATAGCCCAGATAGGCCACCTGCACCGGAGCCAACCGGCGCGACAACAGGTCCAGCCGCCCACCCGCCGTATAGCCCTTCAGATCGACCAGGATATCCACCTGCTCGGCCTCTACCCACGCCGCGACCTCTCCGCTCCCCAAACCGGCGAGATCACGGAAGCTGTCCACAGCCCCCTGGATGCGGTGGCGGATGACGCTGCCGTCATCCCGGCCATAGCTGCCGGCCAGGATGCGGAAATCCCGCCGGTCATGCTGTTCGAACAGTTCCGCGATCAGATAGGCGGTGGCATGTTCGTGAAAGTCGGCGGAGAGATAGGCGACGGTCAACCGACCGTCACCCGTGCCTTCCCGCCGCAGCGAAGCGGGGGGCGACGGGAAGGTTGCTTGGCTTTGTTGTTTCCACACATTCTCGGCGGCCCGGCGCTGTTGGGCCGGGCTGGCCCCGATCCATTGCGTCAGCAGGGGCAGGGCCGAGCCACCCTGATCAATCCGTGCCAGCCGCCGCTGGCGTTGCCCGTCATAATCCCGCCAGTCCGCCCCCAGCAGCCGGCAGGTGAAGGCTTCATCCTGCGCCAGTGTGAAGGTCGGGTCCGTGCGATGGGCGCGATCAAAGGCGGTGGCCGCCCTTGCCGGGTCGCCCGCTTGACGCCGCGCATGACCCAGGGCCCGCCAGGCGGTGGCAAGGGATGGGGCCAGCGCCAGCGCATACCGGCAATCCCGGACCGCGGCGGTCCTTTCCGGTCGCAGCAGGGCCCGGCTGGCCCGCCAGCCCGCATTGTCCGGTGACAGTGCCAGGGCACGGTCCAACAGGGCAGCGGCGTCCTGAAAAGCCCCCTGGCGTTGCCGGATCGCCGCCAGATTGCCATAGGCATCGGCGATGGCGGGGGAGAGCACCAGGGTGCGCCGGAACAGCCGGGCTGCCGTATCATCATCGCCCACCGCCATGCGCAGCACGGCCAGCATGAACAGCCCACCGACATGGGCGCTGTCCTGTTGCAATAACGGGCGGCACAGGCTCTCAGCCTCCCCCAGCCGGCCCTGACGATAGGCGTCCATCACGGCGCGCAGCAGGTCATTTGGGGAAGATGGGGACACGGGCACTTTCTTTTTTGAATCGGGCAGCCGGGAGCATGAAGGGGCGGGCCGGCATTGCCAAGCCGCTTGTCAGTGCCTAAGCATGGATGGGCAGATCCCCGGCGGAAGGACGAGGTATAATGGCCGACGATTTCCGTCTTCACGTCGAAGCCGGTATCGCCGCACATGCGGCAGGACGAATGGGGGAGGCAGCCGGTCATTTCGCCGCCGCCGTGCGCCTGCGGCCCGACCATCCCGTTGCCCTGTTCAACCTGGGTATCGCGCTGGAGGATGACGGCCAGGGTCCGGCGGCCTTGCCGGTTCTGGTGGAGGCCCACCGCCTGCGGCCAGACCATCCCCATACGCTGTTTCGACTGGGCAGCCTGCTGGCGGGGCAGGGCCAGCCATCACAGGCGCTTGTCCTGTTCGCCTTGCTGTTGCAGCAACAGCCCGATTATCCCGACGCCGCCTTCCGCCTGGGCAACGCGCTGATGGCGCTGGACCGACCGGCAGAGGCGGAACGGGCTTACCGGCTGGCGCTGGTGCTGAAGCCGGACATGGCGTCGGTTGCCAATAATCTGGGGGGGGCCATCGGGCGGCAGAACCGCCCGGATGAAGCGGCTATCTGGTATCGCCGGGCCATCCGGCTGGCGCCGCTGGTGGCCGAATATCACAAGAACCTGGGCACCTGCCTGATCTCCCTGGGCCGGTTCCAGGAGGGCTGGCCGCATTATGACTGGCGCGACCGGCAAGCGGTGTGGGGCTGGAAGCGCCGCTTTCCCGGCCTGCCGCGCTGGGACGGATCGCCCCTGGCCGGTAAGACCATCCTTGTCCATTTCGAACAGGGGCTGGGCGATACGCTGCAATTCATCCGCTATATGAGCGTGCTGAAGCAGATGGGGGCCCGCACCCTGTTTGAATGCCAGCCGGTGATGCGCGATATATTGGGCTGCGTGCCGGATATTGACCAACTGGTCTGCCATGGCGATCCGCTGCCGCCCGCCGATTGCTTTGCCCCGTTGATGAGCCTGCCGGGCCTGTGCGGCACCGGGCCGGCTTCCATTCCGGGCGGCAGCCGGCCCTATCTGCACCCCCCCGCCGATCTGGTCGCCGCCTGGGCCGGGCGGATCGGGCAGGCGGGGTTCCGGGTCGGCATCAACTGGCACGCCAACGGGCCCGACAGATCCATCCCGCTGGCCGCGTTCGCCCCGATTGCCGCCATCCCCGGCGTCCGCCTGTTCAGCCTGCAGCAGCGGGCGGGGCTGGACCAGTTGTCCTCCCTGGCCGGCCCGCTTGGCATCACCTGTTTTGCGGATGCAGAGCGCGATAATGGCTTCAACAGCTTCGTCGACAGCGCCGCCATCATCGCCAACCTGGATCTGGTGATCAGTTGCGACAGCGCTATGGTCCATGTCGCCGGTGCCATGGGATGCCCGACCTTCCTGGCACTGCCCTGGCTTGCCGATTGGCGCTGGATGCGCCTTGCCGACAGGACGCCGTGGTATGAATGTGTCCGGATGTTCAGGGCGCGGTCGCCCGGCGATTGGCAGGGGGGCCTATGCCTAATGGTACAAGCAATTAGCCAATATCTCAGATGGATAGGCCCCCCTTAAACCGGAGTGATTAACTAAAATGCAAGCCATTTCAATGACGGTGCGCTGCACGTAACCGTTGTTGGCTAATAGCTGATACTGTATTGAGGGTATTAAATAACTATCACGGCTATTTCTGTTAAAAAGCCGTCAATCGTGATGGGAAGGGCCTGATTCATGGAACGCTTTACTCGCCTGCTGTCGAATACCGCCAATGCCGGTTTCGGAATCAAGGCTGCCCTGCTGATGGGTGTGGCAATCCCCACCATGATGGCCAACCCGGCGCAAGGGGCCACGTGCGACAGTGGCGCATTGATCTGCAATGGCGGGTTCGAGAGCCTGAGCAGCGTCCCCGGTTCCGATACGGTGATCTTTGAGAACTGGACCGCCAGCGATCCCAGCGCCGTGCGCGCGGGCGTCGGTGCGGGCGGTACCGGCAACAGCGCGGAGTTTCTGTTTTCCAGCAACACGTTGAGCCAGGGCGTCACCACCGGTGTCGGGACGACATATACTGTTACCTTTGATTTCAAGAGCGAAGGTGGCGAGATGTTGAACGCCTATTTCGGCGACACGCAAATCTTCAGCTATGTCGGCGAGAACGCCGTGCCGACAGACTGGACCACCTACAGCTTCAACGTCCAGGCTTTCAGCGGCCAATCGGTGCTGCGCTTCGTGGCAGAGTCCCTTGGCTCCGCCCAGAATATCGATAATGTCGTCGTAACGTTGTGCCCGTCCTGCACGCCCAACCCGGCTGGCAATCTGGGTGCCGTGATCGACAAGAACCAGGTCTTCTACACCACCGAGGACGTTGCCGGCCTGGGTACCAACCTTTCAGGAGTACGCACGCTGACCTTCGATGGCGGTACCCTGCGTCCGACCGTCGCCGGCGCGCTCGGCCAGCCGGGCCAGCCGCTGACCTTGGCGCTGAACGTGGCAACCTCGGGCGGTGCCATCGATAATAACGGCCTGACCATCGCGCTGGCCGGCAATATCATCAATACCGCTGCTGCTGCCACGCCGTTTATCCTGACCGGCAGCGGCCAGGATACCATCAGCAGCACCATCACCAACCTCGGCACCCTGGTCGTCGCCACTTCCGGGCGCACCACCCTGTCGGGCAGCATCGACAATGCCGCTGGCACGCTTTCCGTGCGCAATGGTGGCCAGGCCGCCCTGACGGGCAGCATCACCGGGGGCACCATCGCTGTCGATGCCGGCCAGCTTTACATCAACAGCACAGCCGCCAGCACCGTGACCGTTGGCGCCCAGGGCACGCTGCGCGGCAATGGCCGCGTCACGGGCACCACCACGATTTCCGGCACGCTGCGCCCCGGAAACTCGCCGGGCACGCTGACCTTTACCGCGCCAGTCACCCAGGCCACAGGTTCCACCCTGGCGCTAGAGATCGATGGCACGGGCACCGGCAATGGTGCCGGCAATTACTCCCGCGTCATCGTTACCGGCGCCGGCAACAGCTACACGATCGGCAGCGGCGTGACGCTGACCCCGGTGCTGCGCGGCATCACCTATGCCACCGGCGAAACCGCAGGCACCAACAGCTACACCCTGACCCTGGGCCAGCGCCTGACCGGTGTGATCCAGGCAGAAGCTGGTGTCTACGGTACGTTTGCCACCATCACCCAGCCGACGGAAGGTCTGGCGACCGGCACGCGCGTCGTGGCGTTGTACAACCCGACCAGCGTTGACCTCTATGTCACCGCCGCATCCTATCGTGGGGTGGCCGGCCTGACCGACAATCAGGTTGCGACGGGTGCTGCCATCGATGCGCTTGAGGCATCCGGCAATGCATCGGCACGACCGTTGCTGAGCGCGCTGATCCCGCTGGGGCTGGATGGGCTGTCGGCGGCATTGGGCGGCATTTCGGGCGAGTTCAATGCCAACTTGCCATTGGCCGCCGTCGATGTCAGCCGCGGCTTCGGCACCATGGTCGCCACCCACCAGGGCGGGCTGCATGATGGCGGGACGGGTTGGCAGGCCTGGGGCCGGGCCTTTGGCAACCGGGCGCGCACCAGCGATGACGGGAACAATCCGGGCTTCCGTCACCGGTCTGCCGGCGGTCTGGCCGGCATCGATTATGGCATGAGCAACGAATTCCGCGTTGGCTTTGCCGTCGGTTATGCCGACAGCAAGGTGACGGGCCGCCAGGATAGCGGTCGGGCCAATATCGACAGCTATTATGTCGGCAATTACCTGGGCTGGGGCCGTGATGCGCTGTTCGTGGATGCCCAGGCCGGCCTGACCTTCAACAATTACGAGACGACGCGCGCGGTCACCATCGGCAGCACGACCCGCACCGCCAATGGCGAAACCGATGGCAGGAGCATCGGGGCGGGGCTGGAAGCTGGCTACCGCGTGGACATGGGCGGCACCCTGCTGATCCCGTCCGCCTTCCTGCGCTATGATGACAGCGACGCCGACGCCTTCACCGAGACGGGTGCCGACTTCCTGAACCTGTCGGTCGATAGCGACAGCCATGCCGACCTGCGCGGCGGTCTGGGCCTGCGGCTCAGCCATCCGGTGGCGCTGGATGGCGGCGACATGCTGCTGCCTGAACTGTCGGCACGCTGGGAACATGATCTGTCAAAGCCCGGCTACAGCACGCGCCAGTCGCTGCTGGGTCAAAGCTTCACCGTGCAGGCGGCGGAACCGGGCCGTGACAGCGCGGTACTGGGTGGCGGCCTGACGATGGCGCTGGCCAATAATCTGCGTCTCTCGGCCCGCTATGACGCGGAACTGAGCGCCAACCGTACCCAGCACGCATTGACCGCCCAGGCCCGGTTCGCCTGGTAACCATCAGGCGACCGGCTGCATGAATGCGACATCGAAAAACAAGCGCGCAACCGCGATCGACAACAGGA
>Ga0209373_10002608_pt1 | contig 17749 bp, 8 predicted proteins | sample Higcelweek5metaG_FD_187173 | JGI IMG/M metagenome (GOLD analysis project Ga0209373, IMG submission 187173) | Freshwater pond sediment microbial communities from the University of Edinburgh, under environmental carbon perturbations - High... | ecosystem: Environmental > Aquatic > Freshwater >... | reverse complement strand
GAGCCGCCGGAACGATCCTTCGAGGACGGTGCGGATATCCGTAGGGGCAAACTCGCGCCGGACACCATCGGCCATTACGTGGCTGAACTTGCTGCAGATGACGACATCCTGCCTACGCCCCTTCAGGCCTTTGCCAAGAAGCTCCTCGCTTCGTCCCCCTCCATATCCCGGCGCGGTATCGAAGAAATTGCAACCCGCGTCGAGCGACGATTTCACGATCCTGAGCGCATCCTCATGATTGTCGAGTTTCCAATCGGGGTTCGCGAGCTGCCACGCCCCAAGGCCAATCTCGCTAACCATCATCCCGGTATTCCCGAGTTTTCTCATTTTCATACGAGCCTCCACAGTACGGCTTGCTTTATTGCCGTTAACGAAATACTATCCAGTAAAGCGGTTCTAAATAAGAACCATTCTTCGATATTTTTAGAGGGCCACTTTATGTATGGAATTTCCCTGGATCGGACATCGTCACTCCCTCTCGTGCGCCAACTTTGCGACGCCTTGCGTTCGCGCGTTCTGGCCGGAACCATTCCCGCGGGGACGCAGATCCCCTCAAGCAGAACCGCGGCAGCGGAACTCGGGATAGCGCGAAACGTCGTCATCGAGTCATACGAACAGCTTGAGGCCGAAGGATTCCTCACCGGCGTAACCGGTTCCGGAACGCGCGTCACCGAACTCGCCTCCCGGCTGAAAAAAACGCCCAACCAATCGTCGAAGCGGAGCGAGGGCAGAACGGAAAACACGAACCCTGCGCCGCGCACACCTGCGAAAAAAAACGGGATCGGGACGATTCGGACCCCAGTCATCGACTTTGCCACGGCCAGCGGCACACCCGACCTCGCAACCTTTCCGTTCCGGAACTGGAAACGCTGCATCGACAAAACACTCGACGCGATCGGCTACGCCGACCTTTCATTTACCGACATCCATGGAGACCTTTCGCTCAGGCAGGAACTCGCCGCGCTCCTCTTCAGGACCAGGGGGATCCAGTGCGAGCCTGATCAGCTTTTCGTTACAAAGGGAACGACGCACTCCCTCTCCCTCGTTGCGCAATTCCTCAGAAAAAGGACGGCGCGCGCAACGCTCGAAGACCCGCTCCTCAACTCCTTCAAACGGATACTCACTGCCGCGGGCTACACCCTCTCATACGTGCCCGTGGACGAAAACGGACTTCAAACCGACCAGCTTCAGGCGAGTACCGAGCCGTATCTTTCCATCGTCACCCCGTCACATCAGTTTCCCTCGGGAGGCATTCTTCCGATCGCGAGGCGGCTCGAACTTCTTGAGCGCGTCAGGGAGTCATGCGGATGGATATTCGAAGACGATTATGACGGCGAGATCAGGCTCCGCGGCGTTCCGATCCCGCCGATCCTGACGCTCGACCGGGAACGCGTTTTCTACGCGGGAACCTTTAACAAGACCCTCTATCCCGCGATCCGAACCGGCTTCCTGATCGTGCCCGAGGCGATGGCGAGCGCGTTCGCCTCCTTCCGGCTGGGCCACGCCGATTGGCCCGACGGGATCACGGGCCGCGCGCTTGCGCTCTTTATCCGGGAGGGACTCTATGAGCGCCATATCTGGAACCTGCGAAAGCTCTATCGCGCACGGCGCGACGCGCTTATCGAAGGGATTGCGGAACAATTTGGCGATACGGTATCCGTCCACGGTACCGAGGCGGGCTGCCATTGCCGCCTCAGCTTCAAGGATCCGGCGAAGGTTCCCGGCGACTGGAACGCGGCGCTCTCCGAGGGCGTCCAGGTCGCGACCGTCGCGCGCTATCTCCATGAACGAAACGAACGCCTCGCGCCGAAGAGTCCCTTCAGCCGCGACATCATCCTTGGATACGGAAATCTCGACGAGGAAAGCATTGCGACGGGATTGCGCGCGTTACGGAAGTTTATGCAGCACGTTCAGGAAGGTCATGTTTATTTATGATTTCTGTCGAGGTTGTATACCTACCGGTAGGTATACAACCCCAACAATAGATACTTCATCTTTTTTCCTGTACACTCACAACCATGGCAAAGACAGTCGACGACAAGAAAATCATCTATACAATGGACCGGGTCTCCAAGAGTCACGGAACCAAGCAGGTCCTCAAGGACATCAGCCTCTCGTATTTCTACGGGGCGAAGATTGGCGTACTCGGACTTAACGGTTCGGGAAAATCAAGTTTATTGAAGATTCTCGCGGGGGTTGATACCGAATTCCTCGGGGAAACCTCCTGCGCGCCCGGCTATACGATCGGGTATCTCGAACAAGAACCGCACCTCGAGGCGGGGAAAACTGTCAAGGAAGTCGTAGCCGAGGGTGTAAAGGAAATCACCGCGCTCCTTGCCGAATTCGACGCGATCAACGAGGCGTTCGGAGATCCCGAAGCCGACATGGACAAGCTCATGGAGCGACAGTCCAAGGTTCAGGAAAAACTCGATGCATGCAACGCATGGGAACTCGACAGCCAGCTTGAGCTCGCGATGGACGCGCTCCGCTGTCCCGCAGGCGACCAGGTCGTCGACGTCCTCTCCGGAGGCGAACGTCGTCGCGTCGCGCTTTGCCGCCTCCTCCTCCAAAAGCCGGATATCCTTCTTCTCGACGAGCCGACGAACCATCTCGACGCCGAAACCGTCGCATGGCTCGAGCGGCACCTCCAGCAATATGAAGGAACGATTATTGCCGTCACGCATGATCGCTATTTCCTCGACAACGTCGCCGAATGGATCCTCGAGCTCGACCGCGGAGAGGGCATCCCGTGGAAAGGCAATTACTCAAGCTGGCTCGACCAGAAGTCGAAGCGCCTCGCGCTCGAGGAAAAGGGCGAGTCCGACCGAAAGAAACAGCTCGACCGCGAACTCGAGTGGATCTCGATGAGCCCGAAGGGCCGCCACACGAAAAGCAAGGCCCGCATCAATCAATATGAAAAACTCCTCGCCGAGGATGGCAAGGAAAAGGTCAAAGACACAAAAATCACGATCCCCGCAGGGCCCCGGCTCGGCAACGTGGTCATTGAGGCCAAAGGGCTCGCCAAGAGTTACGGCGACCGACTCCTCTTCGACAACGTTGAGTTCACCGTTCCCCCGGGAGCGATCGTCGGGATCATCGGCCCGAACGGCGCCGGTAAAACCACGCTTTTCAAGCTGATAGCGGGAGCCGCGGGACAGGCAGTCTCGACGGGGGGGCCGAACGGCGAAATCGCGATCGTCAAGCCGGACGCGGGCACGATCAAGCTCGGCGAAACCGTCAAGCTCACCTACGTCGACCAGATGCGCGGCAAGCTTGATCCGGACAAGACCGTATACGAGCAGCTTTCGGGCGGCGCAGACATCATCAAGCTCGGTGCCATGGACCAGAACGGACGGGGGATCAACGGCCCCGTGCGCGAGGTCAACTCACGCGCCTATTGCTCCTGGTTCAACTTCTCGGGCGCGGACCAGTCGCGCAAGGTCGGGGTCCTATCGGGCGGAGAGCGCAACAGGCTTAACCTCGCGATGATGGTGAAGGAAGCGGCGAACGTCCTCCTCCTCGACGAGCCGACGAACGACCTCGACGTCAACACCCTGCGAGCGCTCGAGGAAGCCCTCGATTCCTTCGCGGGATGCGCGATGGTCGTCAGTCACGACCGCTGGTTCCTCGACCGCGTGTGCACCCACCTCATCGCCTTCGAGTCTGACGGCGAGGTGATCTGGTACGACGGCAACTGGAGCGAGTACGCCGAATGGCGGAAGGAAAAGTTCGGAAAGGACGCGGACACCCCGCATCGTGGGGTTTATCGCAAGCTGGAACGCTGATTTTTCCCGCTCAACACCATTGTATTCCTGTAAAACCGGACAGCGTTGTCCGGTTTTTTTTATCGTAAAATTTGCAGCGCCTGAACCCGGAGACCTATACTCGTAGGGAGAGGCAAAGATGCTCAAAAAAGAAGCTTCCGATGAAAAGATCGGGAGCGAAAGCATTTTCATGGACATGAAAAAGGACACGCTACTCGTCGTGGACGATACCCCCGAAAATCTGACCCTCATGGCCGGCATTCTCAGGGACGCGTATCGAGTCAAGGTCGCGACGACCGGGGAAAAGGCTATCACGATCGCGAAGAACGAGCCTCATCCCGACCTGATCCTGCTCGACATCATGATGCCCGAACTCGATGGCTACGAAATATGCCGCCGGCTCAAGAGCCAGCCTGAAACAAGGGATATACCGGTTATTTTTTTAACCGCCCTCTCCGAAATCAAGGACGAAAAGCAGGGACTCGAGGTCGGAGCGGTCGACTATATAACCAAACCCATCAGCCCGCCAATCCTGATGGCCCGCGTCAGAAATCACCTTAAGCTGAAGGCGGCGGCGGACTTTCTCCGCGACAAGAACTCATATCTCGAGGCGGAGGTCGATCGGCGAACGCATCAGGTTCGGGCCGTTCAGGAAGTGACAATCCTCGCGCTCGCCTCCCTCGCGGAAACCCGCGATAACGATACCGGGAACCATCTCAAGCGAACGCAGGAATACATCAAGTGCCTCGCGCTCCACCTGACCGCGCACGAACAGTTTTCATCCCGTCTCACCGATTCTTACCTCTCGATGATCATAAAGTCGGCACCGCTCCATGATATCGGAAAGGTCGGGATCCCGGATTCCATCCTGCTCAAACCAAGCTCGCTGACACCCGAAGAATTCGAGATCATGAAGACGCACACGATCCTCGGGCGCATGGCGATCGAGAACGCCGAAAAATCGCTCGGGTACCAGGTCGACTTTCTCAGGGTGGCGAAGGAGATAGCCTTGTCTCACCACGAGCGGTGGGACGGTGCCGGATATCCCGCGCAGCTTGCGGCCGAGGAGATTCCCCTTTCCGCCCGGCTTATGGCCGTCGCGGACGTGTACGACTCGCTGATCTCCCGACGGGTCTACAAAAACGCGATGCTTCACGAAGAGGCAAGGTCGATCGTTATCGACCAAAGGGAGACACAGTTTGACCCACTCATCATCGACGCATTCATCGATTGCGCCGAGGAATTCAGGATGATCGCCGATCGATACATCGACAACGGCAAAGAACGTGGGGGGTAGCGATGAACGTTAGAATCCGCAAATACTGCGCGCTGATACCGGCATTAGCATTGATCGTCACATCGATACTCTTACTCGTCGTGTGCGAGAAGAATGATTCCGATCCGATACGGATCTCCGTCAACAACTGGATCGGGTATACCCCGATTTTTTATATCCATGAAAAGGGCTGGGCGGGAAAGGATCTCCGCTTCGCGACAGTATCCTCCCTTCTTGAGAGCGAAAAAATGTTCCAGGCGGGCATGACCGATGGCTTCGCTGGAACCCAATACGAGTACTATCACGGGCACGCAGTCTCGCAGTCGCTTGTTCCCGCCATTCTGATAAACCGCTCTGTCGGCGCTGACGGGATCCTTTCGAACGTCGGTCTCGACGCGCTAAAGAAAACAAAGAGCGAAATCCCGGTATACATGGAAATCCAGACGGTGAACAACTCCCTGTTCTCTTCCTTCGTCAAGGAATACGGCCTCGAGCGGCTGTCGTTCAGGAAAGTCAACATGGACCAGGCATCGATGGCGGCCATGAAGCCACCGGCGACTGAGGAAACTTCAATCCTGCTGATAACCTACGAGCCATATAAGACGGAACTCAAAAACAACGGCTTTATCGAGATCGCCTCTACCAGGAACATCAAGCTCCTCGTGCTCGACGCGATATTCCTTGAGGAAGAAGTACTTGACCGAAAAACGGAAACCGTTCTCGCGTTCAAGAAAAACCTTGAGCGGGCCATCGCCGCCCTTCGCGAGGATCCGAAGGAATTCTACGAAACGGTAAAACCGTACCTCGGAAACCAGACGCTCGCCGAGTTTCTCGGTTCACTCGAGGGCATCGAATGGCTAATCGCCGCCGATTCGCGCTGGATGGACGCGACCCTGAAGGAAAACGGCATTCCGCCGAATCGACTGATACGATGAAATACGCAGGCGCGCGGAACATCATGATAACAATGCTGATCTCGAGCTTTATCCTCGGCGTTCTCTATTACCAGAGAATGAGCAGCGCCTTCGTGAACGCCGAGCACATCAACGACATCAAGGCGCGCGTGGTCAGCCTGAACTATCGCCTATCCGATTATATCTACAACGATAAGCTATCAGCGTTCATCGCCACGATCGACAACACGCTCGCGACCTTCGACTATTTCAGTGCGATACACGTCACCGATTTTTCAGGGAAAATTCTCGTCTCTTCCAATAGGCATCTCAAGAACGCCGTGTTCGACAAAAAAAGCATACCAATAAAAATGCTCACCACGAAAAACCTGCTTTCAACCCCGGCAGTCAGCATGCTCATTGCCTACGACGACGGCAACAGCATAATCACGTACAACCTTCTGGTCGAGCTGGGGAAACGACGCTTATTTTCCATGCCGCCCGGCAAGCTGCTCGTCCTGATCGCGCCGCTCGCCATCCTTTTCGCGGTCGTCTTCAGCCTGATCTTCTTCTTCACCAACAGGATCATTATCGATCCCGTACTCAAGATGCACTCGTTCTCCGAACGAAACACGCCGATGGAGCGCCCGTTTTTCATCGACGAGCTCGAGGTTCTTCGCCTCGCGATGGTACAGAACGTGTCCGCGCTGAGCATGTACAGCGCGAGCCTCCAGGAACAGGTCAGCAACCGCACGGCGGAACTCGGTGCGGTAAACCGCGAGCTCGACGCGATATTCAACTCAGTCACGGCGGGGATCGCTCTCCTCCGGAACCGCGTCATTGTCCGCTGCAATCGCCAGCTCGGCGAGATATTCGGTTTTTCTCCCGACGAGATCGTCGGTAAATCGAGCCGCTGCTGGTACGAAACGGAGAACGAGTTCTACGACATCGTCGACGACATCACGAAACAGCTTCTCTCCGTCGACGTCCCATACGCGGAACGCCGGCTCATCAGGAAAGACGGGTCGAAATTCTGGGCGCGTCTTTACGTTCGTCCAACTGATACCAAGAATCCGTTTCACGAAATGGTGGCGGTTATCGACGATATTACGCAAGAACGGAAGGCAGCCGAAGCGCTGAAGAACGCGAAGAACGCAGCCGAGGCGGCAAGCAGGTCCAAGAGTACCTTTCTCGCGAACATGAGCCATGAAATCAGAACGCCGATGAACGCAATTCTCGGAATGACCTACCTCGCGCTCCGATGCACGCCAACGCCGAAACTGCGCGGATACCTCACCAAGATTGACACATCCGGAAAACACCTTCTCGTCATCCTGAACGATATCCTTGACCTGTCCAAGATCGAGGCTGGGAAAATGACGATCGAACGCCGTAAATTCAAGATATCGGACACTATCGGCGACATCGAGAACCTCTTTCGGGACAAGGCCGCCGACAAGGGCCTCGACCTTCGCTTCAGCATATCGCCCGACGTTCCAGACACCCTCGTCGGTGACGAGATCCGTATCGCGCAAATCCTCACCAATTACGGAACGAACGCGATCAAGTTCACGGAATCCGGAAGCGTCACCTTCACAGTCGAGGTAGCATCGCGTACGGCGCAGGACATAACGCTCCGGTTTGAGGTAACGGACACCGGGATAGGGATGAAACACGACCAACTCTCAAAGCTGTTTCAGACCTTCCAGCAGGCAGATGCCTCAACGACGCGCAAGTACGGCGGCACGGGCTTGGGACTCGCCATCTGCAAGCGGCTCGCGCTTTTGATGGGCGGAACGGTCGGCGTCACGAGCAAGGCCGGCGTCGGCAGTACGTTCTGGTTCACAACGCAGCTCACGACTCCCGACATCTGTGTAACGCAGCACGCAAGCCAGCCGAAAAACGCGAACAGCCGCATCTACATCGTAGACGACAGCGCGAAAACCCGGTCCAACCTCGGGGAGATGCTTGAATGCATGTCCTATTCCGTCGAGGAATTCGGCGCCTGCTCGGACTGCCTCGCAAGGTTGCAGGACGCCGAAAAGGCAGACGACGTTCCCGGCATCGTCATACTCGACCTGAAGACCCCCTTAGGCGATGGCATTGAATCGGCGAGCCGCATCAAAGGCCTTGCACTTGACCCGGCGCCGGGGATCATCCTTTTAACCGCGTTCAGCAAAGAGATCGGCGACGTGGAATGCAAGGATGCGGGAATCGCCGAAGTCCTCCAGAAACCGGTAACGCCGTCACGTCTTTTCGATTCGATCATCCGCGTAGGGGGGCAAATACCGAAAGCCGTCGAGGGTGTTGCCGTTGAGTCGATCCTTGAGAAACAGCTTCAGCGGCTCGCGGGATCTCGCATATTGATCGCCGAGGACAACGACGCAAACCAGGACGTCATCGTCGGCCTTCTCGCGGAAGCGAAGATAGGCGCTGACGTCGCGGCAACGGGACTCGACGCGATCGAGATGCTCAGTAAAAAGGAATATCCGCTCGTTCTCATGGACATGCAGATGCCCGACATGGACGGACTGGAAGCGACACGGCAGATCAGATCATACGAAAAATGGAAGAATCTTCCCATCATCGCGCTTACCGCAAACGCCATGAAGCAGGACGAGGATCGGTGCTTTGCCGCGGGCATGAACGGATATATCGCGAAGCCAATCGATCCTTCGAAACTGTGGGCGACATTAATTGAGTGGATACAGCCAACCGACGAAGATGCCGCGAAAAAAATCGAAGGCCCGCAACTGCAGGACATGATGGACCTTCGCGATGCCGCGGGAATAAACATGACCAATGGCCTTTACTACACGCACGGGAACCGACAATTACTCCGGAGTATCATACTGAAATTCCTTTCTTCGAACCGAGGCGCGATGGGAGTAATTCGGCAGAAACTCGCGGATGGTAATTACGCGCAAGCAAAACTCGCGATCCACACGATAAAGGGCACAGCCGGAACTATCGGGGCGGACGCGCTACGGACAGCAGCGGTAAACCTCGAAAAGGCAATACCAATCGATGCAGGGGCCGATCCGCAGCCAACCTTCGAGCCGGTACTGGGAACCTTCGAGCGGGAGCTCGCCGCGACGATCGAATCCCTTGAGGAATCGACGGCTGTAGCAGCCTCGGCCGAAACCTCGCCGATCGCAGAGACCACGATCCCGGCAAAGGAAAACGACAGGACGGACATCATCCGCTGCAAGATCCTTGCGCTCCTTGAGGAAAACGACGCAGCCGTTCCGTATGTATTCGACGAGAACAGGGATCTCCTGCGTTTGGCATTCCCGTCCTGCATAGATCGCCTTGAAAACGCGATCTATAAATATGACTACGACGAGGCACGCCTTATTTTGAAAGAGGGAATAGCCCATGATATGTAAACGCAGCTGGATTTACTCGATCACAACGACAGTGCTGTTCGCGATTCCGTTGACCATTATGCTCGTTACGGGGACTTTCTTCATAGTCAGCCGATCGCTCAGGGATCTGGAACTGACGGCGATACAGACGGGCAAAATGCTTGGCGCCTTTCTCGACGCAAACGTCAATCAGCTCGAGGTTCTGGCGAGCAACCACGTCGTGTGCGATCCAATGATCCCGATCCGCGCGCGTCTCGACGCAATCGAGCCGTATGCCGATATCAGCAGGATACGGAACATCTTCATAACTGACCGGAACGGGACGGGTTTTGGAATCGACGGATCAACGCACGACTTTTCCAGAGAACGCTACTTCACACAGACCATGCGCGGCTCGATCGGCATCGCGCGCCCAGAGTCGTCACGGTTAGGCACTCAATCCTTCTTCACCATATCGGTTCCCCTGTACGATCGCAACACCTATGCCGGAAGCATCATTCAATATATGCCCTGGAAAAGTCTCATGACGCTAATCGATACGGTTAACTTCGACGAGCATGGGTTCGCCTACATCAGCGACAGAAGCGGAGGGTTCTCGACGTATCCCGATCCGGTCGCCATCGGGTTCGGGCGACGGCTCGATTCGCCCATGGAGAACCAGAGCGGCCGTTCGCGCGTTACGGAAACGGAAAAACGATTCCTGGCCGGCGAAAGCGGCTCGGGGAAGTACAGGCACTCGGGCACCGCATGGCTTATCGGCTTCGCGCCGATACCCGGAACCAATTGGTCGATTGGGATCACGACTTCGCAAGCCGAGGTACTGCGGCACGTGTGGGTCATGGACCTCCTCTATGGGTTACTCATCATACTGATGCTTATCGCCACGAAGACGTATTACAGCCGACGCGTTCTGCTGCAGTCCGAGAAAGATGACGCGATAATGAGGCTACAATCGGCGAATGAAAAGCTTGAGACGCAAAGCGCCATAATCAGCACGATGGCAGAGCGAAGGATCAACGAAAGCGAGAACCAATACCAGGACCTCTTCGAGAAGATGTCAAGCGGCGCGATACTCCACGAGATGATCCTCGACGCCGACGGTACGCCCGTAAACTATCGTTACCTTTCGATTAATTCAATGGCGGAAAAGATGTTTCATCTCGATAAAAACGAGATCATCGGAAAAACCTTCCGCGACGTGAATCCCGACGCGCAGGAAGAGACAATACGAAAGATGAACGAGGTCGCCTTCAATACCGCTCCGACTCGCCTCCCTGATTTCAGGACGTCTGACGGGCTCGCGATACGAAACACCGCGTATTCGCCGAAGCCGGGCTTGTTCGTCACGCTCTACGACGATATAACGGAGGAAGTCCGCGCGAAGGAATCGCTTGAGATCGAGCGGGAAAAGTTAATCAAGGCGACTAACGCCGCCGAGGCTGCCAACCTCGCGAAGGGAAAATTCCTCGCGAACATGAGCCACGAAATCCGCACGCCGCTAACCGCGATTATCGGCCTTGCCGACGTTGAAATTGAGACACGCGCGGAGCCGCTCACGATCCGCACGTTTACCGCGATCAGGGAATCGGCGAAGAACCTCATGTCGCTTCTCAACGATATCCTCGACTATTCGAAAATGGAAGCCGGGAAGCTGACCCTTGACCGGAAGAACTTCTCCCTCGAGGAAGTCATCAACAACGCGCTGACCGTGACGGCTCCGCGCCTTAGCGGAAAACGCGTAAACATGCTTGTCGATTTCGACCCGTCGCTGCCGGAGCTTCTGGTCGGCGATCCAGTGCGTCTTTGGCAGATCCTGAAAAACCTTCTAGACAACGCCGTGAAGTTCACCGAAGAGGGCCAGATACTGCTCAAGGTTCAGAACCTTGGCGAAAGCCTGATACAGTTCACCGTCACGGACACCGGATGCGGGATAGAACAGGGCGTCGCCGAGCGGTTATTCGAGGTTTTCGAACAGGGCAGCAGCGACCTGGCGCGTCGCACGGGCGGGACGGGACTCGGTCTTTCGATCACGAAACAGCTCGTCGAGATGATGAACGGCACGATCCAGGCACAAAGCGTGCCGAGGATGGGAACGACCTTTACCGTCATACTCCCGCTCGAGGCCGCGACGGCATCCAACAGCGGCTTCAGCCTGCCGAAAGAGGCCGCCATTCTCGAGGGGAAACGGATTATCGTCGCCGACGACGACCCGAACGCCCGCCTCATCATCAAGGGAATCCTCGACAAATCGGGAGCTATTGCGGAATGCGTCACGAACGGCGAGGACGCGATCGCGCGGATCATCCGCGACGAGGCAGAGGGCGTAGAATACGATCTCGTCGTTCTTGATCTCCTTTTGCCGGGACTGAACGGAATCGAGACAGCAAACGAGCTTTCTCTGTCCCTTCATTACAAGCCACGTCTTATCCTCGTAACCGCGTGGTCAAAAAACTTCTCGGTCGACGAGATAATGAACGCGGGATTCTCGGAAACCATCGACAAGCCTTTTGTTCCCTCGACTGTGATCAGGAAAATCGCGTATGTTCTCGGCAAGGCAGAACAGGGGGACGAACATGATCGAACGAACGGGCGTAATCAGTATCCGGACGCGAAGATCCTCGTAGCCGAGGACAATCCGCAAAACCGCGACGTAATCAACCGGATGCTTTTTTTGTTCGGTATTCGGCCCGATATCGCCATTAACGGGTTCGACGCGATCGAGAAGGCGAAGACGAATAAATACGATCTTGTTTTCATGGATATCCAGATGCCGGAAATGAACGGTCTCGAGGCGACCAAGCTCATACGCTCGGCCGAGCGCGAGCGGAATGACGGCCAAACGCCCATCGTCGCAATGACCGCATACGCGATGGCGGAGGACATACAGGAAAGCCTCAACGTTGGAATGGATGCGCATATCTCGAAACCGATAGACATGGGGATGCTCAAGAATACCCTGGAAAAATATATCAGCGCGAAGCGAGCATCGGGCGATAAGGACCCGGCGGCAGGGGAAACGTCCGGAAAACCCGAAGGGGCAGCGTTATCCGCGCTCGAATGCGTCAACACTGAAGAAGGGCTGGTCAGACTCGGGCATGATGTAAAACTGTATACCCGGCTTCTCATCAGCCTTCGCGACATGCTCGAACGCCCGCAACCGGAATTCGAGACCGCCATGTCTGGCGACACAATAAACGCGACGGCGAAGTTCATCCACACGCTTAAAGGAATTTCCGGAAACCTGAGCGTCACCGAGCTGTATCGCATAACGAGCGAGATCGAGTCTGACCTTCGCACGCACAAACCGGAAAGGCGCAAGTACGAGAAATACAGGGACATCTGCGGACAGGTTTTTGCCGAGCTCGACAAGAAGCTCGCGAAGAAGGCACGCAAGGCGGATCGAAAAAAAGCAGTTCAGGAAGGCACCGAGGAAGAACTTCAGTCGCTACTCGACAGCATTATCGCGCCGCTTGAGGACGGAGACGCGTTTGCGGTCGATGCCATCCTCGAAGCGCTTAGGTCAAAAAAATTCAAGAAGGTCACCAAAAAGGCGATGGACGAGATTAGCCGCCTCGCGATGTTGTTCGACTACGAGTCGATACTTGAGCAGATCAGGAATTTTCGGTAACCGTCTTGTTGCCAATCTTTTTTTGCCGTTTTGCGTCGTACAGCAACGTATCGGCGAGCGAAAGAAGCTCAACCAGGTCGGCGGAGTTCTCCGTATACTCGACCGCGCCGAGGCTGACGGAAAGCGCGAAAGGCTCGCCGGACCTGTCGTTCCATTCCCTTAACAGGTCATCGATCCGCTCGTTCAGCACATCGAGAAATCCAGGCGACGCGTCCACGGTCACTATCGCGAATTCGTCTCCCGCTATCCGGGAGATAACGTCCGCGCTCCGGAACGTTTTTCTCAGTACGTCCGCCATCGCGCGAAGCGCGCGGTCGCCTGAGTCATGCCCCCAGGTATCGTTGATCGTTTTAAGCCCGTCAAGGTCGCTGAATATGACCAACCCCGTCTTATTCATCCCGAGAGAAAGGTTGATCGCCTGCTGCCCGAGAGAAAGGAAACCGCGCCGATTGAGAAGCCCGGTAAGCTCGTCGGTCCTGGACATCTCGCTCAACTTGTTGTTCGTGTCCTCCAGGCGCCTGAGCGCGTTGCTCAGCCTCCGCTCGAGGGCGAGCTTTTCCGTAAATACGAGCGCCGAGCTGATTCCCCGCGAAAGCTGCACGCATAGGGTTTCGTAGATCGCGATGTCGATATCCCCGGGCTCATACATGATATACCCGAGTTGCGCCTCTCGATGATACAGCGCCGTAACGACCAACGCTCTCGGGCGATCGGTGAATACCCCTGGAGGGATCATGGTTTCGCGCGGATTAAAGAACACCCTGCCCTTTCTCTTCGAGTTCTCGAGCGGCGCGGATTCATCATACGCGAGGACCAGCTCAGCCCTATCCGGGAAAATGAATTCCCAACCTGAAACGCCCGTGATCTTCTCGCAATAAACGCATATCGCGCAACTCCGCATCCCGAAATACTCAAGATCCGAACGAAGCGCAAGTATGAGATCCGCGATCGAGGGAATCTCATGCAGGCGACCGAGGTATTGCCGCAACTGCAGAAACTCGTCCTCAAGGCGAAAGCGCTCATACCCGGAACAGAAATCGTAATCGTCAAGGTCGAGAACCTGCTGCCCATATTCGTCTATGGACTCAATCTGCCGTTCATCGTGTCCGACACAGCCACAGCTCTTGCGGCACAGCAATTTCGTGGGGATCCGTGTGACAGGAGGAACATCAAACCCCATGGCCAGCGACAGCGCGTACTCGGCTGCGATGCGGCTTTGCATGCGCAGGTTCTGGCTTACGGTAGTAAGCGACGGTGACAGGAATCGCGAACGCGTTATGTTGTCGAATCCGGTTACGATCACGTCCCCGGGGACGGCGATGCCTTTCTCCTCGCAAAACTTGATCGCGCCGATCGCCATCATGTCGTTCATCGCGACGATGGCGTCGGGAAGGAACGGAACCCCGTCGTACAATCGCTTCATGGCGGCATATCCCGAGCGATCGGTAAAACTGCCTGACAGCACGTGCGCGCTTTCCTCAGGAAATCCGCTTTCCGAGAGGAACGCACGATACGCTTCCATCCGTATTATCACCTCGGAATTGTCGTCTGGCCCCGAGATCACCGCGAAACGCTTACAGGCGTGTTGGTCCCGAAGATGCCGCAGCAAACTGAGAAAGCCATCGGCATTTTCGATCAGTATGCTCGTGATTCCGGGCAGCTCCATCGAAAGGCTTACGATCGGCAGCGGGGAGAGCGCGTGAATATATTCAAGGTATTTATCGTAGGAGATATAGCTTGACTGCGTACCCGACGCGATAATGATGGCGTCGATATTGCGTCGATTGATATGCCGGAAAATCTCCGCGTTCTGGTACAAGCGTCCGTCAGGGGTGCTTTTTGACTGGCCGGAGAAGATTACGAAACTGGCGCCCTTCTCACGGCAAAAGGACGAGATACCGGCGGCAAGCGCCCGCGCGTATCCAGAATCGATTAAATCAATCTGCAAGCCAATCCGTAATGGTCGAGCCATAGTATTCTTGGGCCTTATTATAGGGGATAAGCGGTGATTTGTCATTCATAAGTATTGTAAAAGCCCGTAAATAAAGAGTTTGTGCGCGGCATCGTTTTGTGTACAATAGCGGGATGAGAATATCCGAAATACGGGCTGCCTCGCTTATCACGAAGTCAGGACTGCCGGGAACCGAATTCGTCATCAACCCCTACGGCGGTTGCAGCCATGCATGCATCTATTGTTATGCGCGGTTCATGAAGCGCTTCTCGGGCCATGAAGAGCCCTGGGGAAAATACGTCGACGTCAAGATAAACGCGAGCGAGCTCGTGCCTCCCGCGCCCGAGGGCCTCCCCGGCATTGAACGCGCAAGCCCACTGACCGGCCGCAGGGTCTTTATGTCATCGGTCACAGATCCCTACCTTCCGCAGGAGCGCACCTATAAGCTCACGAGAGCGATCCTTGAACGGCTCGTCCCGCACCAGCCCTTCCTGGGGATCCAAACGAAATCCGCGCTAATAACCCGCGATATCGACATCCTAACGCGCTTTCGCGACTGCGAGGCCGGTATCACCATAACCACCCTCGACGACGCGGTTCGCAGGGAAATCGAGCCCGCAACCTCATCGATCAAGGATCGGATTTCCGCGCTTGAAACGCTCAAGGGCGCTGCCTTGCGGACCTACGTATTCATTGGCCCCATCATCCCGGGCGTTACCGACTGGCGCGCGATCATCGAGAGGACGAGGCACGCAGTCGATTTCTATTATCTTGAAAACCTGAATGTCACCGGCTCGGTAAAGAAAAGCATGGCGGATTGGTACCAGGGCAGGCACCCGGAGTTGCTCGCCGCGTTCGAAGCGGCGTACAAACCGGGAAGCCTGTTTTGGGATTCAATGGAAAAAGAGATCGCCGCGTATTGCGAGCGCGAAGGCGTCGATGGCAAGATCTTCTTCCATCACGGGAGGCGCTGAACGGGCGGATGCAACCAAAGAATGGAACTCACGAGACGCGGATAGAGGCGCGAGCCGAGATCCTTCCCGTTCGATGAGTCGACCTGGTCGGTCGCGGCCCAATCCGCGCTCCCGTTGCACTGCCAGTGAATATGCGCGGCGTCGCGTCTCGTACGTTCGTCGTCCGTAAAGCCGAGGATATTCTCCGCGACATACTGGCTTATGAAGATCTTCGAGGGCCAAGTATTCCTGCTCGTGGAAGAAAGCTTCCATCCGCCCGATGTCGCGTCGAGGCAAACGCCGCTCGCGAGCACGGTGTCGAGGTGCTTCCGGAGCGCGCAGACGAGCGCGCCGTTTGGTCCCTCGGTCGATACCGAGTCTCGAAGCCCGCAGAACCACGGATAGACAAGCCCCTCGACCGCCGGGATGATGCGCGATGTGTTACCGCCTTCGAAGACGGCGGGGATATACCCTTCACGCGCGTCCATGCGCGAGACGATGGTCGCCGAGGCGTGGCCTGCGCTTTCGCTCGCGCGGCGCGCGAGAGCCATCAGGCTCGGACCCGTGATCGCGGAACCTGAAAGGTGCGCGCTCGCGGCGCGTGCGTACTTGTCGAGCGTGGCAGACGCGCAAACGAGGGCGGACCAGGCCTTTACCGCGACATAGAGATTGTTCCTCGCCTGACCGAGGCTCGCGTCGAGGGAGTCGTACGTTGTAATCTCGGAGCCGCTTCCGCAGCGGTCGGAATCCGCGTCCATGATTCCGTCGCCGTTGCGGTCACGCGCGAGAATGGACTCGACCGCGAGCGTAAAGGCTTCCGCGCTGCGCGCGAACCAGGCCGCGTCGCCTGTATTATGCTCGTACAGGCAGGCGGTGATTATCCAGTTGAGGGTTTCCTCGTAGCTCATGTAGCTGAAGCAGCCCGTCAGGTTCGCGAGCTCGTAACTCGAAATTCCCCGCGGGGTAAAGCCGTCCTCGACGCCCTGGTCGTGCGTAAACGCGAGTCCATACCGGTCCCGGTAAGAATACCGCGCGAAGAAGAAATCGAGCTCGTTCCGTACCGTCCAGGACGAGTAATGAAGCTCGTGAAATGCCTGGTCGATGGTAAGGTCGAGGGTGTTCATCATCAGGTACTCGCCTTCGTTCACGACGAAGACGGGAGAGCCAGCCTCGTCCACGAGGAGCTCGGTGCTCGCGTTGTAGCTATGCGCCGCGTGCGCGATGAGGAATTTCCGATCGTCGGAAATTCTTGCGGCGTCCAGCTCCGCGTCGAGGCGCGCGGCCTCGGCAAGGGCTTCGCCCGCGAACGCGAGGGCGTCCGTAAGAACATCCTCGAGACCCGAGAAAAGCGTGCTCTGAAAAAGGCGGGCGCGATACCCGGAGGTGATAGTGCCGGAGCGGTACGAGCCGATCGCCACGCGATATTCCCGTTTTGAGCGCGGCGGCACCGTAAAGCGAAGGCACCCTTCCGCCGCAAGCCGACGGAGCATCGGCTCCTTTTTCCCGAACACGGAAAAAAGCGCCGCCCAGTCCATGACCTCTTCGATTCCGTCGCCCGAGTTGACGGCGAAGCCCCAATCCTGGGGATGCGCGAAGCCAAGAAGCGCGCCGTCGGTGGAGTCCGACAAGGGGCGATGGATCCCCTGCATGCCGAACACGCCGGTCATCGGCATGTCGCTTCCCGTATTGTCGAACGCGAGCGTGACATAAATCGCGGGGCGCATCTTCTTCCGGAGAAGCGGGACATCGGCGGTTTCAGGATCGGGGATCGCGCCAAAAAACGAGGTTACGGTCATCGAGAGGGAACCGGCGCGCCATTCCTCGCCGCTCATCGAAAGAGAGCGGGCTATGTCAGCGTCGCCAAAGTACGCGATCGGGGACTCGGAAGGAGCACTGGGGGCAGAACCGGTACCGCC
>Ga0209373_10002607_pt1 | contig 17752 bp, 26 predicted proteins | sample Higcelweek5metaG_FD_187173 | JGI IMG/M metagenome (GOLD analysis project Ga0209373, IMG submission 187173) | Freshwater pond sediment microbial communities from the University of Edinburgh, under environmental carbon perturbations - High... | ecosystem: Environmental > Aquatic > Freshwater >... | reverse complement strand
CCAAGTCACTTCATTTGGCCTGAATTGAGATTGGGGTTGGGTATTGCCTTAATCTTGGGAAGCAACATACTGTTACTTTTGGCACCCTATAAGTCAACTCAATTGGTAACAGGCGAAACGACTATAGCGAATGTGATGACTTTGGCATTCTTTTTGGGAATTCCGGGAATGATTATGTTAGCCACTCGAAAGAGCTCTTTGTATCGAGGATACTTTATCGTCATGATAATGTGCATATCTATTGCAGTTTGGGCATATGAACACATCGAAAATTTGTATTGGAAATTCGGGTATATCACTGTTATAGTTGCGGTATTTCTTTTCTTGGTTTTTTGTATACTATTAACTGATTTAAAGAAAAAGGGAGATATAACACCAACAGTATAGAATTTGCGAGGAGAGGCATTCTATAAATTTGTATGAGCAGAAGAGAATTGACGAGATCGGATTGATGTGAGATATGGATATATCATTCCAATCGATCGAAATGAAAGCGATCCTCTCGATGAAGATCGGTTTCTCTTCTGGTTCGAATTCGACGTCGATCCATACCCTATTATTATCGAATATATGTTATGCTATTGAAAATATACAAGCAAAATATTATTAACATATTCTCTCAGGAAAGCATTTTAGAGAAACTAAATAATAACATAGTGATCGGCTAGTAAATCCGGGTGAGTTAATAAAGTTCCGCATCTCCAGGGAGACGACCTCCGGCACCACCACCTATTCAACCTTGGAATGGTGGCAAGTGGCTTTTAGACATTGCTACGATGACTTTCATCCATCCCAAAACACGCGAATTGGCACCTAAAGCAATTCAAAAGATTCTCGAACTACCCTGGGTTCAGAAAGCGATCAGTAAAGCTCTTGAGTATTTAGGAATGTAATAATCGGATTGAATGGCGGAATTGACAGAACGGATTAAGCAGGATACCGTCAATGTTTTGATAATTAGCCGGACCGGGAGGATTTATGTTACAAGCAAACAGAGCCATGTATTTTTTCTTGCGGGATATTGATATGGATCAGATTGTCCCTTCAACCGACTATCCGATCACCGAGCACCGTAACGGAAAGGGAGAGCCCTTTTGGATCCAGGGAAGTTTGCCTGATCCGATTGAGCTTTATGAACCGTTTTCCGGTGCGCGTCTGACAGACGTTGAATGGGACGATAACGAGGTTTATATCGGTGCTTCCGAGAGCATTAAGGAGATGCTCGGAAAAGCTTTGAGTGTATTGAAACAGTGGAGAAATCAAATGGAAGCGGAATTTTCCGGCGAGTGCTTCGACATTATTCTGAGCATTGATTTCGGAGAATGTGGCGCATATCCATCTGCCACGATTCGTTTCTATGCGATTCGCGAAAAGTATCGTATCATGCAAATTGGAGAAATGAATCTCGAAAAAACAGCTCAACCTGTTCTGGTTGAGTGTGTCGGAATCTGACCTGTATGTTGATAAGATTGGAATAATTGAGGCAAGAGGGATAAAATTTTCTGATTTCGCAAAGAAAGCATTATCAACCAGAACATTTACAGAGGGTGGTTTCTCTACCATTTACAGTTGTTCGCATTCTAGTGGAGTACGATTTGTTATTCATGAAGTAACTGATGTTGCGGGTAATGTTTTACATAGAGATTTTGATGCAGTAAGAATCGCGTCTGGTCAATTAATCAATAAGTTGTAAGCGTGGGTGAAATTATGAATAAATCCGAAATTAAAGAAAAATTAATAGGGATTATTGTTAAATATTTAAGCAAGAAACTGACAAAAGAACAGGTCTTTGAGGATCTTGTTCATAGCATTGTTTGTGAGGAGATATACGTAGTGGATGAGCTGCTGATCTCTGATAGCTACTTTGCTCTGAAGCATATTCTTGAGGAGAATATTAGTGATGAAGAACTCAAGTATTTGCTTATTTGCCTTAAAGGGCAATGCGAGTATTCTCTTGATGATAAGTTGAGATTGTTGCAGGGGAATGGACTAAAGCGCCTATAGTACGTCTTTTGTAGCATTTGAACTACATTCTCGAACACTATAGATGAAGTTCGTCAGGTTATAGATGATACTTGAAGCTGGTGAACCCATTAAACCCTGTGCTTGGATAACTGTTATATATGTTATAAAATAATAGCTATTGCATCTCGATGATTACATGGATTCCTGTAGGAACCTGGGGAACACGAATATTTGACGATGACGAAGATATTTTCTGGCTTTGTGTCGCTCTGTATCAGTGGCAGAAAGGCATTCTGAAGGACGAAGTAAGGAGACTTATGATTACGGAAAGACGAATGAAAATAAATCAGATAGTTACCTCGACAGTTGCAATCTTGTCTGCAATGATTTGTTCGTATCAGTCTGGCTATCAATATAACAATGTTTTGAATGGAACCCTGGTTATTCATGCTGCGGGTGAGGGGATTGTGCTTGCATTTTTCCTGGTTGTTGGTGGAATGTGTGGCCTTCTTGCCAATATATCAAAGAAGAAACTGTTTTCCTTTTTATCAGTAGCTTTTTTTGCGCTCTGTTTTCCCCTTGTCATAACGTTTGGATATGATAGTTTTCCAGGATTATTCGGATGGACTTTGATTTCAGCGGGATTAGCGGCGGAGACTGTGTGCTTTTATGTACAGTTTTTTATTGTCCAGAAATCAAAATAGTAGTGGAATATCCAACAAAATGTTAAATGCTACTCTGCCGGAATTCATCGTTGAGGAAACCCCGAAGACTCTTACTCAAAGAATAAGATCCCAAAATCCTTCGTGGCCTGGTTATATTTGTGATGTTCTTGCCGCAATTGTTTAAAAATGTAAAGGACTATATTGGATGTACTTGGTTAACTCGCTATCATAAAGACTTTGAAAAGGGATATCAGTTTGCCGTGTTAGATCTACTATGGATGAACGAAGAGAATGAGAAGAGATTAGCTGAGAAAAACGTCCCGACAGATCCGGCAATCCAAGAAACCGATTTCGGGAAGCACGTTGACTGGTCGGTGGAACAGTATTTGTCATCGTTAAAAGGAGAACAACAGCTATGAAAAGAAGACCTTGTCCATGCTGTGGGTACTTCACCGTTGAAAGCGACGATGAAGTTAATGTTGATATTTGTGAGGTTTGTTTTTGGCAATACGATGAAGTAGGGCATGACCATCCAGACATTAATATAGGGCCAAACCATGTCTCACTTAACGACGCAAAAAAAAATTACAGGAATTTTGGAGCGTGTGAGCGTAGAGTTATTAAATTTGTTAGAAAGCCACTTGCTGAAGAATTGCCTGCGAATAATTTCTAGTCGAACATAGGTATATATAGAACCGCTTCTTGAGATATAAAGATAATTGCTAGGATTATAGAAGCGCGGATCGAATTTGTGTTCATCATCCTCAATTTAAGGAGTTGATCATATGTTTTCAACGAGAAATCTGTCAAGCTATCAGCATATCCAGAAGAAGTTGGAGAGTACAATGTTGACGTAGAAAGGGATCAATTGCAAAAAGATGTTCATATAGCCGAAAAAGAAATCTTTACCGAAGAGCAGCATAAAAAGATCTGTGATGAAGCCATTGGAGACATTCCGAAATTGGCGGAGCACATCACAAATTGGGGACATCAGGGATAATTTGCGATACTTCTACATGTAGGAGACAAGAAATGCGCCAGAAGAGCAGGAGCGATGAAGATGTTGGATTGGATTTGTTAGCTCTTGAGGAAGCGTACAGAAAGCACACACAAACGGCTTTGCCGGACGCACCGATGGAGGATGAGGTATACGAAATTTATGCTGAATTGGTTTTGCTAGATGCTCATATCAGCGGATTAGTTTCATCATACCTAAAGGGAAAGAAAATTGATTTTGATCTTCTGAATGCGGGACGCGCGTTTGAGACGATGGTAATAAAAGGCTGAACCGCAATCTGAATCATTGCGCAAGATGGTCGAGCAGAGAGGCGTATATATGAATCAAAATTATGATGAAACGCTCAGGGAACTAATTTCACATTCAGACAGTATTCTGCAAAATGATGAATTGTGTGAAGTAAAACATTATTATGAACATGGTGAATATGAAATGGCTCTCGAAGGATTGCTGATTGAACTTATCCGTGCAAGAAAGTACCCGGATGACTTTATTTACTCCGAGTGGGAAGAGATTGTTATTCATTATGGTTTGAACACAGAATCCGTTTTCGATGGAGATATATGGAATAAGTTTGTTTTGTGGGGAACAAGAGGGTAGTTTACCAGAAGCTTAGGAGATACTCATGGGAGCTAAATTCGAATTCTCTTTTCTCGTAAATGAAAGCAATTACAATATTTTAGCGCAAACAATACATGCATTGTTTGCATGTGGCGCTACATATAACAAAGAAGTCCAAGGCAAATATACCTACTGGATGGATGGACCGATCTGGAATTATGGCGACTCGAGAACAATATCTGAAGAGAACGACAAGACATATAGTAATCCAACGGATATGAAAGAAATTATTTGGGTGTTGTCAAAACACTACTCACCGAACATTATATTTGGTTTAAGAATAAAAGATAGAGTTGTTCCACTTGGGGTGGATCTTTTCGAGGGAGAGGGTTCATGGAGGGAGTTGGGGCTCTTTCTTGACCGTCAAGATGCATATGATGATTATGACAATCAAAGCCAGAGAGAAATAAGTGAAATATTTATAAAACTATTTAAATCTATTGTGCTGGAAACGAGACCTTACTATGGGATATGGGCGACGGAAATTATGGGATTACCGGCATCTCCAGAACTATTAAATGTCAAAGAGATCCTGGGTGGAGACCTTACATATCTCTCCTCTGAGCTGCTGTCACGAGTTGACATTCATGCTTATGAGTTAAAATTTCAAATTGTTCCAATATTGGATGTTGGCATCATGCTCGTGACACGCAAGAATTTGTTTGGTCTGGGAGAGTAATTTATAGAACAATCTATAATGAATTGACCAGATATTCCACTCTCGCTTGAGAATCACTGCAACGAGTAATCAGACAAGGGGAATCGTATGTATTACGAGATGTTGAAAAAGAAATTGTTGGAGCAAGATAGTGTTTATCAGGCAATGAAAGCCGGCAATATTGAGACCGTCAAATACATGGCGCACCAGGATGAGAAACGGGGTATCTCGGATGCTAATTTCAGAAACCGTATGCGTTTATCACATTATCTACTATATGCAGAGATTGAGGACGTAACAGCTGTTGTTCAGTTATTTAGGGAAGAATTAAAGGATCGGCAAACCAATTCTTTTCAAGGAATCGGGCGCACTTTGGTGGTTCTGACCTCCATTATGAACCGATACGGCTACTCGAGCAAATACAGCACATTAATGGAGGAGGCGAAGAATGCGAATTTTGATTGTTTCGCCGGCTATGCCCCCCAAGAACAGATAAGTAGCGACATTGACGAGCTAGATTTGATAGAGTGCATTTTCCTTGCGCGAGATCTGGATTTCAAAGATGAGATGGAAGTACTTGTGGATGAATGGAGACATGGCAATGTAGTTTGGACCGATCAACAAAGGAAAATGCTTTGTGAGTTTCTTTCTTTTCTGGAAAAAGACGGAGAGAAGGAATCGATTTACAAGGATTTGTTGGCGAATGCAGTGGAAAACGGGAAAATATTCGATATGGTATCCGCATATAAACAACTGATTCACTTTTATATTGCCGCAAATGATTTCGACTGTGCCTGCTTGTATTGGAGGAAGATGACGGAGAGCACGGATTTTTCGGAAGTGGAAAGATCGCGTCTGTTTCAAGGGGTATTGGAACAGACCTTTGAAATTATTACCGGACATGTGGCAGAAGCGATGGAATTATGGCAATGGGCGAAACCATATTTGCAAAAAATGGCGCCGGGGAGCTGGTTTGGAGATTTATACTCCAAGGCTATTGCGGCAGCCTCGTGTGTAGGAGATCCCTATGCGATGAAGTTGGAAAAAGAGTATCTACAGTGGAAGAGAAAATCACTGAACTAAGAAAATGTTATCTGAAACTTTTCGACAGAGAGAATTGGAGTCGAAGCTACATTAACATTTTTCTCGGTACGGAGGAATTCACTAATGAATGAGCCGACCTTAGCGGAGATGAAGAAGATGGATCCCGAGGCGTTGGAGAGCCATTATGGATTGGAAATTTGGCATCGAAGTGTTCTTGCGAAAAGACCGTCGGAATTGAATCTGAGAGATTTATCCACGATGCTTCGCCAAGATCTATATGCTGATATTGCACTTCCGATCGCATGGGAGAGCCTGCTGCGGTCACCTTTTGAAGGGGAGATGTGGGATGGGCAGCTTCTCGAGATTGTTGTTGAGTATTTGACCCGACACCCAATAGCTTGCAGGAGTATCCAGGGCAAGGAATTCATAGAGAAACTTGGCACGAGACTGGAGGAATACGAGTGGGACTACGAGAACGGGCCTTCGAACAATCAACAAGCGGTCAATCGGCTTGCTGATCTTCTAGATTCTTCCGGAAATGGATGATGGTTCCATGAAGTATCGAAATGTTGCTTCTGGAGGGGAGTTTTACGATGTATATGATGAACAAAGAAGAAGTACAGACTGAGTTGGCGAGAATTAATGATTATCTTAGCAAATGTCTTTGGATGGATTTTGAATTCTGCCAAATGAATGCTAGTCAAATCGTGATGGCTGGAAGTATTGATCAGAGCTACAACGAGTATTCGATCGAAATTGAATTTGAGCAACCTCATTTTGTTTCCAGTTTGTTTCTTTGGAGAACAGATACATCTAAGCCTTTCATTCAGCTGGTATCACAGGAAGAAGAGTTTGAAATGAATACACGTTACCAAATTGAACTGGGAAATTATATTTTCAAAATTGCTGTTGAAGGATTCGAAACATTGCCAGTATTTATAGCAGCAAAGAAGATTAAATGTAATATTTTGAAAGTCTGCATATAATTATTGGTCATCTTTTGTGAGGACATCCGCTAGCGCAACTTATACAATAAGAATAATCAAGAATCGGCGATGTCATGGAGGTTATATGGGTACATGGGGACCAAGAATATATTCGAATGATGTATCTGTAGAAATTCGCGATGCGTACAAAGAATTACTCAAGGATGGGAGAACAAATGACGAGGCGCTGGCGCAGATCGTTGCGGAAAACAGGGACTATATAAACGATTCCGAAGATGGCAATGACTTCTGGTTTGGCCTAGCAGACACACAATCTACGCTGGGACGACTGACGCCGGAGGTTCGCGAAAAGGCGCTTGAACGCATAGCCGATGGAAGCGACATCCGGCGATGGATTGATTCCGGCAATCTCAAAGGTGCGCAAAAGAGAGAAGAAGTACTTGGTAAGCTCAAAGACAAGCTTCTCGGACCACAGCCGCCGGAGAAGAAGATTCCGAAACGTACGATTTATGTCTGCCCATGGAAAACCGGAGATGCGTTCGCATATCGAATTGATGAGGAAGTATCTGCAAAAAACCTCGATGATGAAACGAGATCACTTGTTAAAGGACTTTTCGGACGCTATATGATCATTCATAAGGTTCTGAATTATCCCGGAAAACATGGTTCAATATATCCGATTGTTCAGGTGCGAATAACCCCTGATACGGAACTTCCGACTATTGAAAAGATTTCTGAACTTGAGTTAATAAAGACAGTAGGAAAGAAAGGTAAGATTAATAGAGATCTGGTGGTGATCGAGTCTTCCTCTGCAAGAAATGTACCGAAGAAACTGATCTATATCGGCAATGATAATGTAAGTATCAGAGAATTTGAAACAATTGATACCGGTAATCTTGAAGGAGAATATCTGGTATGGTCTATATTTGAGTTCCAGATGGCATATAAATATGTACTATACAACTTGAAGAAGATCGATAATATTATGCCAACTGACCGAGAAATGTATGAGGCATTTATGAAGCAGATACGAGACATGAGACTGCTTGTGGTTGATGGGGAAAGGGATCTTGAAACCATCGATTCCGGAGAAGAAGAGGAAACAAATTGCGAGTAAATAACTTTACAGAATGAGGAGATTTGGGATGGAAATCAAGTTTGACTTGAAAGAAATATTCAGGATCGATCCCATGCATGACGAGAGAATTGATGAGATCGAAGTCAATGGTCGCAACCTGATATTTCATTATTCAAAATTGAAGTATCACGAAGGATACCATTCCTGTAGAGTACAGTTCGATGACGGGCAAGACGCATGCGTTGAAGTGAAGGAGAAAGATCGTCCCGGATTCGCATCTGCCATATATGATATGGATGAATTCTCTCATTACATCAAGGAGAAACACTATCAGGTTGAGACGATAGACTATTACTGCGGATATGCCGATTTCCTCGTAACAGCGGCGCTTATCAATAAGGATGGTTATGGAGAGCATTGCTTTTTTACGATACCTGCATCTACGTTGATTTATCAGTGGGAGTAGCATGAGAAGGTCTTTTTTCGAGGGGTAAACATGGCGGGTTGGCAGTTTGATGGGTATATTATTCCGAGTGATCGAAAAGATAGCGATCGTTTCGATGAGGATCGGTTTTTATCGTGGATCGATCGCGATGTCGATCCGAGTTCGTTGGATATCTTGCGATCTTTTCTGCCCGAGGAATCCGGATGGTCGGCTGAGATTCTGCAGTTTGGAAAGATCGATAGTACATGTGTTGAGGTCATTTTCACAGAAGGCAGGGTATCAGAGATTGTGCTTAGGCTCGATTTGAGAAGTGTTTCGAGAAACCAGCTTGCAGATATTGTAAAATATATAATAATAATTGATGGCAACATCTATCATGACGGGATGATTATACCCCCAGAAATCGAATGTCTTATTACGGCGATGAAGAAATCGAGTGCTGCGCGATTCTGTGCCGATCCGTTAAGTTATTTGCGTAAGATCGAATCTTCCGATAGCAACCGTCTCGATAGAGAAACCTGCTCGCAGACTGATCCTACGGCCATCGATGTAGAGAGGTGAAGAGGATACTATGACCAGTCTTGTTTTCAATTATTATATCGGAGCCTATGGGAAAACGATCTATATTATGGTCGAGGAAAAGGAACACCTGTTGTTCCTGAAGGAGTTGTTCTATCGCTTGGCAACGACGAGTTATCTTGAGTATAGACTGAGCGAGGGTCCGAATGTTCTTCTTTCCGGGATCAGGGAAATAGTTCTTTCCAACGGAAAAGTGTCTACTGAGGCTTCTGAATTTGCGAGTAACGAGGTAATTCTCTGGAATCAGAGACAATCAGATTGGTACGATTCCGAAGGTCTTATCGATGGACTTATCCAGTCAGACAGGAAGGGTCATCAGTATTTTTCGATCGAGGAAAAGGAAATAGTTGTTGAAGTTGACAAGCTTTTCGATGGGAAATAATGGGACAAGAGAAGTGAGGGGAAAATGCTATCTGTCGGAGATGTATATTGCTATTTCATGCGCGATTTCAATGAATATGGAGCGTGCCAGATACTTGGGATATCGGAAAATAAAGTCCATCATGTTGTGCTGGATATTCGCAAGGATACTCCGATTACGCAGGACGATTTGCAGGATATTCGGCCACTCGCAGATTTCTGGGAAGGTTCTTTCTATCAACGGTACAGCTATTTGGATCGATTCCCCGAATCGTACATCTACGTTGGAAGAGTAGACCCTGTACTCACAGAATTGAGGAAGCTCTTTTCGCGTCAATGGCCGGACGGGATAGAAAACGTTCGTGTAAAAGAATGGAACGAGATTCCTAAAGAAGAATCTGCGGCATGTTCGAAATATAGTCATGATCTGACTCCGGTCACAATTGGGTCAAAAACATACAACAAAAACCATCGTTACATCGATGATGAGATGCTGGCCGAGATTAAGGTTTATTCGGAATTGGATGCACTCCCATGCCTGGATGGCATCTATATTGATCATTGCTCCGATGAATTGTTCGCCTATTTGCGTACAAGACACCTAGTTCGAACACTTTATCTTAGGAAGTGTAAAGCGAGTTGTCTTGATTTGCGAGATTCATTTTTTTCTGAAGTCAATCTGAACATTACTGGAGTACAAACGCTGTATCTGAACGATCGAACCACCAAACTGTCGTTAACGGGGAAGGCGGATCAGGGACTCCGGATCTATGCGAAGAATAACGGGGCAAGAATATCATTAGATTACTCTGTCAAGAATAATCCAATCTCCAGTTTTGGCCTTCGGGAGATAGAAGACCTGGGATTAGATAATATTCGTGAACTGGATGCCCTCGTTCTTGCGGAAGAATTCCCCAATTTGCATAAAATTTGGCTTAAAGGATGCCCGGGAATCGTTCGAAATCTTGGTCAGCTTTGTAAGATAGCTACGCTGGAAGATATAAGTATTTACGATATGTATGGATTTACTTCGGAAGAGCTAGCTCCTTTCCTCGAGCTCAAAAATCTCAATCACCTTTGGATGGATAATATTCCGGAAGAGCCCGGGAAATATGCCCGGAAGGAATTCAAGAACAAGGTGAAGGATTTATCTATTACGAAGCTTGGGAAACCGGAATGGATCATCGAGAACGCGAACAATCCTTTTCTCAGCTGGGACGGGGATGAGGGTGTACCGTCAGGCGCATATAAGAAAGCCTGTCTCTTCTATAAAGATCTCAAGAAAGAGATTCTCGCTGCCTCTGACAGAGAAGGGATCTTACTTGCCGTTAAGAACTATACCGAGGCGTTTAATCAACTCGATAAAAGATACAAGAACTTCATCGAGACAACGCAGGCGGAGGACCTCTTCCAGGTTGTCGAAAATTTGTATGAAGAGAAGCTTGCGGGGAAAGATATCGTCTCGATCGAAGTTGTCCGTCAGGTTATAGAAGAGAATCGGAAGTGGTGAGGTCGGCAAAAGTGCAAATGAGTTAGGGAACATCTTGGAGGTTATATTATCCATGGAAGATTGTAGTGTTGTAATATCTGAATTCTATAAAATACAAATGGATTATCCCTATATGCAGTCAATCGAATTAAGTCGCGATTTTAATGAAAATGGTTTTATAGAGAATTCCTTTAGCATTGTTCTATGTGATTTTTTCAATCCTGCAGCGAACAGAAAACTATTGTTAACATTTTTCGGTGTAAAAGATTTGAAATTTGGTAACTTAGACACAATGGTAAGGCATATGATAAGTATTACAGATATCAGAAACCACCAATTGGAAGACATTAACTACAGAGTAACAGAAGATGAGAACGACCTGTTCTCCCTTTGTTGCCGAACATTCAAATATGAAATAATGGAGTGATTGATGCAGGTTGATCTTAAAGGAGATTTATGAAGAAATTGCTTGATGATTTATGCTTTCATGATGCAACAATTGATAGTATAGTTATCGAATCAAGAAAATCGCATTTTGATACTCTTATTGTTAGACTTACATCAAAACAGTTCAACCCAATTCTTCAAACCCCCAACATTGAACTGCAATTTTTCGATTGCTATTCGGCAATGCTCGATTTAAATATGTGGATAGTAGGTTTTGACTCTGTTAGTAGCTTTTCGTTAAATAGCGACCCAGAAACTGTCGAACAGCTAGAAATCAAAAGAAGGAAAGAAAATGGAACACTTTGGGAAACGAGCATGTTTTATCAATTTGAATTAATACTCAATACCTCTGGTAGCAAAATAGTAATTTTATGTAAAGATTATGATATTACGCCGGTTTAAAAGGACTGATTAGAAGTTGACCTCAATAGTATATCGATACGTCCATCATATGATCTCCGTTCAGACCCCAGTCGGTGAGACCCAATACACCAACGATGACCTCAATCGCATTGCCACGGTTACCGAATCGGATCTGGTGAAAATTTTGAGATATGGGAGAAATAACTTCCAGTGGGTGAGCGCAAATGAACCACGATGAATTTGAGAAGAAGGTAATGGAGATGCTGCTGGCCGGTGAGGAGGAAGTCTTCGTTAGAATGCGCGAGCAGTACAGCTTGGCTACGATTGCTTCCAGAGAATTCACGGGCGCAGGCTTCTTTACGCATTTCTCGATCTCCGGATACGAAGATCTTTGCCTTGATCGGAAAACGATCTCTTTTGGTGATGTTGATGGACAGGTAGACGGACAGGACGGCGCTGTGGGATTTGTTCTTTTCGTAAGGGATGGATATATCTCAATGTTGGAGGGATATACCTGCGCGGTTGTTTCGTGGCCCGGATCGTACGATCGAATAGATCTGTCTTATGATTCGGGAGAGAAGAGAGATGTCGCGCGGCTCATGGAGAGGTGGAAGTGATTTTTCGAGAGGAACTGATCTGATTTTGTTGATCAGCGAATATGGTAGGAAGAGGGCAACAGATGGATATGAACAGAGCGATGCGATTTTTCCTGCGGGGAATTGACCTGAAACAGATTGTCGATTCAAGAGACTATCCGATCGTCTGTCATCGGAATGCCGAGATCGAGGCCTTCTGGACAGTTGAAGATCGACGTATTCCGCCCGGTCTGCTCGCGCGGACTCCTAAAGCGTTGACGGATCTCGAATGGGATAAGAACGAGATTCATATAGACGAGAACGGCAACTTTGACGGGATGCTCAGGGAAGCATTGGGTGTGGCTGGGCAGTGGGAAACTCAGATGACGCGTGAATTCCCAACGCAAGTTTTTGACATACTTCTTAGTATTGATTATGGTGACGATGGCATCGAGCCGTCCGCTACGATCCGGTTCTACGCTATTCGCGAAAACTATCGGATCATTCAAAAAGATTGGTTGAATCTGGAAAAGTTTGTTCAGCCGATTCTGGTTAAGACCATCAATAAAGAATAGAAGATTCTCATTGAAGTTGACCAGCTTTTCGATATGGAAGATAGAAGTGAGGGGAAAGATGCTATCTGTCGGAGATGTATATTGCTACTACATTCGTGATTTCGGTCAATATGGCGCGTGCCAGATTCTTGATATTAAAGGAGAAAGGATTAGTAACGTTGTATTGGACATATTAAAAAAAGTACCGATAAATTTGAATGATCTTAATAACATTCGACCACTTGCTCACGGAGGATATTATTATCACCAAAACAACTCAGTGCACAATATGCCGACATCGTATATTTATGTTGGAAATGTTGATCCGATCCTTACTGAGCCAACTGACTTGAATGTGCGCCAATGGCCAGACGGGATTGAACACATTGAAATGAAAGAATGGGATGAGATTCCAGAAGAAGAATCTGAGGCGTTTGAGAAGTATGCTTATGACCCAACTCCGGTCGTTATCGGATCAAGAACATATCCAAGAAACCATCGTCACATCGATGATGATCTTCTAGATGAGATTAAAGATTATTCAGAATTGGATGCCCTCCCATGCTTGGATGGCGTCTATATTAATCGGTATTATGAAGGACTATTCTCGTACTTGCAAACAAGACACTTGGTTAGAGAGTTGTATATGATGAACCATAATCCACCTTGCCTTGACTTAAGGGATTCTTGCTTCATACAGGTGGGCTTGAACATAACAGGAATCCATACATTATATTTAAATGATCGAACAAGGAAATTTGTAATTACAGGTAAAGCAGAGCCGGACTTCAAAATTGTAGAAAAGAGTAACGGAGCCAGAACATATATTAATTATTGTGTCAAAAGCAACAAAATATCCAGTTATGGCCTTCGTGAGATAAAAGACTTGACATTGCATGATTTTCACGAATTGGATGCCCTCGTTCTTGCAGAAGAATTCCCTAATTTGCGTAGTCTTTTTCTTAAAGGAAGCCCGGGAATCGTTCGAAATCTTGGTCAGCTCTGTAAGTTAATTACGCTGGAAGACATTAATATTATCGATGTGTTTGGATTCGCTTCAGAAGAGTTAGCTCCTTTCCTTGAACTTAATAATCTATATCGTTTTTGGATGAGCAATGTTCCTGAAGAGCCCGGGAAATATGCCCGGAAGGCATTCAAGAACAAAGTGAAGGATTTATCTATTACCAAGCTTCGCAAACCGGAATGGATCATCGAGAATGCGAACAATCCTTTTCGTGCATGGGACGGGGATGAGGGTGTGCCGTCAGGCGCATATAAGAAAGCCTGTCTTTTCTATAAAGATCTCAAGAAAGATATTCTCGCCGCCTCTGACAGAGAAGGGATCTTGCTTGCCGTTAAGAACTATACCGAGGCGTTTAATCAACTCGATAAGAGATACAAGAACTTCATCGAGACAACGCAGGCAGAGGACCTCTTCCAGGTTGTAGAGAATCTGTATGAAGAGAAACTTGCGGGTAAAGATATCGTCTCGATCGAAGCTGTTCGTCAGGTTATGGAGGAGAGCCGGAAGTGGTGAGATTTGGTGGGAGATATAACAAGGGAGTAGATAATGATCGAACAAGATGATTGGAGACTCATCGGACAAGAGGAGTAAACAAACAGTGCAAAAAGAGTCGAAAGACATTACGATAGAAACAAATCGCAGACTCACATCCACTTTCCCGGAGTTGACCTCGCTATATAATGACGAAGTTAGCTGGCAAGAAGGCGATGAGACCGGATGTCATGTTGTTTTCGGGGATGTCTTGCGTCCGTATTTGAACAAGATGCTTCTTGAGAAAAACGAGATGCAACTGCAACGAATATTCGACTTTCTGGAAGAACTGCTCGAGCAGGATGAGAAATATCTTGATGAGGTTATTTACTTAAGCGTACTTGCACAAATCGTTGACGACAATGTTGGCCAGGATCTTGTCCGTTTATACGCCGGGTCGAAAGCACAAAGGATGATTCGCACAATTTTGGAGAAATGAGGAGATCATGCAGCCGGAAGTAAGTTTCGAGATGGACCTCTATCAAAAGACATCAGAAAATCAGATCTTGGCGAACAATGGAAGCAGGAAACTAATAGCAACAATTGAGGGCGAGTTAATCATTCGAACTCAGGATGTTGTTGTTTTTCAGGAGGATGTTTTGCTCCTTGAATTTACTCTGGCGTTACAGGCGTGGATAAATCAAATATTAACCGGAGAAAACACTAACTTCAGTTACCAAACGATGGACTTCGATGAAGGACCGATCCTGGCGTTCATCTACATTGAGGGGAATAGCTGGAGGATTACTTCAATCTGGGCCAGAAACGAGTCTCCGATGATTGATATAATGAGTCTCATTGTAGCGTCAGAAGAATTCATGCAATTCTTTTCGAACAGTTTGTACAAGATGTACCGCATAAGGCCGGAGCACTTTCTGTCGTCGATGTAAGCAGTGGTCGGTATGCTCCTGACGAATTGTGCATGGGGAGTTCGATTATCTTGCTGCAGGAACTGAAATCCTTTCGTTGGAGGAGAATCAATGGACGAATTCTTTCGCTTCTCTTCAAATATTAACTCAGCTGTATATGCATTCAAAATTCTGAATTACAACGACTATTCTGAACCATGCAGCTGTGGATCACGTAGAAGAAAGAAAGATTTCAAAGAAGTCGATCTGATGATCGAAGGGAAAGGCAAGTATCCGGATTTCCTGTTCTGCGGACATTTTCCGTTGCTGATTGTGTCGGATCGAGTTCTGAATCTGTGGAAAGAGAATCAAGTGACCGGGTTTCGAAGTTATCCCTGCAGGATTTTTCGAAAAGGGATGGTTGAGGTGCCGCGTAAAGAGGCACAGTACCATCATATTGAAATCACCGGACGGTGCTCGTTCGACCTTGCCAAAATGGGAGTGCGAGTTGTCAACAAGTGTCGGAAGTGTGGTCATATAAAATACAACAAACATACATGGGAATTCGGTAATCCAGTAATGATAAAATACTCGTGGGATGGGTCGGATTTGTTTGTTGCTTCGCAGTTTCTATGCGCACCTATGTGCGGACAGAGAATTCTGAAGATATTCTATGAAAACAGCGTGTCGAAGGTGCATATAGGAAAGTATTCATCTTTCTTTGCTACGGGTGACCGGGAGATTAAATTGAGAGATTATGTTAAGGAGAATAAGCTGGGCTGGAAGGTGAAAAAATAATCCCGTGTTTTAGGATAACAAGTGACAGCTTCCTGTACTACACTGATTGAGGTCATTCAAGTATTTATAGAACTGGAGTGAACATGAGAAAGAACATCATCCGGGCAATCCTTCTTCTTGCCGCGATCCCTCTTGTTTTAGGCGGGATTTTTCTTGTAACATTCGCCAACGAACTGCGAAGCCTGGCTTCTTTTCGAGAGGTGGATGCGTATGGCATGTACCAGATGACCTATTACGGGGACTATGGATTTGACGAGTTTCTCAAGGTCGGCGCGGGATCGGACGAGGAGATTGAGGCGTTCGTGACGAATCGCTTGTTGAAGGGGATGCCGATTGATTTGGCGGTGACGTCGGGAGGATGCTCCGCGTTTGTGGTGCCGGGTGAGAACGGCGAGATTCTTTTCGGGAGAAATTTCGACTTCGGCTATTCGCCCTCGATGCAGGTGTTTACGGATCCGGACAATGGATACGCTTCGATTTCGACGGTGAACCTCTCGTTTCTGCGTTACGACGCGGAGAACTTGCCGGAGGGGATGACGGTCGCGGATCTGAAGCTCTTGATCGCGCCGTATCTCGCCTTTGACGGGATGAATGAGAAGGGCGTCGCGATTACGCCGCTGCAGGTGCCAGAGGCGAGTCTAGATTTTGCGGAAGACAAGATAACGCTCAATACGACAACGGCGGTCCGGCTTGTTCTCGACAAAGCTGCTTCGGTCGATGAAGCTGTCGCGCTGCTCGAAGAGTATAACGTGTACTTTTCGGGCGGATTATACTGCCATTATCTGATCGGGGATTCCAGCGGCCGGTCGGTTATCGTCGAATACTACGACGGCGAAATGCAGGTGATTGAAACCGATGCGAAGTACCAGGCCGCGACGAACTTCATCGCGTACAATGGTCTGAACATTGGGTTGGGCGGCGATGAATTCGAACGGTATGACAGAGTTCTGCAGGTCATCATGGAGAATAACGGCGTGCTGAACGAGTCGCAAGCGGTGGAATTGCTTGCGGATGTCGGCATCCGAGATGAGAAAGAAGACTATCTGCAGTGGTCCGTCGTCTATAACCTGACAAGCGGCGACAGTATCCTTTTCGCCCATCGAAACACGGAGAATCTTCTGCGCTCGAGGTTGGAGATGACTTCCTGATAGGAGGGGCGCGGATGCTCGTTTCCTTCACATAAAAAGAACGCTTGACGATTTCTCGTGCTTAGCGTTCTTTTGTCATTTATTCGTCATTCAGTAGTATTCTCTCTGCTTAGCACCAGGAAATCTGTGCGACCTCGGTCACAACGTCACCTTCGACCGTAATCCAGAAAAACAAGCCATCCATTTCCTGGGCAACATCGTCCGGATCTATCTTGTCGAGCTCAAAGAGCACGACAAAATCCTCATAGGAAATCGATTTTTGAACGGGCATGTTTAGATCCTCCGAGACCTTATCATAAATGACGGCCTTGAGGGGCGTAATGACCAAATCTTGCTCGCACAGCTAAATCTGCCTATCGACAATGGAGAGCAACAGATGCGTATCGTCTTGCCGGAGGGACGACGCACCGACGAAAATGTCATCAGCGGCCCATTTCGTCGGTGCACCAACGAATTTCAACGCGTTCCAGAGGGATGACGCACCGACGAAAACATCATCAGCGACCCGTTTCGTCGGTGCACCAACGAGTTTCAACGCGCGCCGGAGGGATGACGCACCGACGAAAATGTCATCAGCGGCCCATTTCGTCGGTGC
>Ga0209373_10002606_pt1 | contig 17760 bp, 21 predicted proteins | sample Higcelweek5metaG_FD_187173 | JGI IMG/M metagenome (GOLD analysis project Ga0209373, IMG submission 187173) | Freshwater pond sediment microbial communities from the University of Edinburgh, under environmental carbon perturbations - High... | ecosystem: Environmental > Aquatic > Freshwater >... | reverse complement strand
AACAAATCTCCATCTATAGCTATCAGTTGCTACACCATCATAATCAATATATACAGTAAATTGTTTATCGAATTGAAGTCCTGATGTCGAGATTATAGACCATGCCCCAGATGTATAACGAGATATTTCTACCTGGTCCCAGGGAGTTCTGATAATTACAGTGTCTTTGGGGTGAGGGAAACTAAGAGCCGATGCTAATGTAATACTTGTCCTGCTGACAATGGTACTAATTAGTTTTACCTCAGTCTTTTCTTCACCTGGGTTTCCAAAAACTCCAAAGGTGTTATCTGCTAGTGCGAAACTATTTACAACTGATACTGATGTCCCGTCGGCTACCGCATAGGCAGATGATAAAAAAACTCTCTCCTCGTTTTTAAGATCTGGGTTGCGGATTAATAATCGTCTCATATAATTAATTATATTACATTTACTACCACTCGACCGATCCAGATGGAGTTTGTGGCTCGTCGATACCTCCAGTAGGTGTCATATATTCACTAACTGAACCCGACGGCATTTCATACCCATCTATAGACCCATAGTATTCAAATGTTGTAGTTGTTGAGGTGCTAGTGGTTGACGAAGTACTCGTTGTGCTACTTGTTGATGATGAAGTCGAGGTCGATGTTGTAGTGGTGCTAGTCGAGGTAGTGGTTGAAGACGAGGTAGATGTCGAAGTCGTGGTCGTAGAAGACGAGGTAGAAGTACTTGTACTGGTCGTAGTCGTCGAGGTTGAAGAGGACGTGCTTGTGCTAGTGGTCGTCGTAGAGGAAGATGTCGAGGTGGATGTTGTCGTCGTGGAACTAGAAGAAGACGTGGAAGTCGAACTCGTACTAGAGGTAGAGGTCGAGGTTGTGGTGGTAGAAGTCGTGCTAGAAGTACTGGTTGAAGTTGTCGTCGTACTGCTGGAGGTAGAAGTACTCGTTGTTGTTGTACTACTAGAGGTAGAGGTTGTTGACGACGTGCTCGTCGTCGTTGTGCTACTGGAAGTTGAGGTGGAAGTTGTGGTTGTCGAACTACTAGTCGATGTAGTCGTTGTTGACGACGTGCTCGTCGTAGTGGTACTGGTGGAGGTAGTAACTGACTGCGTTGTAGTTGTACTTGTCGAAGAAGTGGAACTGGTCAAAGTCGTGGTGGTTGATGATGAGGTCGAAGTTGACGTGGTTGTTGTTGAGGTAGAAGTGGATGTTGTTGTGGTACTACTGGATGTAGAGGTCGTACTAGAAGTAGATGTTGTCGTGGTTGAAGTCGTGGTCGAAGAAGAAGTCGATGTAGACGTTGTGGTAGTAGAGGTAGAAGTAGTTGTTGCTGTAGTTGTATCGTAGTATTCTGCAAACCATAAATCTGTATACCCATCAAACGGAACGCCATACCATGTGACACCATCAAGACTTTTTGCACTACCACCAGTGTATGGATCAGTTACTTCATCAGTGTATGAATGTGCTATATAGTAGTTATTATCATCAAGAACACCAGACCTAGATAAAACACCCCAATACTTCGTCCCAGACGTCAAATTCGGACCATCAGAAAACGAAAATCCACAGGTTGTTATCCCAGCATAGTCAACAATTGATGTGGCTGGCCATTGATTATCAGCACTTCCAAGTAATGTCCCAGGAGAATCAGAACTATCACTATATACACTAAATACCATGTTGTCCGCTGGATCTCCAAAATAAACAGATAATTTAGCTTTGAAGTGACAAATTTTTCCACTAACGGATGGTGTAAAAGATTGTGCCAGTTTTTCTGCCCCAGCAATTCCGATATACCAACCAGCACTAACATTGTCCTGATGTTGATCTACGATACATGTCGCTGGTAATGTGGTAGTCGTTGATGTAGTGCTACTAGTTGAAGAAGATGTAGAAGTGGTGGTTGTCGAAGTTGACGTAGTTGTGGTCGACGAGGTTGATGTCGTGGTGGTGGAGGTGGTTGTAGACGAGGAAGTCGAAGTGGTGGTTGTAGAAGACGAGGTTGATGTCGTGGTGGTGGAGGTGGTTGTAGACGAGGAAGTCGAAGTGGTGGTTGTAGAAGACGAGGTTGATGTCGTGGTAGTGGAGGTGGAACTGCTGGTGGATGTTGTCGTAAAACTTCCATTATATAAATTAGATATTTCAGTAGCAGTTAAGGCACGTCCAAAAACAAATGCGTCATCCAACGAACCAGAGAAAAAGTTGGCATCTGTACCCGTTGCTGAACGGCAGCCTAACCTGGAATAAGTAGTAGCTTCATACGCTGGATTATTTGTCCAAGACACGGGGGAACCAGATATTGATCCATCAATATATATTCTTAGGTATGACCCATCATATGTACCAACGACTAGGTGGTAATTACCGTCATTGACGGCTGCCTCTGAAAGAGCATACTGCCAATCAGTTCCAGCCGTTGTCCCACTGTTTTTGCCGGTATTGAAAGCAACATAGTCTGTTGAAGCAGACGATTGAGATAACCACCAACCAGCAACATTTGTACTTAGTGAATATGACGACATAAATACCTGAAAGGTATCATTTGCAGTTGTTTTAACCCAACACCCAGCCGTCATATTCCCAGTAGGTTTAAGTGACGAAGATGCCGTAAAAGTTATCTTTGAAGAAGTACCATTAAAGCCTGCCCCATTATTGAATTTACCATTAGCAGCGGAATATGTTATATCTGTCGATGTACCATCATTGTTATTTGCAGTGGTGTCATCAGCGTTGCTCTCTAATCTCCAATAGGCATTGAGATTAGCATCACTAGCAAGTGGTGTGGAGTAAAGTTCAATAGCGGCCATATCATTATTATATCTTGTTTACTTATACTACAGGGTAATTTTGCCACTAAAAAGAGGGGGGCTGGGTAAGGCTCCGTTCCCCCCCTCTCAATTAACATTATAGAGCAATACTTGCTCCTATAGTAGTAGTTATAGTGGTGCTGTGTAAATTTCTTTTTTTCTTTTAAGTGGATGGCGTATTCCATCCTTGCCAGTCCATTTTCCCCAAGGATCCATATGACAGCCATTATTCAACTCCGGCGGCCAAATCTCGTCATGATTATTCCAAGAAAGCTCTTTAATCGGCGGATTAATTTCATCCATGTGGTCCCTACTGGAACTCCAGTCGTGCCATACCCATGATGAGTTCGTTCCCACCATGCGATATCCCTTGCTATATGCTCTGGCACAGATGTCGTTATCTTCTCCGCCACCAGGATAATACCTCTCATCAAAGCCTCCGAGTTTCCAGTACATTTCTCTATCAAATACCGTCATCCATGTAGCAATTGCGTCAATAACTCCGGCCTGTTTAAGAGGAAAACTTTTAGGTAATTCTCTCTCTACTCCAGCATCAATAATCATGGTATCCTTATGATTAGAAAAGTCCCCATCTATCAAGTAATTGTACCCTTCTTCTGTGTGGCACTTTTCCTTGTTTAATAGGGTGAATCTAGTATAGTGGTCGCATCCATACCCCCACATGGCAATCTTGGGTGAATTAGGGTTTACAGCGATTATTTTTTTATCTGTTTCAAACGTCTTTGTTATCCCATCCCACCACTTTAAATTAATGAATTCGATATCGTCATTAGAGATAGTGACATATTTGGTTGTAGCTAGTTTGGCACCCATGTTGGCTGCCTTGCTAAAACCAAGATTGCGGTAGCTTCTTATATATATTTCTGGATTATACTTGGAGATTTTGTCATATATCCCATCCTTTGTTTGGTCAACAACAATTACCTGAAAGTTTGGTGGAGTAAACTTGTGTAGTGTCTCAAACCACTTCTCAATATATGTGGATATAACAGGAAAAACTACAAATGTATTTATTTTTTCCATTATAAATGGCACTTATTAAACATCTTCAAGTTTATAGCTTCGCTTACAAAGAAAAACTCAGTGTCGTTATCCCAGGGGACACCTCTTTCTTCCTCTATTTGCTTGAACCCATTCCTACCATCTGGATCACCAGTTTCCATATCCCAGGTATGAAAGTGGACTATCTGTGGATTACAATCAATGCAAATTATGTTTTCCGATTCTGGTCTAGCGGGTAAGTTATAGTGTCGATCAAATATCGTAAAGTTCATGTCTAGCAAAGCCTTGTAAACACCCTGTTTATCCTTTTGAATTAAGGATTGTTCTGATGCTGGATAACCATTGTAGTCTGGTGTTATTGTCCACCCAGGGGCTTTGAATATTTGTTGGTAGTAAGTCGTCTTTAATATCCTATCCATCAATCTTTTTGTCTTATCGTAATCCCATCCGTAACACTCAAAATTTGATTCGTGATTAAAGCCATGCACAGCCAACTCTATCCAGTCGGAGTTTCTCATCATCAGCTCTGCCATCTCGTTACTGAACCTATCTGGAATAGTAAAAAGAGTAATTTTAAAATTAGGATATTTACTTTTCCAATAGAATAATACGTCCAAACCATTTCTATTCCACCTGTCTTGGAAATCATCGGCTTCTACAATTGCTATAGGATGATATTCCCAGTTATTCATGTCTATTTGTTGAATATAATTTTATCATACAAATTAAGCATTTTCTCTAGTCCATGATTTTCCTTAATGTAATTACTATAGGTTAATCTGTCGTATGGTTTAAACATCTCTACAGCCTCATCGACTGATGAGTATAGCCATTCTCTCGGCCATAGTTCCTCAGCCCCATACCACCAATTAAGAATAGGTTTTATCCCTTTGCTGGCACATTCTGCCGTTACATAGGAAAAGGCCTCTTTGTACGATGGGACCAAGCAATAATCCATCTGGTCAAGAAAAGCATCATAATCAGACACATGTTCACTAACTATAGTAGTGTCTTCCTCGATGTTTAACTTTTTAAGTAGGTCAAGATGAAAAACCCTAAAATACTCACTCTGAGTCCATTTGCCTTTAATGAATAGTTTCCAAGGTTTATCTGGCTGAGTCTTCTTTAGCAGGGCAAATATCTTCATCCCCTCGGATACGTTCTTTAAATGCCAATCAATTTCATTACAGGGTATAACAACATTAAATCCTATAGGTCTATCTATGAACTTATAAACACTGGTGTCTACTCCTAGTGGTCCTAATTTTAGCTTCTTTCCAAAGTTACCCTCTGCCTCTAATTTTCTCTTTATATGTGGTGCAATACTTATTGCTGTATCCACCCAATCTATTATTCTCTGGTCTCTAGCTAACCCCATCCAGACGTCCCAATCTATTGCACGACAAACTATCTTTGGCTTCTTGACGTGTGGATGCTCCATGTGCCAATTGAATAAATAATGGAGGTTGTGTGTCCACCATTCAACGTAGTAAAGATCACACCACTCAAATAGTATCTCTGATGCACCCATTTCGAACTTAACCTCATGCCCAAGATCTTCCCAGTGCTTTTTTAAAACTCCGCAAAACTTTAATTGGTTTTCATCACACATTGCTATCTTCATGGTTTTTTAGGTTCTGTTTTATAATAGACTCCAAAATAGCTGTATCCATATCTAAAACCAGTTTGCAGTTTCCAGGTATCATCGCAAACTAATTTATCAACGTCAGAATCATTCAAAAAATCATTCTTTTCTGTTGCTGGAGACTTTGGCTCATTGGCGTAAGCCCAAGAAGTGCCCCCAATTGGAACGCAAACAATAATAAGTCGCCTCATCTTTTTCTTAGCTTCATTTATAAAATGATACATATCATTTAGGTGTTCGACAGATTCTATAGAAATAAGGACGTCTGCTTCTGGAAGTTCGCACTTATCTAGGTCAGCTATGTGATACTCGCATCTCTCGTCCTCTCCCCAAGTATTTTTTGCGTCCTGGATGCAACCCTCATCAACCTCTAGTCCAATTGCCTTTTTAGCAATCTGGCTAATCAGTTTTGTGCCATAGCCAGTGGCACAGGCGGCATCTACCACCACCTCCCAGGGAAATACCCAACCACGGGCAATAAAGTATCTTGATATATGTGGTGAATTTGCTCCACCACCCCAGCTATAAGGATTCCCGCCAAAGTGTCCTGCCATATTAGTTTGGTAACTTTCCCCAAAGAGAAACATCTTTGGTCTTGATGTACCGTTCAATTAAAATTAGTAATTTAGCAATCTTATTTTTTGATGTAAACTTACCGCTATGTTGTCCTATAACATACAACTTATGCTCTCTACGTTTATTGTCGTCGGCTATCCACATCTTAGACTTCTCGATAGCTTCTTCTGGAGAACTGAAATAGTCAGCGGCATCTCCAATGAGTGTTTCCATACCTGGAGTGTACTGATAAAGCAGTAGCCCTCCGGCTCGTATAACCTTCCCTACACGGTTTGACCAGTATCCCCAACAATTAGTGTTTACAGAAAATCCCAGTGTTACTTTACTATCCGATATTACTTTATTATAGGCTTTACCATAGACTGCTGGATAGGCTTCAAATCCATTCTTAATCCACTCCTCATGGTTCCAAGAAAAAACTGTTATTTTAATTCCTTCATTAATCTTTTTCAGCCAATCAATCCTATCACCCTGGCCGATATAGCTACCAGTAAAGACAACATCATACTTCTCATTTGGTGACTTGAATGAAACTGGAATGTCCCCATCACAAACATCAAACTGGAAATAATAAAAGTTTACACCTTCCTCTTTATACTTCCAAGCGATCCCCTGCTCTCCAGACAGATAAAGATCAGCAACTCTTGCCATCTTCAAATGCCAGTCTGGAAATCCACCATCCCACATATAATCCCAGACCCAGTAAAATACTGGTGCTCCTGAAAGACTCCTCAATCTATTAATATATTTTTCGTCATTAAAATGATGCCACTTAGCAATAATGTTTATGTCTGCCAACTTAACTGATGGCCAGTCTTTGTTTGTCTCTCCATCGCAAATGGCTTTCCATATGTCTCGAGGAATTCTGTTAACAACATGTCCGGCCTTTTCCAATTCCCCAGCAAGGTGTGTCTCATCACTGACCTCTCCAACGTACCCATTCTGATAGTTAGCTACAAAGTTTATGACCATAATGTAGTCCTTATATTTTAATGGCGTTCTGGGGCATTATGCTGCCTCGCACGCTCAAATAATTAGTAAATTTTGCCATATTTCATTATAAAACTGGGTTTATAGATCAATTTGTTCATTGGAATTTCGAAACTTGCTTCCCAAATACCGTCGTCTGTTCTTTCAAATCCCCACTTGTTTATAAAATACTGCCAATTCTTTTGCCAATAAGCATTGTTCTCTGGAACGAAAGTGTCTGATGTGTTTGAGAAATGGTAAACGGGACATTCTGTTACTTGCCACATTCTGACACCTGCAAGTTTTAATTTATATTCCAGGTCTGAATCACTGTTAGATCCCCAGGGATCATAGTTTACATCATACCCACCAACACTATCCCAAACCTCTTTCTTCATCATTACAGGAAAGTTAAATCCAGATCTCGTTCCGATAAACTGATGTGTCTTTGCATAATCCATAAACTTCTGTTTGTCCCAGTCTCCGCCGATTCCTCCACAAAATACCTTTTTAAATGTTGGAGCACCATCTCGTGGCTCTATAAGTTGTGGTGAGTAGGTTGACTCAAAAACATCGTTGAAGTTATTTACATTTATAAGAGATGTTAGTCTTTCAAACCAATCTGGAGGGAAAACCATATCATCATTGGTTATCATTATCCATTCAGTATTCACCGTAGCGATAGCTGCATTGGTGGCCATACATTGTCCCTGACGCCAGTTATGGATTCTGTGAATGTCTGGATTTGCTTCTGGTAACTGGATTGATGGAATGGGGTTAAGGTTTTGGCCGTTACTTGCAATGATTACATTCTCCATCGAAAATCCAGATTCAAACAAAGATGTCAGACATTCTTTCAAGGCTATTTCTGACCGCCCAGGAGTGATTAGCGATGGAATAATGATTGATAGATCAGTCTTTTTCATTCTTTAGGATGTACATAATATTGCATTGGTTTCCATCGTTTATTTCAGGACCAGTAACTAATTCAATTATCTTTAGATTGTTCTTTTTGAACTCTGTTTCTAGTAGATCTCTGGAATACTCATGCAAATATGTATCCTCCCAAGGTTTTTCGTTTGGCTCTTTATTCATCATGTTTCTATCGTTTAGTCTTTCCCCATCAGCCACAAATGGCCTCCATAATACAATGATGACATATTTGCTTGATACTCTAGTCGCCTCACTAATTGCTGCCTTATAGTCATCTAAATGGTCAAGACAGTGCATTAAGACTACACAATCCCATGAATTATCTGGCTCAGTTAATTTCCTAGCATCTTGAACCTCAAATTTTGGATCTGCCTCTGGAAAGTGTTCATTAGCCACATCAATCATAGCCCAGGAATAATCTGTGCCCTTATACCTCAATTGATATTTCTCATCCCTATTTAATTCATATAGTGGGCCAGTGCCACAACCAACATCTAGGAAACTACTGACATTGTTTGACTTCATCCAGTCAAGCAGATAACCACGGTGCTTAGACCAGCCCATTTGATAAAGACCTTCGAAACTGTCCCAGAATGTTTTTTTTATTTTGGTAGCCATGTGTTATGATCGTATGCGTCTCGATTATCAAAGGAGACAACGTAGTCTTTTAATGCTGGGTTATGTTTCTGCATTTCAGGAGTGAAATCCTCAGAATATCCCCAGTTAGTGCCAAAGTTATGATAGGCTCTCAACCTACTAGTAATACCCACCTTATATCCTGCTGTTTGAAGACGACTACAAATAGTTCTCTCCTCATGGTTTCTACCAGCCTCAATCTTGTGCTCCCACCCACCGGCGTCTCTAACGGCCTGTGTTCTCATCATTCTCATGACTGCCCCACACATATTTCTTTCAATGACATCTGATGGGTCTTTTGGGTCTATTCCGGCTGCTCCAATAAAGATATGGGGATGTAGCGATATAGCCGCATAATCTGGTCTTTCGTCCATAAACTTTGACATCTGAGATAACCAATCTGGATCATGCTTTGGAACCAAAATGTCGTTATCTGAGGTTATGAAATACTCACTTTCAGCCAAAGACAATGCCAAATTCCAGGCACCATGTATACCGATGTTTTTGTTTATACCGATGTAGTAGTCTACCCAGTCCTTAAATTCTTCATTACCGCCATTATCTATCAGAAATAGACGATATGGGCTCTTAGTTCTATCTCTTAAAAACTCCAATGTCTCCTTTGTGAACTTCTGTCTTTGAAACGTGGTAATAAAAATGTCTGTTTGAATCATCTTGGGTGAACTATATATAAATATTTTTCTACCGGCTTACAATGGTATTTCCTAGTATACTTATAAAAAAGATAAAAGTCTTGACCCCAGGGGTTGCCGAGCTCTTTGGGGAGATCCTTTGGATGGTCTGGATGCTTAACCATAAAATATCGCCTGAGTTCTGGGAATTCTATCTGTGCATATGCGGAAAAATCATAAGGTGAACACATGGATAAGTCCCGTATACCGCCATAATTTATATCCGAACAATCTATGTCTGTAATTGCTTCTGGGGGATATGCACCAAGCGATTCATAGACACTCTTATGCCAAATAAAGGTTCCGTTTACAATATTTCCACCGCCAAATATCTCATGTCCGACATTACTTCTTTTTGGACGAAATGCTCCACGCTGATTAGTTCCACCATCCTTGTGTATGTACTTACACCCAAAATTAAACATTCTGTACTCTGGATACTTTATTATTAAATTTGCACACTCTTCAAGATATTTTGGGTCATATTCATCATCTGAGTCAAGGAGGGTGATCCAATTACCTGTGGTATTCTCAAATCCAAGATTATAGGCTATTATTCTTTCCTTATGTGGTTGGTTAAAAACTTTGATCCAATCTAACTTTGGTATCTCAACATCAAGGGTCGAGCCGTCGTTTACAATGATTAATTCAAAATTCTTATAGGTCTGTTTTTTAAGACTCTCTATCGCTCTATATAGCTGTTCTCTTCTGTCTTCTGACCAAACATGGACTGGTGTTACTACGCTAAACTTGGCGTTCATTGGCAGGAATTACAAATTGATTGATGTTGTTCATGTTTATTTCAATACCTTTATTATAGGACATATATTTTTCTTTAGATACATTAACGACATCATCAAAATCAAACCCCAAAGCAAATAGAATCTCTGGTGATTTAACCCAATTAGTAGCATTATCTTTAATAAAAAACACTCTGTCACCAGTGTCATCAGCTCTAATTACTATAGGATCTTTTTGAACTACGTTTTCTACGACAATCTCTGCCTCTGGTACATCTTCTCCCCAAACTGGTTCGTCTGAGATAACTTCTGGTTTAATGTCGTTAACAACTAGTTCTGGAGACATCTCCCATTTTGACTTTAAAAGCTCCCTATTTTTATTCATAATATCAGGAATCTCTTTAATTCTTGAAGATGTGGCACCAATTATATGAAAGATATTTACTCTCTTAGTACTGGCGTATTTCTTGCCCAATTTGTCCATTCTCCTATAAAAGTCTACATCCTCTCCATATCCGAGACCAAATTGCTCATCAAACATTCCCACCTCATTTAGAAGCGATTTTTTAAACATTACACAAGCGAAGTCCTTAAACTCGCTCAATGATTCCTCATAACCAAGCTCAATCCATCGGGACCTCTTTTTAGCTGACTCTACCCCCCTAGAGAATGGTTCACCGTACATTGGTGTTGCCATTACACAATCAACATGTTTCAGGCCTTCTATCATGTCTGTAGCCCAGTGGCCAAAGACCATTGCGTCACTATTCATTAAACAGATATATTCTCCAGAACTCATTCTGATACCCTGATTCCAAGCATATGCCACGCCTTTGTTTTCAGTGTTTAATATATACTTATCTACCATGTAGTCTGCCGGATTTTTAGGACCTATAGTAGATCCATTATCGACTAAAATTACCTCATAAGGCACCTCACCTTCGGTATACTCTTTTATAGATCCTATAGCATTTCCAGTATAGTGCATCAACTCCTGGGAAACATTGTAAATTGGAATTATAATAGATACCATTCCTGAGACTTGGGGATTTAAGTTTTCTTTAGGTTGAGTAGAAACAACACCCTCTGACGGGACGTCTGTTGGCTGCTCTTTATTCCAGCTCCAGCTATTGATTTCTGACATATGTTTTAGGAAACTTGCTTAGTAATTCTTGATTAATTTCATTGGCTATTTTTAGCAACCTACTATCAGTTTCCCCAGAGAAAGCCTTCAAGTCTTTCTCTAAACAAGCCCCACCAGCACCACGTCCACCTTTGTGCCAAATCTTAAAATGATTTTTACTTCCCCAGGGATGAAATTCAAGAACTTCTCTAACGGTTTCATAATTTATACCATTTTTGTCGCAGTAGTTAAACAATTCGTTTGCAAAAACCACCTTAGTCGCAAAAAACGTATTAAGAGCATATTTAATAGTTTCCGCAGTTATAGTGTCAGCTTGATACAATTGGATTCCACGCCACCTTGATTCATAAAGTGCCCGTACATCAGCCAAAGTTTCATCATCATCACACCCAATAATAATTAGAGATGGATATACAGCATCGTGCTCCCAAGTAAGCTCTGATAAAAACTCTGGGTTTGAGACTACCTTCTTGGTACCCAAATGCTCTGATAGTTTTCTGGCAGTTCCAGGCTCAACGGTTGACCTATTTATAAAAATGTTATCCCCGCCAAAATCTTTTATCTGCTTAGCAACGTCAAATATTGTTGATGTATCGCACTTATTATCATTAGTTGGCGTAGGAAGACAAAGAAAAACATACTTACATTTTGATGCTTCCTCCAGGGAGATACTTTGTCCCTTGATATCGTAATATTTACCAATTCCAAATGATTTTGCAGTCGCCCTACCAACATATCCATAACCTATAATACATGCGTTATCCATCATAACTCAAAAAGAAGTGGTTCTAATTCTTTCTTAAAGACAGCATTTAGATTCCTATTCTTTCTAAGGTTGATGGCCAGTTCCATTGGCCCGTTGTCGAACAATCTTGACTTAATGATTCCGGCAGTTTCGTAATGGTACTTCTCCTCATGGGCACGCCTCTCTTGCTCGCTAATGCCATCTGGCCCGTACTTGGTTGAGGTATTTCCGTCCAGTCCGTTCATAATATCAATGTTTGATGAGTATTTTCTCTCAATAATTGAGTGACCAAATATATCTCTGAAAGGAGGAAAATCTTGATTGACAACTACTACCTGTTTATTCATTCCTGCTTCCTGAGTAACCAACGAATACGACTCACTTACAGAAGGCATTGTCATAACATTTGCTAATCTCATGAACTCAGCTACATTTTCCCAGGGTATCTCGTATTCCCATGCGTTCTTTTCGTCTGAGGTAAAGATAAGTTCACCGTACGATAAACCCCAGTCAATACCTATTTTCTTTAGCTCGTCACGATAGTTTACCTTATCTCCACCAGTTGAATGAAAATCAATAACTATCATTCTGACATCCAGACCATGCTTTTTAAGCATAGCCATATTTTTTATGGCAAACTCAACTTGTTTACCACGATCCAATCGACATGGATAAATTGAAATAGCATCAGCTTCTAACAATTTATATTTTTCGCAAACTTCTTTTACGTCATTAGATATTGCCAACAACTTATATAAATCTGTTGGGTGATGAACTACCTTAACTATTTTTCTATCAACTCCAAAGTTTTCAGCAACTCTAGGAATTGAATAATGATTAAAGAAAACATATCTTGAATTAGGAAACTCCGTTTTTACTGTCTCAAGGTATTTGTCCTCAAAGTACCTTCTGAGAGCCGCTAGAGTGACAGGAGAAGTGGCAGAGTGTATCCAGTGCAGCCATCTTACATTAGGAAGTCTAGCTGCTACCTTGCGTGCGGCAAAGTTATGCTTTAATGATGCGTTCTGATAGATAACATCGTGAGTCAAACAAACGTCAGCACCTTCGAGTATGGTAAACAAAGCCTGTTCAAGTTTATCTACATCACTTTCGAATGATTCATCCTTTTGGACTTCGTTATATACAGGTACATTTGGAATTCTTTCTAGTTTTACCTTCGGGTTAAGATACTCACCTTTTGGTTCAAATGTATCACCAACAATCACTTTTATGTCATATCCATTACCAGTCAGCATTTTAATCTGATCCTGAACAACACGGTTAAGAGAATACGCCTCGTCACAAGAGGAGAAAGTGGTGAATATTGCTACATTCTTAGGAGATACTCCTAAATCCTTACCCATAATAGCAATTATATCACAAATTACTTATTCGTAAATCACTGTAAATGATGCGTTTCCAGTCGCCACTATAAATCGCAATCCTGTAAAGAATGGCATACCTTTAAAATCTATGGATACGGGAGCCGCTAAAGCACCTGTTGCTGTATACACCCATAAGACAGGCGTGTTTCCAGTTGTATTGTCAATTATAGTAATAACTGAGTTATTTGCTGCACTTCCAAAAACAATACTATGTAAATTACCAGCACCTAATTTCAAGTTTACACCAGTGGTAGTGCCTGATGCGTGATAGTAACTCATTGGTTGAGTCTGTAGTTTTCCTAGTCTATAAATAGTTGCAGTTCTTACAGCAAGTGTAGATGAGGTCACTTCTGCTGCATTTAACGAATCCATAAATACATGAAAGGCTAATGTACTTGCCCATGTTGCCGATGAAGCACTAACTGTGTGGAGTATCTTATCTCCTATAACAAACCATACTTTTGAATTAGTCCAGTATATTTCGTAGGTTTTTACGCCAGTACCTATATCATAAGTAGCACCAAGGTTTCCATTAAATGAAGCGACTTTTGTTTCAGTCGTTCCTTTACAAGTAACTATAGAAAACTCAGTACCATCTAGTTGAAACCATGCACCATCCGTTACTGTTGGCATACTGGCTCCATATCCTATTCCCCATTTACGCTTATTATTCGCTAGTCCAGCACTTGCCTGAACAACTGCTCGATATCTCATTCCGGCACCACCGACGTATCTAGCTCGTCTTAATGTAAAAGCCGTTACAGTTGCAGCGTTTGCCGTTCCTGATGTAAGTAAAAGTTGTGCATTTGCTTGAGCGATAGCAGCACTGGTTCCCGAAGCAGCAGTAGTCCATGCACCTGCGTCTATAGTTGTACCTTCAAAAGAAGCACCTACCAATCTTGTTGGTTCTACAGTTCTCTGTTCACCCATAGGGGTGTTTTCAATCTGGAATCCGTAGTTATCTATCCCCGTAGCTACTTTTAAGTTACCGTTTGAATCTAAACTTCTAGGTAGTGGTTCAGCGATAGGACATAGAGCCGTCTGTAATCTAAAAGCCGTAGTTGTTTCGTTGTTAGTAAATACATGGAGTCTGACATAACTAGAGATTGCCTGAACAGTAACTCCCAAATTGCCATTAGCTGCATAATGATATGTATCATTTAAATCCCAGTTGGTTCCGTCTTGTGACTGTTGGACGTTTACTTGACAACTCTTATCTGCAAATAGCGATACTTGTATAGCTGCTACGCCAAGTGTGGAGGTTGCTGTACCCGTAAAGGTGTACGAGTTACCAGAGGCCAAGTTGGTTGTTGAACCATTATTGGCATCTGCTGTAACTATTTGCTGAATTTGACTATTAAATTCCGTTGGGTCTTCATTAACAACTTTTACTCGTCCCTTTTCATCTCTACCGCCGGTATCTCTTATCCACTTTCCGTTATATTGATCCCATCTATAGTTTGCAGATGCGGCAATAGATTGGTTCATTTTATTCTCTCCTCAAATCTAATTAGTAACTGAAAAACTCTATCTAAACGTGGAACTTCCGCTTCTGGAGATCTAGGGAGCATATCCATTAAGATTGACTTACATGTTGATATTTCATCAAAAATTGGGTCAACATTCACATTTAATGCTTCACCCTCACTGTCAAAAACCTTGTCAGTTTTTCTGGAAAGCATTAACTTTATTTTGTGCATTAACTTCATATTTCTTGTATCGCCATATAAAACTTGAATAATTCATTAGTCGTTGCATTACTTATGACGGCAAAAACATTACCCTGAACTGGTATTTCTACCTGTTCATTTAGGGGTCCCTCTGTAGATTCTCTTTCAAAGAGTTTAATCCCAGAACCATCATCAATATAAAAATCAAAGTAAGTACCATCAGATAAAGGCTTAACAATAATTTGTTTTATCAAACCTCTCTTTTTACCACAAGATATACTTTTATATCCACCACTAATTTCTCCCTGCCAGTAAGACCTGTCAAATAGGAAACCCATAATATCTGTTAAAGATTAACTTTTGAGATACAGACCATTGGGTTAAAATCCGCACCCTGTTCAACTACTGCGAAGACACCTTTACTAAAACTTATTGGGTTTGGAAAAACCTGTGAGTCAATATCTGTAGTTGATGCGTCGAGTACCCAAGCTAAATTGGCTGGAATAACATCGGCAGAGGAGGATCCATTATAAATAGCAACCACTGAGGCTCCACCACCAGCAGCAAGTTTGAGAGCAGTAATCTCACATGGACCAGCCAACTTCTTTGACGTTTCTGATGTTGACGGCTTCCAAACTCCTGATATAGATGTAGTTTGTTTGCAAATCATATTATAAAGTTGTAGTTGTTGATGTCGAGGTACTTGTAGATGTACTCGTTGTGGTACTCGAAGAGGTAGATGTGGTAGTGGTAGACGTAGAAGTGGTTGTGGTCGAGGTACTGGTTGAGGTAGTGGTCGTGGCACCTTTTACCCACCATTGGGCAGTGGACTCATCATATACCAGCCACATGTTAGCGGTACTATCGTAGAAAAGATCACCACCTCTTGGGCCTATGGGTAATGGACCACTAGCTAGGGTCTTTTTCTTTGATTGAAAGTTTTGATAGTGTGTTGATGCCATATGCTTTTATTTATGATGTAGTGGTTGATGTAGTAGTAGTGGTCGATGTTGAAGTCGAGGTTGACGTACTAGAAAATCTAACACCAAGCCAATTGTCTCCAGTCCATCTGTACCAAGTCTTGTGACCTGAGTGCCAAAATTCATCACCAATGATTGGATCTGATGGGTCAGATGATAAGGTCCTAATTCTTCCCGTGTAGTTAGATATATGTGTTTTTGCCATATGTTATACAGTTGTTGAAGTACTTGTTGATGTACTAGTAGTAGTCGTACTTGTAGATGTAGTCGTCGTGGAAGTAGAAATCGAGGTTGTGGTCGAGGTAGTAATACTAGTTGAGGTGCTAGTTGTGGTTGTTGAAGTAGAAATTGAAGTTGTGGTGGAGGTTGTACTACTCGAAGATGTACTTGTGGTGGTGGTAGAAGTTGTAGTACTTGAAGATGTACTAGTCGAAGTGGAACTTGAGGTCGATGTACTTGTAGTCATCGCAACTCCAGCCCAAACAGTACCGTTGTACCTCATCCAGGTGTTGTTAGTTGTGTTGTAGTACTCATCACCACTTGTAGGTGAGGATGGGTTGTTTGCACTGGTAGATAATCTACCGGCGTAAGAAGAGTTTTTGCTCATATATAAAATAGTCCTATATTATGGAGCCTTATATATAGCTTATAGTTTTATTATATATTTGTCAATAGGTATTTATTTAATGCGTCTTGGCTTATAATATAAGATATGAGAAGAGAATTAAAAACATGTCCATATTGTAATAAAAGATTTTTCCCAAGATTGGGTAAAGAAAGCACTCAAATATACTGCAAGCCGACACATAGAAAAAATAACTGGATAAGAAAAATGACCAGCAAAAAGGGACTCCGAAGAGTCCCAGTTTTGCAATGTCAGTTTGTAGTTTAACTTGCGTAAGCAGATCCATCGCCTTTACTACCCCAGACACCTCTCCAATCGCTCCAACCGACAGAAAATCGGGTGCGAACTTTGAACAAGGCCTGATCGGTATCGAACGATTCATCTTGTTTAAACTCGGGTCGAATTCTCCAGAACCAATTAAGTTCGTGAGCTTTAGAATCAACCAAGAACCATGCGGTACTGGAAGTAAGATAAATCCAGTCGATGATCTTGAATTCACCACGGTAGACGTTGACATCGTTGTCAGCGGTACCTTGGCGTTTCTCTGAATCGACAATAAGTTTGGCAGTCTTTCTTAGAGCAATTGGAACAATGATTGTATCGGGCATGATATCAATCTTCATTCCCTTATCGTCAACTTGTCCCTGTGCAGCCAAAACTCCTGTCTCAAGGTTTTCTTCGCCTAGTGTTATACCAGTCGAGGAAGCATTTGATTGAGCAGTTCCGCCATCAGCACGAGGATGCAAAGTAGAACATAAAGGTTTTGCATCTCCACCAGCGTAGCTGGTATTGAAAGATCTGTTTAAAACCTGTGCAGCTTCGTTTTCAGCAGTTCTGCGGGCAGCTCTACCAAGAGCAGCAGGTTTTTTCTTCATAACATTATAGAGATCATCCTCCCATTGTTCACGAGTAACTTTGAATCCCTTGGTGTATTTAAGATGTTTGTACACCTTGTCATACATCTGCACTGGATCTTCGTAAGTAATAGATTCAGCTTCATCAGTTTGGTTTAGATATCCAAAACCTGAAACGGCAGAATCTCTCTCGTCTTGTTTGCCACTAGAATTAATCTTATAGATTGATTCCATTAGCATCGGGGTCTCTTTGAACGAGTCGTCAAAGATTTTCCTAAAACCTGGTTCTAGGATGTCTCCGAAATCAGCACGTCTTGCCATATTTTTCTTATATTATTAATAAATTACGCACTAA
>Ga0209373_10002605_pt1 | contig 17762 bp, 14 predicted proteins | sample Higcelweek5metaG_FD_187173 | JGI IMG/M metagenome (GOLD analysis project Ga0209373, IMG submission 187173) | Freshwater pond sediment microbial communities from the University of Edinburgh, under environmental carbon perturbations - High... | ecosystem: Environmental > Aquatic > Freshwater >... | reverse complement strand
AACGGACCGATAATGATTATCTGCATTTTAGCAACATCCTCCTTGTTTAATTTCAAATTTAACATGCTATAATTCTGAGAATTATACATATCAAATGCTGATTTTACTTTGTCATAATCAAAAGTACCCGAAAGAACTGCCACCGACACATAATGTGGTTCGTTGGCTCTGTAAGCAAAAAGATTTTTGAACAACGGCACAGCTTCTTCCTTGGGTTGTACCACTACAGGAGCGGCTGGTTGAACTGAAGTTTTCGGAACTACTGTTGTTGTATCGACATGTTGTTGCTTCAGTACTGCAGTTTCGAGAGCATTTTTATCTAACAGGTTTTCAACTTGTTTTTGTTTTTCTACCTGTTTTTCAGCCGGTTCGTTCTTTGTTGTCGATTTTTTTGATGGAGTTTCTTTTTTATTCTCTGCCACATTATTTTTTGTTGTTGGCACCGTCGTTGTTGCCAAAAGATTTTTTGACTGAAACGCAAAATAGTCTTCCAAAGATGACAAAGATCTCAGAATACCGTAATTTTCTTCTGAAATAATTACCTTCTCAATTTTCAGTTCGTACATTAAATCCGACAAAGTTGCGTTCTTTGATATTGAATTTACATACCATTCCACCTCCTGATATGACTCAAAATTTGTGACTGATAGCGAATTATGAACATCATCCAATTTTCCTGTCACTAAATCGAAATCCTTCACCATAAAACTACTGAAATTATAAGCCGCTATGTTATAAAGCAATTTGTTCATCGCCTGAACATCGGCATCGGTGACAAGCATCAAACGATGTTTGGTTACTTTTTCGCCAGAATACTGACGGGTAACAATATCTGATTCAGTTTGCTTTGTATTACTTTCACGTCGACTCAACAAGGTACCGTGCGAGGTTCCGGTTGTAGCTTCTCTCCCTTGTTTTATAAGTGCCAGAATATCTTTTGACATAGCGCTTACATCACTTTCCGGAAATTTATCTACAACATCGTTCAGCGATGCTTCAAACACATCAGGCTGCTCTGTTTTGCCAACACTCAAAGCATTCAAAAACATAAATTTTGGCAGCAATACCGAAAGCGGATAATTCTTTTTCACAAACTCCACATTCTTTTTTACTGTTTTGTAATCGCTTGCATTATAAGCACTGTAAGTGATACTATAAAGCGAATCTTGCTCGCGGTACATGCGCGTCATTCGATCGAAATAATCGGGCTGCGAAATAACTTCTACATATTTAGAATTCGGAAATTCACTGATCAACTTATTTTTATAAACATCGGCTTTTGATGGATTTCCGGCTTTTGACTCGAGCATATAACTCTGGAAATAAGTCTCAAGCCTTCGTTCATCGGCAGAAAAACGATTAGCAAATTCATCAAAAGTTTTCACCGCCATTGCATAATCCTCTACTTTATCCTTGTAAATCATTCCCATATTGAAAAGAGCAGTGGCTACCTCAGCATTTGATTTTTCGAGTTGCTGTGGAGTAACAGGTATCTGCTGAAGATAAAACGCCGGATTTTTATTGTCGGATGCAGAAGTTGCGTTCGGAGGAGTTGAATCGTTCTGATTTTCAGCTGACAGAGGCGAAGCGTTGGCGTCGGTCTCTTCTGCAAAAAGCACAGATGATTTATTGACCCTTCTCCAGTTGTCCTCAAGTTTACGTTTTCCCCATTTTTTCTGAAAATCACTTTGCCCCGTTTTCCGCAAGCTTGAATTGTAAAAATACCAACTGCCCACACCCCCCGGATTTTCTCCAATAAGTGTCATGTTTTCTTCGTCAGGATTAAATCCTGATTCTTTTTTGACCAGTTCGGCTTCGACTGAAGCTTTTTCATCGGCAATAAGCTTCGTAATAATATTATTTACTATTTCAAGTCTTTTTTCCTCAGACAAGGTAGATAAATACTGCAAACTATCCTGCAGAACAACGATTTCATTTTGTACAACAAGTTCCGAAAGCGTTTCTGCCAGTTTCGATACCCTTGCGTAATCCTCCTGTTCCGTAGTTATTATTTTAGAAGCTTCATCATAGCAGGGTTGAGCTTTTATATAATTTCTATTTTTGTAATATAAATCGCCCAATGTAATCAGTGATACTGCTTTATCAAATCCGTTTCGGGTACTTTCTTTGATAGATGTATTTAAATATTCAAGCGCTTTAACTGTATCATTTCTCTGAAGATAAGTTTTACCCAAAGTGTAATAAACCTGATCAAGGTATTCTTTATTATTGGGATTGCGGAGCATTTTATACAGCTCCTTACGTACCGATTCTACATTGCGGTTATCGAGTTCGGCCCTGTAGATCCGTGCGTTGAAATCCATTTCGAAAGGCGGATTCAGCTTTGTTACCTTTGTAAATGCCTGATATGCACTTTGATTGTCACCCGTTTTTTTATACAACTGAGCCAACAGAAAATTAAGCCTTTGTTGTTGAGTTTTATCTTTCTCAGTTTTTAATGTAAGCTCAAGAAACGGAATTGCCTCCTTGTATTGATGTTTTTTAAGCAACAAATCGGCATTCACAGCTGCGAACAAACCAATGTGATTGAATCTCAGATCATCCTGCTTCAATCGGGTGAGCATTTGTTCGGCTTCGTACATCCAGCCTAACTCACCATAAGCACGTGTAATCCACAGCTGACAGCGAGCCACCATGTCTTTGTCGTTGGCAAAATGACGAGAAATATATGTAAAAGTACCCACCGATCCAATAAAATCAGCTTTATGGAATTCAGCCTGAGCCAGCAGCATCCAGGCATCTTTCAGCGCAGGATTGAACTCCTCCTGCTTGTACCACAACTGATACTCAGGATTACTCCACTTGCGGTCGTTACGCAATGGTTTTTGTTTGATAGAATGAAGTTTAATGGCTTTTCTGCATTTTTCAATGGTTCTATCCATGTTCGATTTCGCCGAATTTGCATTGTCGTGCCGGCTAATTGGATACATCGGAATGATGGCCGAATAGTCTTCTTTATTGCTGTTATAAATATTCCTGAGCCCTTCCTCGTAACTCTCTTTTCCGTTAAAATACACATTGAAACGCGTATTCATCGATTGGTAGGCACGTGTTGACCATGTGTTCTTTTTCAACGAACATGCACTAAACGTAAAAACGGCCAGCGAAAACACAAGGATATGTAAAAACTTTAGTTTCAAAAAGAAGCAGGTATTAATGGTTTTCTTAATAATAATATACAAGTCAAAATACAAACTTAAAAAACTGGAATCTATTGTGTTTTTAACTCACAAAAATACTCAAATTTGACTACAAACACTTAACTTTGCAGCGAAAATTACGTTGTATTAAGGAAATATATTTTTAAGATTATGTGGGTACTTATTATAATTTTGGTGTTGTTTGGATTAGTTCTTATGCTTGCAACTTATATCAGCCGACGAAAAAAAACCGTTGAAACCGAAATCACAATAAATGAAGATGGAGAATGCTGCGGAGCGCACGAAGTTTGCGACCGCGAAAGTTTGTTGAGCGCTGATGCCAATGTGGAATATTTCGACGATGAGAACCTTGACGCACTGGCCGATGTACAACCCGAAAAATTCACCGACGATCAGCTTAATCAACTATCCGATGTATTTTACACCTTGCGGGAAAGCGATGTTGCAGCATGGCTACGAAGCCTGCAAGTACGCAGGATTCAGCTGCCGCTCGAATTAAGGGAACAGGCATTGCTGATTGTAAGCGAACGACGGGGACTATAACTGTGTTTTGGAGGCTGTTTTCAGAGTGCTTTTCCTGATCAGATAACCAAAAAATACACACACAATTCCACTCAATATCCCCAACCATAGCGTTTCACCTGTACCTATTGTTTCTATATCTACAACTTTTATTCCATTAAATTTAAGATAATAGAAAATAACTGCCACACAATTATTCACAAAATGAGCAATAATTGGCAACCACAGGCTACCACTCCACAGTAGCAAATACCCAAAAAAAGCGCCAAGCAACATACGCGGAAAAAATCCATAGAACTGCATATGTATTGCGCTGAATATAAAGGCAGTCATCCAAATTGCAAAAAACGCCCCTTTCCAGTCGGAAAGAAGTCGCTGTATGGTTCCTCTGAAAAACAGCTCCTCGCCCAATGCAGGCACTACGGCCACTAAAAACACATTAAAAAGAAGAGCGTCCAGCGAATCAACGTTAAGCATTTTTTCAGTGAGTATTGCAATTTGGGCTTCGGACGACTGCATCATTTTCTCAATTTCTGAAAGTGACTCAGGAAGAACAATCTGCTGATTGAGCCACGAAAGCAGATTGATAAAAGGAATAGCTACTAACATAAAAACAAGCACATACAACACCGTCGACCATCTGAGATTCGACTTCAGCCGTAAAAACTCAAAAGCATTTTCGCTCCACAAAAAAGCCATTACAAAAGGAGGAATGATAAACAACCCTACCGACTGAATCAACTGCATAACTTTCACGTTCGACATATCATTCATATCGTTAGTCGCAACAAGCACAGTAACCAACAACGTGGCTATCATTACGAAAGCAAAAACAGCTATCAATTGAAGCAGCTTCCACAAAACCCCTGAGTCTTTAAAAATCCCTTTTATCATGTTTTAAATACTTTATTACAACAACAACCATTCATAGCAAAAAAAACTTCCATCGCCCAACGACAACAGAAGTTTTAGTTTGTTTGATTTTAATGGCATCAAGCTTTTGGTCTTGCTTCTTTAACTACCATCGTCCGACCGTCGAATTCAGCACCGTTTAATTCTTCAATTGCCTTTGCAGCAGCCACATCATCGGCCATTTCTACAAATGCAAATCCTTTTGATTTTCCGGTTTCGCGGTCCTTGATAATTTTGCAAGAGTCAACTTTACCATACTCAGCTAAAACTCCCAACAGGTCGTTGTCACGAACTTTGTAACTTAAGTTACCTACATAAATGTTCATAAGAATAAATTAAAAAAAGTGGTTATAAAATTTTGATTTCAAGAACAGCATAAACAAACGAGGTTAAAAGAAATCTGTTCACAGAAGAAAAGACAGGAATAACCAAACGAGAGGAATACAGTATCTTAACGTTTACAAAGAAAACCAATTAATTTTAATTTCACAACAAATTATCAAAATTTATTCGAATTAAACCAAATATATGTTGAATTACAAACAATAACAAGACAAAATGTTACATTATGATAATATCAATACAAAAAAACTATGCCCTCACCTGACCTTCACCTTTCACTATCCATTTGTACGAGCACAATTCCTCGAGCCCCATTGGGCCACGGGCGTGCAACTTCTGAGTGCTAATACCAATCTCGGCACCCAACCCAAACTGAGCTCCATCAGTAAATGCCGTGGACACGTTTGTATATACACATGCCGCATCTACCATTTTTTCGAAAGCATGTACAGCCTCTTGATTTTCAGTCACAATACATTCACTATGTTTCGAACTATACATCGAAATATGCTCTATCGCCTCATGGATATTAGCCACAGTCTTTACCGACATTTTATAATCGAGAAACTCAATGCCATAACTTTCGGCTGTTGCTTTTTGAAGTAAAGCAACCGGATAATGTTCTGCTAATGCCGAAAAAGCTTTTTCATCCGCATAAATCACCACATTTTTATCTGCCAGCATTTGACATAAAACAGGTAAATCCAACAATCGCTTCTCGTTTATCACCAAACAATCCAACGAATTGCACACACTTACGCGCCTTGTCTTGGCATTAAAAATGATGTTTTTCCCCTTTTCAACATCTCCAAATTCATCGAAATAAGTATGGCAAATACCAGCTCCGGTTTCGATCACCGGAATACGGGAATTGTCGCGTACAAAGTCTATCAGCCCTTTTCCTCCACGCGGGATAATCACATCCACATACCCAACCGCATTCATAAGTTCAGCAGTGGCCTCCCGACCAGCGGGAAGCAAAGTCACAATATTTTTGTCGAGGCCGAACTTTTCGAGTACCGACTGTATCACCTTCACAATTGCCAAATTAGAGTTATATGCATCTGTCCCACCTTTGAGCACACATGCATTTCCCGATTTCAGACAAAGTGAAAAAACATCGAAACTTACATTGGGACGCGCTTCGTAAACAACTCCCACCACTCCAAAAGGAACCGAAATTTTTGTAATTGTCATTCCATTGGGACGTTCGGTCGATCTCAACACCTTCCCAAAAGGCGATGGCAGCGAAGCAACATTACGAATATCCGAAGCAATTCCCTTGATCCGCTCCACACTAAGCAAAAGCCTATCGTACATCGGATTACTTTTCTCCATCAGGGCTAAATCCTTTGCATTTTCGGCAATAATATCCGATGATTTCAGCACAGCCTCATCGGCCAATGCCAATAAAACCTGACGAAGCACATCGTCGCCGACAAGTTGTAGCGAACGCGATGCTTTAAGCACAGCTTTTTCCCAACGATTGGTATTTGATTGTAAATTCATATTCTAAAAATTACTATTTTTTGTTGATTTTCAACCAACTATTATATTGTTTAAGCACGTTCATTATATCGACAAAATCGGTTGACTTATCAAGTTGAGCCACAAACCGAGCATCAAAACCATAAGCTGAAAGCAAAGACCTAAACTCTTTATATTGTTTGGTTTTTTCTACTTTTACAATTCCTTTGGAGGGGCTGTATAAATAATAAATCGTGTATTGCAACCATTTATCCGGAACACTTATCAATCCGTTGGCCGGATCCACAAGCACATTCCTGTATAGTTGATAATTTGAATCGCGGTACAAAAGACACAAAAACTGATCTCTTTTCTCTTCGGAAACCACTATACTTTTATAATTCAGCGTAAAGCGGTTGAAATGATAGTGAACTGATTTATACTGAAACGAAAAACCCTGAAGTGATTTTGGGTAATAAGTTACAAAATCACTGGCTGAGTTCTCTCTGAAAACTACTCCAAAATAAAAAGAACTTGTCTCAGGGCCGTTCAGATTTAAACTTCCTTTTATCCGGCTGAACGGGCTCACTTTAATTTCACCCCAAATCGTATCTGAACTATTCTTTATAATATAGCCCGACACATTGGCTGCATCAAGTGTAAAACTAAATGTCAGCGAAACGAATAGCAAAACGAATAAGTATTTCAATGCAGTAGGTTTTATAATTCTTCTATAATTTGTTCAATAAAGTCACTGCTTTTCTTTTCAAAATCCAGCTTCATCTGATCGAGATACTTTTCGATGAATTTCTCTGATCTAAGACTAAAATCCCTATAAGCTGTATTAAAACTGTAGGTATAACGATCGGCTTTTATCTCCGTACCCTCCTGTGTAATCCGGTAAGCAAAAACAAATTCCTGGTCGTCGATACGAATGGTTTCGCTGAAGTTATAGGTATAAAACACTAATCCATAAATAACTGTTCCACTATTAGCATAAGTAAAACGTGCCGGTACTTTTACTAACGAAATCTCAATTTTCTTGTTTCCCAGATGCTTTTCCAGTTTAAACTCTTTTGCTTTCTCAATTAGAATCCCGGCAAATAAATTACTGAAATACATCGTATTAATTTCACAGCTCGTATCTTTATTCCACATCCAAAAAAAGATAGCCGGAATGACAAACGATTTCCCTTTTTTCACAATTGCAACAGCATCCATTTTTGGCAACGAATCGGTATTAAGCAACAAAACATTTGTATTCACTGTTTTTTGTGCTCTGACCTCACTACCAACTTTTCGTTCAATCAGTTGAGTTATTTTTTTATTGGTCAAACAGCTTTGCAGTACAAATACTGAAGTTAAAACAAAAATAAGTTTGAGAATATTCGAATGCATAGGAAAATGATTTATTGAGTTGAGTTTAGTTTTATTCGAGATACAAATAATCGCAATGTACCAGGGGTTTTTGATTTTTCTTCCCGATCAGATCTTGTGCTTTTACGCTGTCATACTGCACTTTGCCTACGCCCAACAAATGAGCGTCATGGTCGAAAATTTTCACTATATCATCCTTTTCAAATTCGCCCTCTATTTTAACAACGCCCACCGGCAACAGACTTACTGCATTTTCGCCGGTCAGCGCTTTCGCCGCATTTTCATTGACATGAATTTCTCCTTTTGCAAAGCCCTGACTGTGAGCAATCCATTTTTTCACGCTCGACACTCCTTCTGTCGAGGCCACAAAACGGGTACACACCACATCTTCGTTCCTGTCCAACAACCGGATCAAGATATCGTTCGTTTTTCCATTGGCAATAATTACATCAATTCCTTCGTCGGCAATTTTACGTGCAATTGTTGTTTTTGTGCCCATTCCTCCACGTCCAAAGGTCGATTTTGTAGTTTGAATAAAATCCGAAATATCCTGACCTTTCTCAATCTGACGAATAACTTTCGACTCAGGATGAGCCGGTGAACCGTTGTAGATTCCATCAATATTACTCAGAATAATCAAGGCTTCCATGTCCATCATCGATGCAATCAGGCCCGAGAGTTCATCATTATCGGTAAACATCAACTCCGACACAGAAACTGTATCATTTTCATTTACAATGGGTATGACATTATTTTCTAACATCACCCTCATACAATTCCGTTGATTTAAATAATGACGACGGCTTCCGAAATTTTCTTTCATCGTCAGCACCTGACCTACCGTAATTCCATGATCGCGAAACAAATCCCAATAATGATTTATCAACTTAGCTTGCCCAACGGCAGAAAAAAGCTGTCGCTGATCCACAACATCCATCTTTTTGGTAAGCCCCAATAAGCTTCGCCCCGACGCTACAGCACCCGACGAAACAATTACAATCTCAACGCCTCTTTTGTGCAATACTGCAATTTGATCCACAAGTGCCGACATACGTGTTACATCCAGCGTTCCATCAGCACGTGTAAGCACATTACTTCCAATCTTTACAGTTATTTTATTGAATTTCATTTCCACTAATTTGCTTTGTTATTTATCTGTGCGGATTTCCCCAAAAAAAAACATGGAAATGCTTTCATTCGGTATACACTATATTCAACAAGGTAGTCCCAACAGCATAAAGCGTATTTTTATCAATATTCTCCATAGTATCGTTGGTAGTATGCCAATAAGCCCCAAAGCCACTTTCGGTATTTGGGTCGTACTGAATGATATCGATACTCGGTATGCCGGCCATTTTATTTACGTACAAATGATCATCGGTCACCGCACCGCCCTGAGCGTTTACAAAATACTGACTAAAGCCAAGCTTTTCGGCCGCCGACCAAACTTTATTCACCACATGAGCCGCATAATACATCGAAATCTGTTCTTTATAAAAAGTAGCACCCGGAGCTCCAACCATATCAAGCAATATACCATACTTTGCACGATATCCTTTCACATGCGGATTTTTGCACCAATACTGCGTTCCCAAACACCACGAATCTTCTGTATTTCCCTTAAAATCTGAGGGTGCTCCATAATCTTCTGCATCAAAAAAAGCAATGTCTACTCCTACTGTTGGATGCTGCAAACCAAATTGTCTTGCCATTTCGAGCAAAACACCCACTCCGCTGGCACCATCATTGGCACCATCAACAGCTTGTCGATGCTTAGTCAGATCCGGATCATTGTCACTCCACGGACGCGAATCCCAATGCGCAAAAAGCAGAATCCGATTTTCATTCTCTACATTATATGATCCGATAATATTGACAGCATTTAACCGCGTTCCATCAAAAGTGCTAAGCGTTGTCTTTTGCAGCGTCACTTCCGCTCCAAAACTTTTAAGACTTTCAGCCAAATACGTTGCACATAACACATGGGCTTTTGTGTTTGGTACCCGTGGACCAAAATCAACCTGTTGTTTCACGTATTTGTAAGCTGAGTCTGCAACAAACACCGGCACAATCACCTTTTGAACATCCATAGTTGCAGTTGCTTGTGTTTTTGCCGACTTATTGCAACCCAAAAGCAGAGCAGTAAAGAACAAAAAAATGTATATTTTCTTCATATTTAGTCAAATGAACTACAAAGATATAAATAATTAGCTGTTTTCCGATAAAGTTTATAACCTATCCCGCGCATTCTATATCTTTTTTACCTTTGATGTTTGACTGTTCAATTATTTTAGAAATATCATTGAATATTTTATATCTTTGCGAAATAGCAACAGTATTTAAACTGTGTTTTCTATAATTGCAAACAAAATGATTATTTCTTTTATTTTTGTTAGAAACGTCCAAAAACACATAACAAACTAATTGAATGGAAGATAGTCATACGTTTAACTTTTGAGGCATTAAAAAAAATATAGAAAATAGTCAAAAATAGGTTGTAAAACATGTTTTTTCACTTGTAAGCTTCGAAATTTCGCTGTTTCTTTGCAACCGTTAACTAAACAACACAATCTTTTTTATACCTTAAAAAACTAATACCTATTGAAACGCGGGACTTTGTGAAAAGTCCCGCGTTTTTTTGTATTAATACTGATAATTGCACAATTTTACAGTTGTGTGCATATTCAAGTTGCCGTTTCGATAAAAACTGTTATTTTTGCATTTGCTAAAACAAATAAATAGAAAAATCACTACCATATAAATTAACTAATTAATACGCTTATGAGTTTTAAAATTGTAGTTCTTGCCAAACAAGTGCCCGACACCCGGAACGTAGGTAAAGATGCGATGAAAGCCGATGGAACGGTGAACCGTGCTGCACTTCCTGCCATTTACAACCCCGAGGATCTCAACGCACTCGAACAGGCATTGCGCTTAAAATCAAAAATCGAAGGTGCAACAGTTCATGTACTCACCATGGGACCTGCACGTGCTGCCGAAATTATTCGCGAAAGCATGTATCGTGGTGCCGATGGCGGTTACCTGTTAAGCGGACGTGAGTTCGCGGGGTCAGATACGCTGGCTACTTCGTATGCACTGGCTTGCGCCATTCGTAAAATGGGTAAAATAGACATTATTGTTTGTGGTCGTCAGGCTATTGATGGTGACACAGCACAGGTTGGTCCTCAGGTTGCCGAAAAATTAGGCTTACCACAAATTACTTATGCAGAAGAAATTCTCGACTGTTCCAATAATACAATTACCGTAAAACGTCGCCTCGAACGTGGTATTGAAGTCGTAAAAGGTTCGTTACCAATGGTTGTTACAGTAAATGGTTCGGCTGCAAATTGTCGTCCACGCCATGCAAAACTTACCCTCAAGTACAAACATGCTGCCACTCCTACCGAAAAACAGGAATCAGGTTCAGATTACACCGATTTGTATAGCTCACATCCTTACCTCAACATCAACGAATGGGGAGTTAGTGATATTGAGCACGATATTCAATGGTTAGGACTTACCGGTTCACCAACCAAAGTAAAACAAATCGAAAACGTAGTATTTACTGCCAAAGAAAGTAAGCGTATGAACGCTTCTGATGTGGAAATAGAAGATTTAATGAAAGAATTGATTGCCAACCACACGATTGGGTAAATCAGTTGAAAGTTGATAATTGACAGGACGTTACTTTATAAACTTTCAAACTTTTTCATTAAACATGCATTTGTAACTAAAATTCCTGGAAAAAATAATGAATAACATATTTGTATATCTCGAAATAGAAGACGGCATTGTAGGCGATGTTAGTCTTGAACTGCTCACCAAAGGTCGCTCTTTGGCGGATCAGCTAAAATGCAAGCTCGAAGCTGTAGCCGCTGGTTATCAGCTCGACAAAATTGGAGGGCAGGTTTTCCCTTATGGCGTTGATACGCTTTATTTGGCCGACGACAAACGTTTGGCTCCTTACACTACTTTACCACACACTTCATTGCTGGTAAATCTTTTCAAAGAAGAAAAACCTCAAATTGCCCTGATGGGAGCCACTTCTATCGGTCGCGATTTAGGCCCGCGTGTTTCATCAGCTTTGTTCAGCGGACTTACTGCCGACTGTACTTCACTCGAAATTGGAACTTACGAAGATAAAAAAGCCGGAAAAACATACGAAAACCTTTTGTATCAGATTCGTCCTGCTTTTGGAGGAAATATCGTTGCAACTATTGTGAATCCTGATTGCCGCCCGCAAATGGCAACAGTTCGCGAAGGCGTAATGAAAAAAGAAATCCGTGATGCAAAATTTGCTGGAAAAACAAAAAAACTGGAAGTAGCTAAATACGTTTCGGATACTGATTTTGTGATTGAGGTGATTGAACGCCACATGGAAAAATCGAAAGTGAATCTGAAAGGTACACCTATTGTTGTAGCCGGAGGTTACGGAATGGGAAGTGCCGAAAATTTCAAAATGCTTTACGATTTGGCTGCCGTATTGGGTGGCGAAGTGGGCGCTTCACGTGCCGCCGTTGACTCAGGCATGGCTGAACACGAACGTCAGATTGGTCAGACAGGAACAACCGTTCGACCCAAACTGTACATTGCGTGCGGCATTTCAGGTCAGATTCAACACATTGCCGGTATGCAGGAAAGCGCTATGATTATTGCTATCAACAGCGATCCTCAGGCACCTATCAACCAGATTGCCGATTACGTAATCACTGGCACTGTGGAAGAAGTAATTCCGAAAATGATTCAATATTATAAGAAAAACTCGAAGTAATTAGAAGAGGAAGTTAAGAAGAAGTTATTGAAGTTAGGAAGTTATGGCGACAACAAGCTCATTTGTTGATTTAAGAATGTGGCAACAGGCTCATTGTTTCGTTTTAGAAATGTACAGCTTAACCGCAACTTATCCCAAACATGGACTTTTTGGTTTAGTATCACAATTTCGAAGAGCTGCAATATCAATACCAGCAAATATAGCTGAAGGATATAAAAGATTGAGCAGAACTGAGAAATTAAGATTTTTCAATATTGCTCAAAGTAGCCTTGAAGAATGCAGGTATTATATTATTCTCTCAAAAGATATAAGTTACATTGATAACAATCAGTCGGAAAAATTAAATACTCTTTTGGAAGATACCAGTAAATCTTTAAATAATTATTGCGAAAAGATATTAATCGATTTAAATGCCAAGGCAAAATAACTTAAGTTTCGGTCTCTTATAACTTCATATAATTCAAGCTAACTTCTATAACTTCACATAAAAAACTTCTATAACTTCATAAAAACAATATTATGAACTACTTTAGTAACAATCCGGCTTTAAAGTTTCAGTTATCGCATCCGTTGATGCAAAAAATTGTGACGCTCAAGGAGCAAAACTTTGCCGACAAAGATAAATATGATTATGCATCGCGCGATTTTGAAGATGCAATAGATAATTACGAAAAAGTGCTTGAAATTATCGGTGAAATTTGTGCTGATGTCATTGCACCCAATGCCGAAAGCGTTGACCACGACGGCCCACTGGTACTTAACAACCGCGTACAATACGCCCGCGGCACACAGGAAAACCATGATGCATTGGCTCAAGCCGGTCTTTACGGCATGGCCTTGCCACGTCAGTATGGCGGTTTAAATTTTTCAATGATTCCCTACGTAATGGGTGGAGAAATGGTATCGCGTGCCGATGCAGGATTTGCTAACATTTGGGGATTGCAGGATTGCGCCGAAACCATTGCCGAATTTGCCGACGAAGATATCAAAACTGAATTTTTACCTCGCGTTTGCGAAGGACAAACCTGCTCGATGGACTTAACAGAACCTGATGCCGGTTCGGATTTACAAGCCGTGCAACTCAAAGCTACTTACAGCGAAAAAGATGGAGTTTGGTATCTGAATGGAGTAAAACGCTTTATCACCAACGGCGATGCACAAATCAAACTCGTGTTGGCTCGCTCGGAAGAAGGTACCAACGACGGACGCGGTTTGTCTTATTTCGTGGCCGACAACAAACACGATGACACTGTAAAAGTTCGCCGCATCGAAAACAAGTTGGGGATCAAAGGTTCACCAACCTGCGAATTGGTTTTCACAAACACTCCGGCAAAACTTGTAGGCGTACGCCGAATGGGCTTGATTAAATACGTAATGTCGTTGATGAATGGCGCTCGTTTGGGCGTTGGCGCTCAATCGGTAGGCGTTTCGCAAGCTGCTTACGACGAAGCCATCGCTTATGCCCGTGATCGCCGCCAGTTCGGAAAAGCAATTATCGAATTTCCAGCCGTTTACGAAATGATATCGATGATGAAAGCCAAACTGGATGCTACACGCGCCTTGCTTTACGAAACAACCCGTTTTGTGGACGTTTATAAAGCCTACGAAAGTCTCGAAGCTACCCGTAAACTAACTCCCGAAGAAAAAGCCGATTACAAAGAATACCAAAAACTTGCAGATGCATTTACGCCAGTTCTGAAAATGTTCTCGAGCGAATTTGCCAACCAAAATGCTTACGATAGCATTCAGGTACACGGAGGTTCAGGCTTTATGAAAGATTATGCCTGCGAGCGTATTTATCGTGATGCACGCATCCTGACAATTTACGAAGGAACTTCGCAGTTACAAACTGTAGCAGCCATCCGCCACGTAACAACTGGCTCGTATCTGAAACAAATTCGCCATTACGAAACTTTACCTATCAACCCTGAGTTCGACTCATTGCGCAAACGCCTTATCAGCATGACGACCCTGTTTGAAAACTCAACAACACGCGTAGTTGAAACCAAAAATCAGGAATACCTGGACTTCCAGGCTCGTCGGTTGGTAGAAATGGCAGGTCATATTATAATGAGTTATCTGCTTATTTTGGATGCCACCCGCGACACCGAAGATTTGTTCCGTAAATCGGCAGAAATTTATCTCAAGTTTGCTGAAGTGGAAGTGCGTAAACATGCTACCTACATCAAAACTTTCGAAGTTGAAAATGTAGATATTTATAAAGTATTGTAAAACAATTTGACTCTTTTAAAGACAAAAAACTAAAACCTCCCGGCGAATATATTTTCGTCGGGAGATTTTTTTTTGAAAAAACACAAATTTGTGAAAAAATAATTTTTATCTTTGAAACCTGATTTACAAAGGATCAGTCCTCACACATATAATATCCAAAACCAGAAAGTAAAATGGACCTACATTTTTTCTCAACACAAGATGAGTTTCGAAAATGGCTCATGGAGCATTATACAACAGCCCAGGAACTCTACGTTGGTTTTTATAAAATAAGTTCTAAAAAACCATCCATGACATGGTCGGAGTCGGTAGATCAGGCCTTGTGTTTTGGATGGATCGATGGCATTCGCAGATCGGTGGATGAAGAAAGCTACTGTATTAGGTTCACACCACGCAGAAGCAATAGCGTGTGGAGCGATATAAACATAAAGAAGGTCGAAAACCTGACTAATGCGGGACTTATGACTGCCGAAGGGCTCAAAGCTTTCAACCTACGGAAAGACAATAAGTCCGGCATTTATTCGTACGAAAATGAACATGGAGGTTTTGATACATATTTCGAGAACCTGTTTAAAGAAAACAAAATCGCCTGGGAGTTTTTCTCAAAACAAGCGCCATCGTACAGAAAAGCAGTTACAATCTGGATAATGAGCGCCAAACAGGAAACAACACGACTGGCAAGACTTGAAAAAACAATAAACGCCAGCGAACAACAGAAACGATTAACATAATCAAAGGAGAAATCATTTATGAACGAAATTCAACTATTGCGGGATGCAGCTATCACTCCAACCATGGATGTCTTAGAAAATATTACAGGAAAAGAAATTTTTTCGATTTACAAAAAACTGCACACAACAATCACCAGTCCTGAATTTGAATTAAATCCTGAATGGAATTATTATAACGATGGGAAAGCATGGCTCTGTAAAGTGAGCTACAGAAAAAAAACTGTTTTTTGGCTTTCGGTATGGAATACAGGAATAAAAACAAGTTTCTATTTTACTGAAAAGACGCGTCAGGGCGTTTTGGAATTAGCAATAAGCGATGAAATAAAACAGCGTTTTACAAAAGCCACATTGATAGGAAAGCTTATCCCGCTTTCGATGACAATTCTCAACGAAGAGCATCTCTCGGATCTGAGAAAAATCATTCATTACAAAAAAACCTTGAAATAGCTATAAAAAAAGGAAGATCATTAAAACAAAACTCCTTGATAATTAAGAAACTATCAAGGAGAAAATGTACTTTTAAATAAGTGACCGCGACAGGATTCAAACCTGTAACCCCCACATCCGTAGTGTGGTACTCTATTCAGTTGAGCTACGCAGCCATTGTTTTGTTTTGCGAGTGCAAAGATACGGCATTTTTTCTAAATTACAAAGAACTGATTGAAAAAAGTTTTATTTATTAAACCAAGCAATTGCAAAACAATAAATTAAACTGGAACAAGATTGAAACAAAAACACCTAAATAATATCATCCTGATGTGGACTAAAAAGACACAGACACAATCTAATCGAAATATTTAATGAAAAAGTATTTAGCAATCATCTTTGGCGTTTGCTTTTTTAGTACAAACTGTGCATTTACGCAACTCAAAAGTAACAGTATCTTGTTTGACACAATACCAGAAAAGGAAATCTCTTTTATCATTCAGGATAAACCCACAGCATTGCTTTCAATGCGTCAGTCAAACGAAAATTTTTTGAGTATTTATCGACTCGCTATCAACGGATTAAACATATCATTTTCATCGAAAAAGAGCATGATAGCTCAATTATTTTTACAAAGTTTATTTTTCATGCCACTCACACACGAAGAAGGACACCGTTCGATCTTAACCAATGAAGAAATTGGTGCTATTTCACGACCATACTTTAATAGAAATTTGGCAGCTTACGTTACCGGCGTTACTGATCAAACTCTTATTGACTTAAGAAATAACAACCTACCTGTTGCTGTAAGAACTTACACCGGAGGTTTGGAATCAGACTACAATATGCTTCTACGGGAAAATTCATTGCTCAACTTTGAACAAGAAAGCATGAAGGTATTATGGATTGAATATTTTATTCGAAAATTTTCAATGGTATCATATTATTCGATAGGACTACTAAAATACAATATCAACTTAGAACAAGAATCAAATGAATTAAAGCGGGACATTGCCGGTATGGATGTATATGGGGCAATTCGGGCGCTACATAACCCGACAATGAATTTCACAAGATATGTGGATTATGATGATTTACTGGCATCCGAGAGACAATTCGTTAAGCGGGTGGGGTGGCGTTCAATGATCAACTTAATTGACCCAACTCTTTTTATGAAAAAGAGCATTAATATAAACAGCACAACCAGCTTAAATTTCAATTTAGGATATTCAATGTCGCCTTTTGGAGATTTTATTGATGAACATTTCTGGATTAAGACAAATAAGCTTAAATTGCATTTTTATCTTCGTCAGTTCCAAAACAGAACAAATTGGTTTCCAGCTTTCGGAGGCGACATCAACGACATTAGTCCATTTAAAAACGTATACACAACCTTAATACTTCACGGATGGCAACAGCCAACGAACTTATCTTTTACAGAAAAGAAAGGTGATTTTGGTGGCGCCGTAGATGTACTTTGTAAGTATCGTTTTAATGTCCGAAAAAAATCACATCTCTCAGGTATCTCTCTGAACGTGGGACTCATTGCAAAAACACAAGGATTTTTACCGGAAGAAGTAGAAATGGATCAACATCTTGGTTTTCGTTTGGGTACAAGTATTTGGTTGAAATAATATTTATTTGCTGCATTTCAAAATTTTTTTAAATAAAAATATTGTTGTCCGATAAAAAATATTATTATTGAAAATCGTCCTGTAGCTGTTTAAAAATCAGCTACAGGATTTTTATTTTGTAAAAGCAAGCCCCTATATTGGAAAGATACTTAGTTGTATTTCTCGT
>Ga0209373_10002604_pt1 | contig 17776 bp, 15 predicted proteins | sample Higcelweek5metaG_FD_187173 | JGI IMG/M metagenome (GOLD analysis project Ga0209373, IMG submission 187173) | Freshwater pond sediment microbial communities from the University of Edinburgh, under environmental carbon perturbations - High... | ecosystem: Environmental > Aquatic > Freshwater >... | reverse complement strand
GATAGCCGAGACAGAAGCTACGGAGATGCGCAAACAGACGGCGGAGGATATAGAGATAATGATTCTTGCCGCCGAGAAGAAGGCAATCGCGATCAAAGAATCTGCGATGAGTGAGAATGAACGCGGCCGACTGGCGGCCGACTACGAGAAGCATGCCGGTACATTGCAGAAGACAATCGATTCTTTGGAGCACAAACTGAAAGATAAAGAAGCGAGTCTTGCAAAAAAGAATGAGGAAGTGATCAGAATCATGGAAGAACTTGAGAACGCAAAGAAGACGAGTCTGCAGGCAAATCTGATTCCGAAATCGGTTCCCATGGAATACGAGATTGAGCAGATTCCACACAAACTTACGGGTGAAGTAGATACAGAAGCAATCGCCGAAGTTCTCTTGCACCGAGGCCCCAAGGGTTGGAAGCTTCACAGCTTGATCAACGACGTTGGCGACAAGGCCGGCGCAGCCGAGAAAGTATCGCTTTCCGCACCTGCTCTGGTGAAGGAAGATCGTATCATTATGATATTCGAGAGAGTAATTCCTGCAGAATTTGCAGATTCCTCTTCCCAAGGATGAGAACCTGTGCTAGAATAGCTTCCATTAGGACGAAGGCGTCTTCTTTATTGAAGATGCCTTTATTTTTTTTTAGAAAATGAAAGAAGGGTCGTACAGTATGGGCACAGGTAAACAATCAGGTGAAATTTTTGGGATGAACGTTTTTAACGATGAGGTTATGTCCCGTCGTCTTCCGAAGAACGTGTATCAGGACTTGAAGCGCACCATCGAGCAAGGCGCGGATTTGAATCCTGCGACTGCGGATGTTGTTGCCGCCGCGATGCGTGACTGGGCGATCGAGCATGGCGCTACGCATTATACGCATTGGTTCCAACCGATGACGGGAATTACTGCGGAGAAGCACGATGCATTCCTTTCTCTCGACAAGGACGGCAAAGCTATTCTCGATTTTTCTGGCAAAGAATTGATCAAGGGTGAGCCGGATGCCTCATCTTTCCCGTCCGGTGGCATTCGGGCGACGTTTGAGGCCCGCGGATATACGGCATGGGATTGCACATCCCCGGCATTTTTTCGGGAGGACGCGGCCGGCGTGACCCTCGTCATTCCGACTGCCTTCTGTTCTTACACCGGTGAGGCGCTCGACAAGAAGACTCCTCTTCTTCGTTCGATGGAAGCCCTTGACCGCCAGGCTTTGCGTGTTCTGCGGCTGTTCGGTAATGATACAGCCAGCAAGGTTGTTGCAAGCGTCGGTCCGGAGCAGGAGTACTTCATCATAGATAAGAAGAAATATCTGCAGCGCAAGGACCTCATCTTCACGGGACGCACCTTGTTCGGAGCGATGCCTCCGAAGGGCCAGGAGATGGAAGACCATTATTTCGGATCCATCAAAGAGCGTATCGCCGCTTTCATGAAGGACGCGAACGTTGAGATGTGGAAGCTTGGGATACCGGCCAAGACACAGCACAACGAGGTTGCCCCCGCACAACACGAGATCGCTCCGTTCTACGAGACAGCGAATATCGCTACTGATCACAACCAGATGGTTATGGAGACCTTGAAGAAGGTCGCAGAGCGCCACGGCCTCGTCTGTCTTCTGCACGAGAAGCCATTTGCGGGCGTGAACGGCTCCGGTAAGCACAATAACTGGTCGATCTGCACGGACGAAGGCTTGAACCTTCTGAATCCCGGTAAGAACCCGCACGAGAACAAGCAATTCCTGCTGTTCTTGGTCGCGGTCCTTCATGCGGTGGATGAGTTCGCACCTGTTCTTCGTCTCGCGGCTGCCAATGCCGGTAACGATCACCGTCTTGGCGCGAATGAAGCACCTCCTGCGATTATCTCTGTCTTCCTTGGCGAGCAGCTCGACGATATCCTCAAGCAAATTGAGGCGGGCAAGCTCGATCATACCAAGCAGGGCGGCATCCTGGATACAGGTGTAGCCAGCTTGCCTAACCTGATCAAGGACGCAACGGATAGAAACCGCACATCGCCATTTGCCTTTACCGGAAACAAGTTCGAATTCCGTATGGTACCTTCGTCCGGTTCAATCGCCGGCCCGAACTTCGTCTTGAACACGATCGTATCCGAAATCCTGTCTCGCTACGCCGACGAACTCGAGAAGGCTGAGGATTTCGACGCGGCTGTCTGGGAACTGATCTGCCGTGAGGTCAAGGAACACAAGCGCATCATCTTCAACGGCAACGGTTATTCGGAAGAATGGATCGAGGAAGCCGCCAGAAGAGGATTGCCGAACATCACATCGACGGTTGCCAGTGTGCCGATCTTCACGAAGGAAGAGACAATTGCGATTTTCGAGAAGCATCAGGTGCTGAACCGCATTGAGATGCACTCCAGAGCGGAAATCACGTATGAGAACTATGTCAAGACGATCAACATCGAAGCAAGGACGATGATCGACATGACCTCCAAGCAGATTATGCCGGCGGTCATCAAGTACACGACTGCGCTCGCCGATTCGATCCGCAGTGTCGAGAAGGCATGTGCCGACGCCGATGTCTCCGTACAGAAGGGGATTCTGACGCTTGTATCGACGAAGCTGGTCGAACTGAAGAAGGCCCTTGTAAACCTTGAGAAGGAGTCTGTGACAGCGCAGAGTGTTTCTTCGAGTGTAGAAGCTCAGGCGATCTACTATCGTGATCATGTGTTTACGGCAATGTCCGCTCTTCGCACACCGGCTGACGAACTCGAGATGCTGGTCGACAAGGAAGTCTGGCCTTTCCCGACTTACAGCGACATACTGTTCAACGTCTAAACGGACTCCACCCAGGTCCGATATATCCTCCTCTCTCTTGTGAGAAGCTCCTTCCTCGCGACATCAGAAGCGCGTGGGAGGGAGCTTCTCGCATTTGACCGACACCGTATGCGGCGGCCGGTCTCGCCTCGCTCGATGAAGGGAATCCGGCGGCTATTTATCTCGCGAAAATCTCATGAAAACAATTGACAAGTAAATACTTCGGATGTAGAATCAAATTACTTCGAGAGAAGAAGTAAGGAGAACGATGTGGAAGAATTGCACTTTGAGGAGTTGATCTTCTCGTATATAGACAAGATCAAGGTGTTGACCTCGCCACAGACGTGGGGGAATATTCTTCTTGACCTTAGCAAGAATGATCTCTATGTTCTCCTCTATCTCTTTCGGCATAGTGATGCGAACATGTCCAGCGTCGCGCAGTATCTCTCAGTTCCTCTGAACACAGCAACGGGGATTGCGACGCGACTTGAGAAGAAGGGGCTGATTGAGCGCCGGCGGGCTGATGAGGACAAGCGCGTCGTCACGATCTGTATCTCGGATGCGGGGAAGGCGGCGATCCGCGATATCCTCGCGGAGTTTATGCGCATCGGGGAGCTTCTGATGACAGCACTGACTCCAGATGAACTCTCCGCCGTGATGTCGGCGATGAACAAGGTCTATGCGGCCATCGAGAGACGGGAGCACGAGAAACAGGCAGAGGTTGCGGCCGGACGGCGCATACGTAAGATTACGATCGAATAGACCGCCTCTCTTCGGAGAGGTTCTTTTCGCCGGAATACTTCGAGACACGAACAATTCGGACAGCGAACAAAAGGGAGGATAACAAGATGGCAAGAATACTAATTTTTACGGGGAAAGGTGGCGTTGGCAAGAGTAGCATCTCGTCAGCACATGCGATCCGTTCGGCACGCGAGGGAAAGAGAACTATCCTTGTCAGCACGGACAGGGCGCACAATCTCGCGGATATTTTCGAAAGAAAAATCGGGAAGGAAATCACGAATATTGAGGACTGCCTCGATGCGATTGAACTCGATCCGGAGTCGATTATGCGAACCGATTATAAGAATTTCATGGACGCGATCACGAAGCTTCTGGCTTCGCCGGGCATCGCGATCGATGAGGCCGAGCAGACCTTCATGTTCCCCGGACTGGAAGAGCTGTTCTCCCTCCTGAAGATTGCGGATCTCGAAGAGAGCGGTAAATACGATCGCATTATTGTCGATTGTGCTCCTACCGGTGAGACGCTGGCTCTTCTGAAGTTTCCGGAGTTGCTCGGCTGGTACATGGAGAAATTATTCCCGGTCGGTCGGATGGCGGTTCGTGTTTTGGCGCCGATCGCAAGAAGTAAGTACAAGATTGACCTGCCGGACCAGAAGGGCATGAATGATATCGAGAAACTGTATGCGCGGCTTATTGGCCTTCAGAAGCTTCTGAAGGATCAGGAGCGCACATCTGTTCGCATCGTAGCGATCCCGGAGAAAATGGTCGTCGAGGAGACGAAACGGAGCTTCATGTATCTGAATCTGTACGGCTATCATGTTGACGGTATCTATATCAACCGGATTTTGCCGGAGGGCGAGCCGGATGATTTCTTCGCCGAGTGGCGTCAGATCCAGCGCACCTATCGGGCCGAGCTGGAAGAGGTTTTCGCGAATAAGCCGATCTATCCCGTGCCGTGGTACGAGACAGATCTTCGCGGTGAGACGGGGATCGCGCGGATTGCGGATGATGCACTTCGGGACAAGAAACTTTTTGACGTGAGAGATAAGGATGAGGGTGAGGTTTTCGAGAAGCTGAAAGAGGGATACCGCCTCACGATTCCGATTCCACTTGCGCAGAAGGGCGAACTTCACCTATCGACAACCGGTCATGACGTAATCCTGCGTCTGGGGAATTACAAGAGAAGTATTCCACTGCCGACGACACTGGCGACGTACGAGATTACGTCGGCAAAGCTGGAAGACGGGCGGCTTCGGATTCGATTCGCATCCGCGACACAAGCGGACGCGCAACATGAGTAAGGAGGAGAGAGTATGCTGAATCGTACAGTGATCCGCAAATTAGCGCTCGCGAAAAAAATGGAAAGAGACGCTCTGGCGGAAATGATTCCGGAGAGGGAGCGCGCTCATCTGGCGGTGATCGGCCGCGAGGTGCGGGCGATGGTCAAAGAGAATTTCGAGATGAATCCGGCGGAGCTTGCAGAGGTTCTTGCAACGTTTATGGAAGTGAGGGAAATCTTCTGTGAAGAATCCCCGACCCAGGAATCCCCAACCCGAGAGGCGGGAGAGCCGCAGGACAATGGAAGCAGCGGGACGACGGGTAGAGGGAAGCGTGGACCGGACGCAGCAGAAGGATCGGCACATACGAGAAAGGTGGACATCGCATGAGAGTGATTTTATATACGGGAAAGGGCGGCGTCGGAAAAACGAGCGTCGCCGCGATGACCGCGGTGCAATTGGCCGCCTCGGGCAAGAAGGTTCTGATCATGAGTACGGATCAGGCACACAGTTTAGGAGACTCTCTCGACGTGAAGCTGGGTAATGAGGTTACACAAGTGCGGGAAGGGCTTTTCGCGAGTGAAATCGACACGGTCGAAGAGAGTGAGCGCGCATGGGGTCACATGCAGTTTTATTTGAACGCACTTCTGACGGCAAAGGGAGGGGCGGGTATTGAAGCCGAAGAATTATTGGCATTTCCCGGCCTGGAGGAGCTGTTCTCACTGGTGAAGATTCTCGATGTCTACGAGGCCGGTGAGTATGATGTTCTGATCGTCGACTGTGCGCCGACGGGTGAGACACTGTCGCTCCTGACGTATCCGGAGATGCTGGAGACGGCTATTCTCGCGGTGTTGCCGATGAAGAAGAAGGCCGCGATGGCGGTTGGTCCCGCTGTGGAGAAGATTTTCAAGATCCCGATGCCAGAGGGAGAGGTGTTTGACGAACTCTCCATGTTGACGACCCGACTTACCAAGCTTCGCGCATTGCTGACCGACAAGGATGTTCTGTCGATCCGTATCGTAACGACACCGGAGAAGATTGTCGTCGCGGAGGCGAAAAGAAACTTCGCCTGTCTTCACCTGTATGACTATAACGTGGATGCGATCATCGTAAACAAGATCTATCCGGAAGCTGCCCTGGGCGGATATTTCTCGCGATGGAGGGAACTGCAGGAGGAAGGGCTTCGAGATATCGAAGAGAGCTTTGCGTCCCTTCCAATCTTTAAGGTTCCGCTCCTGCCACATGAGGTTCGGACGATTCCTGTGCTGGAGGAGACCGCGGCCGAGCTCTTCGCCTCCACAGATCCGGCCGAAGTGTTTTTTCGCGACAGGATTTTCTCCGTCGGCAAAGACGCGGAGGGCGCGTTTATGGAGCTGTATCTGGCCTTCCCGGATAAGGAGGATCTTGCGCTTGAGGAGAGCGGTGACGGATTTAAGATCGGAGTTCGCAATGAGCGTCGTCATTTCACGGTGCCGGACGCGTTGCGGGGGCTTGCGATTCAGGGCGCGAAATATGATAACGGTACTTTGAAGATTCGGTTTGCGTAAGATGCTCGAAGGACTTTTCTGCATGTAGGGCTTCAATATGACACGCGGGCAATGACTTGCTCGCGTGTTTTTGTTAGAATGACGGCAGAGTGCATGAGAAAGGTGGATCCTTACGGATGGGAGAGCGGGCGGAGATCACAGATGCCAGAAAGATATTCGCCGTCGCGATGCTGGCGGGGGAGATCCTTCTGCAGAGCGGCGCGGAGATTTATCGCGTCGAAGATACGATCGAGCGAATTCTCCGCTTGTCCGGCTATGAGGGTACCGAATCGTTTGTGACGCCGACCTGTATTCTTATGACGCTCCGGGACCCGGGAGCGGAGACGCTGACGACGATTCGGCGCGTGACGGAACGCGAGAACAATCTGCATCGGGTTGCGATGACGAATACCGTCGCGAGGGCGCTGTGTGACGGGAGCCTCTCGATCGACGCGGCGGAGGACCGGCTGAAGTCCATTCGCAAGAGCGGCGCGTTGCCCCGTTGGGTGAGTCTTCTGACCTTGTTCCTGCTGCCGGTATGCTTCTTCCTCTTCTTCGGAGGGACAGATCCGGTGTTTGCCGGTGTTTGCCTTCTGACGGGCGCGTGGCTTGCCGCGGCGAGAGTTCTTTTCTACCACCGCTTCACGATACGGTTCTTCCACGATCTTCTCTGCGCGGCCGGTGTCGCCTTCCTGGCGTCCATCGCATCCGGACTTCTGGGCGCAGGGACGGAGTTGATGAATCTTGTGATAATCAGTTCGATCATGCCGCTGGTTCCCGGCGTCGCGATAACGACGGCAATTCGCGATGTTCTGCACGGCGATTACCAGTCGGGCACGGCGCGGGCGGCTGAGGCATTTGTTATTGCGACGGCGTCTGCCGTCGGCGTCGGCGTCGGGTTATTCCTCAGCCGTGCGCTGTTGCCATAGGAGGAGACATGGAGCTTTCGATGGTTTTTACTCTTCTCGGAGGATTTCTGACGGCTGCCGGCGCGGCGCTTCTTTTTCATGTTCCGGCGCGGGCTGCGTTGGTCTGCGGGGCGATCGGAATACTGGCAGGCGCGGTGAAGCTTATGTCCGGTGCGTTCATTGACTCGACGATCCTGTCGACATTCTTCGCGACACTTCTGGTCGCACTCCTCGCGCATGTTGCGGCCCGGGTCGAGCGCATGCCGGTGACGGTGTATCTGATTCCGTGCATCTTTCCGTTTGTTCCCGGAGCGGGAATGTACCAGATCGTATTCAGCCTGATCGAGAACCGGACAGGTGACGCGATCGCTTTTTTCTTCCGCACAATGGTCGAGGCGGGCGCGATTGCCCTGTCGATTTTCATCATTGATACAATATTCCGGCTGGGACGCAGAGTTCACACAAAATGCACATAATTACTATCAATCCTTCTGTGGATATTGGGCATTCTACATAGTATAATGTCCCTATTAGCGTTTACCAAGGAGGAAAGATACATGCTCAATTATCCAGCAGGCAAGATCCGCAACATCACATTGCTGGGACATGGCGGATCCGGTAAAACAGCTCTCGCGGAGGCGATGCTCTTCAGCTCGAAGTCAATTGACCGTCTTGGCCGTTCGGCTGACGGGAACACGACAATGGATTTCGATCCCGAGGAGATCAAGCGTAAGATCTCCATTAACACGACGATTGCAGCGTGCGAGTGGAAGAACTCCAAGATGAATATCATCGACACCCCCGGCGACTTCGATTTCCTCGGTGAGACAATGGCCGGTATTCGTATAGCGGATAGCGCGATCGTCATGATCAGCGCCAAGGGCGGCACTTCCGTTGGTTCGGAGAAGGCAATCCGTCTCTTGAAGAAGCGCAATGTTCCTTTCCTATTTTTCATGAACCGCATGGATGAGCCGAATGCCGATTTTGAGGCGGTATCGGCGCGTATGCGTGAGAATTACGGTGCGGGCGTGATCCCGCTCTCTCTGCCGATTATGGCGGATGGCAAGATGACAGGTATCGTCGATGTCATGAACAAGCGTGCGTTCTCGATTGATGAGAAGAGCGGCAGCATGACGGAGATTCCGGTTCCCGGTGAATTTAACGATCGGATCGCTTCGTTACAGGACGCGGTCAACGAGGTTGTTGCCGAGAGCGATGAAGAACTGATGGAGAAGTATTTCGCGGGAGAGGCATTCACGGAGGACGAATTCAGAAGAGGAGTTCACGCGGGTTTCCGCGATGGCAGCCTTCACCCGATCTACGTCGGATCCGCCTATCGGAATTGGGGCGTAGAGTTCCTGATGAACTGCCTGTCGAAGGATACGCCGGCTGCAGGTGAGAAGGATGCTATCAAGGCTTTGACACCGGAAGGCGCCTCGATCGACGTCGCTTGTGACGAGAATGCCCCGATGGCTGCTTTTGTGTTCAAGACAATTGCCGACCCGTTTGTCGGCCGTATCAGCATCTTCCGTGTTTACTCCGGTGTTGTGAAGGCCAACAGTGCCGTCTACAACTCCGAGAAGGAGAAGGAAGAGCGCATCGGCGGTCTCTTCTACATGGTCGGCAAGAAGCAGCTTGTGACCGATCAGGTCGGCACCGGCGATATCGGCGCGGTGGCCAAGCTTGTCCTGACGCAGACCAATGACACGCTGTGTGATAAGTCACGGCCGGTGATCCTGCCGAAGATCAGCTTCCCGACTCCCTGCCTCTCGATGGCGATTGTCCCGAAGGCCAAGGGCGAGGAAGATAAGATTATGGCCGGCCTTCATAAGCTGTCTGACGAAGATCCGGTATTCACCGTGACGACGAACGCGGAGACGCGTCAGATGATCATTGCAGGTCTCGGCGAGCAGGAGATCAGTGTTCTCCGCAGTAAGCTCAAGAGCAAGTTCAACGTGGATTCCTCCATCGAGGCTCCCCGCGTACCTTACCGTGAGACGATCCGTAAGAAGGTCAAGGTCCAAGGCAAACACAAGAAGCAATCCGGCGGTCACGGTCAGTATGGTGACGTCTGGGTCGAGTTCGAGCCTACGGATTCTGAGACACTGGTTTTCGAAGAGAATGTCTTTGGCGGCAGTGTTCCCCGTAACTTCTTCCCAGCCGTCGAGAAGGGCTTGCAGGATTCCGTCAGTCACGGTGTGTTGGCCGGATTCCCTGTAGTTCACCTGAAGGCCACATTGGTGGACGGATCGTACCACGACGTCGATTCTTCCGAAATGGCATTCAAGATCGCGGCAAGCCTGGCGTTCAAGGCCGGTCTCCCGCTGGCGAATCCGATTCTCCTCGAGCCCATCAGCACGGTTGTCGTTCATATTCCCGAGGACAAGCAGGGCGATATCATGGGTGACATGAATAAGCGCCGCGGTCGCATCGTCGGAATGGATTCCGATGAGGACGGCTCCGTCGTATCCTGTGAAGTGCCGACGTCTGAGATGGCGAGTTATGCGACAGATCTCAAGTCGATGACGCAGGGTCGCGGCTGGTATACGATTGCGCATGCCAGATATGACGCCGCACCGCCGGACGTCGCCTCGAAGGTTATTGCGGATCACAAGTCACAGCTTGAAGAAGAAGGTTGATTCGATCATTTCTCTGACAAGATAAGGGGCTGTTGCAAAAGTGATTGAATCATCACTAGCGGAACAGCCTCTTTTTCGTATTGAACCAGTCCTTGAGCACCATATGTACGTCGGGTACACGACGCCATTTATTGCCAATGATTACGTACAACAATGCCATTGACAGACCCTTTGGCATTCACACGATTGCAAATACCAGTGGGATTTTAGAGATTCGTGTTGAGGAGAAACACTTCAATCTTCTGGTGTAACTCGTCTTTCTTACGAGTGATCTCCTCTTGTAACGCGTTAAGTTTCTCGAGTGCGAGAATCACATCATCTCGTGTCCGGCAGACTTCATCATAAGCATGATTAATATCTGAACCGGTTTCCAGGCTCAAAACAGTACGTCCCGGAGCGAAGAAGCGGCTCTCAAAATTCATAGAAACGTTGACTCTTACATTCAAGGAGCTCAGATCGCGTGTGAATTGCTTTACGAGGTCCATAGTCTTTGGGAATAGATTGCGTGCGGCAGCAGAGCTCGAATTTCTCGAGGCTACTGAGATCGTTCCTCCCACCAAAACGGGATGTGAGCCGGGCCGCGCGTTTCCCGTATCGGCCACGAGTCTCTTCAAATGATCTCTTACTTGGACTCCAGATAGTAAGACTTTGTCCAACGCACGTGATTTCATTTCGATCGCCTGAAGTTCACGATCCATTTGCGTGAGAAATTCCGATTCGGGCTCGGCGATTGCGATAATGTATTCTTTCTTCTCTTGAAGGAGTGCCTGATACCGATCCTCGCAACCTCGGATCGCGATCAATTCCGCTTCTGCGTCGGCGATTCTCTTCGACATTACTTGAAGCTTGTCCACGGCGTCCCGATGTTCTGCCGTAAGTGTCGCGATTGCCGCGCGAAGTTCCTCGGTCTTCCCGGAGCGATTGAAAATCATACCGTGCTTTATGGAGGCCAAAGCCGATCCCCCGGAGATCTCGTCAAGCTTCTGCTGCTTCTGATCCCGGGACTTCTCCAGTACAGTCAGCTTACTCAAGTGAACTTCCGCAAGAGAACGATCGTCCATAAGATTTTTTGCGATGGATCTTCTTCTTTGGATTTGAACATTACAGAGATGTAATTCGCGATTATCAAACGGCATATTTTTCTCCTCCTGTAAACTGATCGACCGATATCTTAATCACGGAACGCTTACTGAACTCGATAAATCACGGTCTGGTTATCCTCGGGAAAGGACGCTTCGACAGTGAAGTTTTTCGCGAAAAAATCCGGATCGAAGTTATAATCGCGGATCGAGAGCATATCGCCATCCACAAGAATGTACGAAATCCCTTCCTGCGCGCACAAGTCGACAAAGGCTTGCCGATCGCCGCCGCAACCGGTGAGGAGATCTGCGTAAATTGCGCTCCTCGCATCCGTGTCATAACCGGCGGACCATGCGTAATACGGGTGGCCGAAATACATCGATCGTCCGGACAGAAGGAAGCTGTGCATCGAGTACGGAGCTGTCAGGAAAACCGCGCGCGACGGCGTATTCTCGGTGATCCAGGCGACGGTCGGAGAATCAAGTCGCATCTCAAGGGCACCGCGATTCTTGTTGACATAAACGAAGGTGTCACTGATACCGGAGGCGGTCAGGAGGGCGAGAAGAATGACCGCGAGAATCCTCGTACCGGTCGTCGCGAGGATGCGCAGGATCCGGTTTCTATTGGGCGGCGTCACACCTTTCGCGGGGGCAAGGAGGACTTCCTGTAGCGGCTCGCGTGCTTCCTCGGCCACGAAGGATGTCTCACCCGGGAGAACGGGGGCGCGAACGCCCTGGGTTACGGGAGACCGGACCCCCGCGATGGACGGAGTGCGAACACCCGCGGCGTTGCCCTCGGTCTCCGACTTCTCATCGTTTGTCGTTGCAACAGGCGCAAAAGGCGTCAGGAGGAAGGCGAGAAGACCAGCAAGATAGGTCGACAGAAGTATCAGGCTGATCTGGATGAACTTATGATTGCTCGTAACATCAACCGTCAGAATAACGAGGAACGCGAAGATAAACGGTACGGCGAACGAGAGCATGAGAACGACGCGATACGCACTTTTCTGGACGAACAGCAGGATCACGAAAAGCACGCACGCGATACCCGTCAGCTGCGCGACATACAGAAGAATCTGCAAGGCTGCTGGTTCCGCCACAACAAAACCGGGATAGAAGGCGGGCGACACCACGTTGCCCGCGCCACCGGAGAAGAAGAATGTCTGCAGGAACGAAGAGGCGACGGCCGCGATGGCTGTGGTCAGGTAAATCAGCCGGCACTCGGAGAAGATGGCCAGCACAAGAAGAATCAAGAGGAGAGTGATCAATGCGGAACCGTGAAAATACGGCATGCAACTGACGACGATAGCGCTTAGGATCGCTAGATGCACCGGGCGAATCGGATCATTGTGTCTCGGCAGCCACGCTTCGCGCCGAAGGAAGAAACGCCGTAGCTTTGCCTTGATCCCGACTTCCTTGCGCAAATGAAGAAACATTCGTCGTACATGGGGAAGAAAGAAGAAGATCAGGATAATAATCAGCGCCACACCAAACAGGAGGTGACGTTGGTTCGCGTAGACGTTATTTGCCCAGAGGCCCCAATTGTCGTAGGGGGTCAAGCCGATGAACTCAGAGTTCGATAGGATTCCCGAGACGACGGACTGAAAAGTAGCGCCCGGCAAACCAGCCAGAGCGAGAATCTGCGAAAAGATCGCGGCCGAACTGCGAAATATCACCAGAACCGGCGCGAGAAGGAAAGCGCTCTTGCGCCCGAAAAGGAGAACCGCGAGCGATCCCAGCAGCACAAAGCACGCGACGGCCGATAGAATCGTCGGGATGTTGAGCGCATGATCGATCGGCATTCCTAACGCGTGAAGATTGCCACAGAGGAAATAGAACAGGAAGTGATAGCGGATCGATCCGTCGGGGAAATGCGGGTACTGTGTCGGGAAATTCATCCCCTTGGCAAAGGAGGAGACCAGCGCTGTATGCGGAGCGAGATCGCTGAAAACAGAATATCCCGCGAAAAGCTTCGTGCCGGAGATGTAGTAGGAGGAATAATAGAAGAAAGACACAACAACCAGGAGGCCAAGAACCGTCAGCGCATAGAAGACAATACGACCGGGTGCCGGAACGAAGTCCTGTATAAACCGCTTCTCCCGCATCGGTCGTGGGGTCGGATTGCGGTGGGCCCCCAAACGGCGACGAACCGGCGCGCCATCTGGAGCATCATTTGCCGGAAGAGCCTGGGCACGGCGTCGGGAATAACGCTTCTGCCACATCAGGCTGGCAAGGTAGAGTGAAACGCAGAGCGTCACGATATTCGTGGGAAGAAGAACCGCCATATCACGCGGCATGAAGGGCGTCATCACATAGGCGAGAAAATACGTCACGAACGTCACGAGCGTCAAGCCCACGATCAGTCCGGCCGGATAGTAGAAGAGAACGGTCGGAATCTGCTGCAGGGTAGCTCGTTTGGGCGCAACCCCCATGAAGATCCTTTGAGAATCGGGAAAGAGAAACCGTAACAGTTGTACGCCAAAGAAGAAAGAGATCAAGAGGTAAAGAACTGCCGGGATCGCGCTGAAAATCGTTGCCATCATCAGTCCTCCGCCCCGACGTCAGCCGGTTGAATCCGGCCTCTGCGTAGAAAATCCGTATCCTCGGAGACGATATAACGAGGTCGATTCTTCACCTCTTCAAAAATTCGAGCAATATAGGTTCCGATCAAGCCGAGACTGATCATAATGCACGCGCCGATGGCCAGCTCCACGACAATGACGGTCGTGAACCCGTTCGCCGCCTGTCCGGTGAAGAAGTTCATCAACGTCTGGACCAGAAGAATCAATGCGCCAAGAAGAAAGATTAAACCGATTGTGGTGATCAGTCGAAGCGGCATTGCGGAGAATGACGTGATCGCGTCGATCGACAGCTGCATCAGCCGGGTAAAAGACCACCGGGAAGCCCCGGTCTGACGGTCCGCCACCTCGAAGGAGAAGGTTGTCCGTCGGAAACCCATCCATGCGGAGAGGCCGCGAAAAAACGTATTGTGCTCGGTGAAGGATCGCCACTTCAGAACGACCTTGCGGTCCAGAAGCTTATAGTCGGAAGCGTTCGCGAGCTGGAATCCCGATACCTTGTGAAAAAGTCCGTAGAAGACAAAAGCATTGAGACGGCTCGACAGTTTCTCGCGACCGCGGGAGGACTTGACGCCCTCGACGATATCGTAGCCCTCTTCCTTCCACAAACGCAGCATCTCCGGGATATGCTCCGGAGGATGTTGGAGATCGCCGTCCATCAGAATCACCGCGTCGGCATCCGCCGCGTCGAGGCCCGCGCAAATCGCGGCTTCTTTGCCGAAGTTCCTCGACAGCTTGAGTCCGCGCACCTTGTCCGGCGCAGTTTCACAGGCAGCCAGAATCGCGTCCCAGGTGCCGTCGGTCGAACCGTCGTCCAGAAACAGGAGCATATACGAGATCTTCAGAGGATCAAGAACCTCGAGCATGCGCTTGCATGTGATCGGGATCTGCTCCTCCTCATTGTAAAAAGGCATCAATACGCATAAGTCCATGAGAAATCTCCGATATAAGCCGCAAAGGGCCGATTCTCTACTGTTGATCAGCTATATATTAACATAGGTACAGGACGAGGAAACTACTCTTATATTACAAATCATCACCTATGCGGAAGAAGATCCTAACGAGACTCGCATTTGACATTTGCGCGAATCCGCCGCAAAATAGACGATAGATCTGACGGAGAAGCGATCAAGAGATCCCTGACCCGGAAGAGATGGCCGACACACCTATAGGAATCTTCACCGGAGGTGCGTGATTACATGCAGAGCTCCGCTTGATGAATCCGAAGATTATTGTGTTCAGCGCGTCTTTTCCGATAAGGAAGAGGCGCTTTTTTTGTCTCGAAGGGAGCAGAGAAGATGAGAAGAATTGCTGTGGTATCTGCTGTGTTGGACCATCCGGCGCAATGTCAGCAGGAGTTCAACGATACGGTATCCGCCTTTGGCGGCATTATTCGAGGACGTATGGGAATTCCGTTCGAGGAGGCGCCAGTGGCGGTCCTCAGTCTGGTCGTCGTCGGCGAGCTCGATGAGATCAACCGACTGACCGGAAGACTCGGCCGCATTCCGGGGGTCACCGCCAAGACTGCAATTGCAAAGAACGAGATCGCCTGACGGAGTAAATCCTGCTGACAGACGGCATCTTCAAGAGATACCAAAGGGGGTATAGCAATGTATATCGAAAACATGGACATCGAAGATTTTATCCAGGAAGAGGAGATCCACGCGATTCTGGCCTCAGCGGCAAACGCCGGCGACGAAGAGATCTCTCTGATCCTCGACAAGGCGGAGCGTTTCGAGGGACTTCGTCATGACGAGGTGGCCAAGTTGCTGAAGATGAATAACCGGCACCTGCCGCGATTATTTGCCATCGCACGCAAGATCAAGGAAACGATCTACGGCAACCGAATCGTGATGTTCGCGCCGCTTTATGTCAGCGATTATTGTGTCAACCGTTGCGCATATTGCAGCTACAATGACTGTCACGATTTCGGCCGCAGAAAACTGACGATGGAGGAGATCCGCAAGGAAGTTATCGAGATCCAGCGTATGGGGCACAAACGAATCGCCGTTGAGGCGGGCGAGGATGATGAGAACTGTCCGATCGATTACGTCACGGAGGCACTGCGGACAATCTATGCCACGATGTCCGATACCTCAGGCGAGATCCGCCGTGCGAATGTCAATATCGCTTCGACGACCGTCGAGAATTATCAGAAACTCAAGGCTGCAGGTATTGGCACGTATATTCTTTTCCAGGAGACATATCACAAACCAACGTACGAGAAGTTCCATATTGCCGGACCAAAGAGCAACTACGAATACCATCTGACAGCATTTGACCGCGCGCAGGCCGGCGGGATTGACGACGTCGGAGCGGGCGTGCTTTTCGGCTTGTATGATCCTTTTTTCGAGGTTCTCGCGATGATGATTCATAACGAGCACATGGAGAAAGTCTGGGGAGTCGGCTTCCATACAATTTCCGTGCCGCGTATCCGTCCGGCTGACGGAGTGGATCTGCGATCGGTCTATCCGAACGTTCCAGACGACGAGACATTCAAGAAGCTCGTGGCGGTCATTCGGCTGGCGGTCCCGTACACCGGTATGATCATATCGACGCGGGAGACGGCAGTGATGCGCAAGGACCTTCTCGACTGCGGCATCACGCAGATGAGTGCGTGCAGCGCCGTCGGTGTCGGCGGATATGAAGCCGCGCGCGTACTGCGGGAGACCGGCGTGCACGACGATACCCTGGTCGCGCAGTTTGAGAAAAATGATGATCGGTCAGCGGATGAAATCGTTACGTGGCTGCTCTCGGAGGGCCTGATTCCGTCCTGGTGTACAGCATGTTACCGCTCCGGGCGCACGGGCGATCGATTCATGTCTCTGGCGCGATCCGGAGAGATTAAGCACGTCTGCCATCCGAACGCCCTGATGACCCTGACCGAGTATCTGGAGGACTACGCGTCCCCTGAGGCACGCGAGATGGGCACGGCTCTGGTCGATCGGGAGATTGATACGATCACGGATGAAAAGGTCCGAGAAGCGGCTCGAGCTAACATCGGGAAGATTCGCGAAAAGAAGAAACGCGACCTTTTCTTTTGACATGATAAACTTACGAAACAAAATGTTCACAGATTATACATTATTGTCACATTGAAAACATATTGCAATAAAATTTTCCTTACTTTATGATGGAGACATCAGAAGAGGAGGGAGAATCATCATGAGCTCATGTCCGAGATGTGGATGCACCATAGAAGTAAAGACAGATTATTGTTCGCGTTGTGGTCTTCGCGTAGCCCCGCTCACCGACGATCAATCTTCGGAAGAAGAATATGTTCCCGGTATCGTTGCTGCGGCTCGCAAGAAGATAGAAGCTGCCGCCGCTCCCGCTGCTCCGTCATCGGAACCGGCTGGAACATATCCCCTCGTCGATCGCAGGAAGCGTCCGCGTACCGATATCGGGAAGCGGGAGAGCAAGGTATACGATACACGTCAGGGCGACAAGTTCTATTATGATTACATGGATCCTAACTATGTTCCTTCGCTTCTGGCCACCGCGCCACCGCCGCCACCTCCTCTGGAGAATGCCGGCGTTCGCTCGAACTTCGTCGCACCATCAGCTCCCGATAAGGAGACAGCGAAGAAGCCCGATGAGCAGGTTCCGATCTGGATGCGCCCGAAGAAGCCACTGTAAATATCTTGAATCGTTACTTACACGCAGCGAGCTCTGAATAAGTAAGAAGACAGAATTTGTTATGCTCCCCTCTATGTTGACAGACGAGAAATAATCGTCTGATGCAGAAAGGGGAGCTTTTTTGTGCGTATATGGATTGGTTAAGGAAACTTGGGAGTGGCGCCGGGGCGAGAACCGGTAGGATACCGCCTAAGTGAGCAGAAACTTGGATTCAGGCGGTAATCTCGCGACAGTGGAAAGGTCGGGAATGGGAAAATACCGCCTAGAAAAGATAGAACGCGATTTCAGGCGGTAATCTCGCGTCAGTGGAAGGGTTTGAAAGGGGAAATTACCGCCTAAAACAGCAGAATCGCGTTTCTAGGCCGTAATGCGGCAGGCGACACCATGGTTTGATCGAGAATTTACGGCCTGAAATGGAAGAATGGAGGGTCGGGGGCGGTTTCGCCCATATGGTGGAGAAGAGGAGTCTGGGCGAAATCGGGGGATGAGGGTCTTTTCGCCCATAAAATGGAGGGCGTGGGCTCGCGGCGGGAAAACTGAGTATGGGCGAAATGGATGGTTAAGATCGGTTTCGCCCATAAAGTTGGGAAGAGGAGTCTGGGCGAAATCGGGGGATGAGGGTCTTT
>Ga0209373_10002603_pt1 | contig 17796 bp, 15 predicted proteins | sample Higcelweek5metaG_FD_187173 | JGI IMG/M metagenome (GOLD analysis project Ga0209373, IMG submission 187173) | Freshwater pond sediment microbial communities from the University of Edinburgh, under environmental carbon perturbations - High... | ecosystem: Environmental > Aquatic > Freshwater >... | reverse complement strand
GGGGGTTCGGGGTCTCCCCGAGCGGGTCTGGGCGGCAGCCCAGAAACTTAGACAGCGGTGACGTAAGTGTCGCGCAGAGTCCGGGGACCGGCTTCGTCAAAAGCAACCCGCAGGGTGCTGCCGTCCACCGACAACACGGTGCCAAAGCCGAACTGAGCGTGGCTCACCCGGGCCCCGATCGCGAAGGCCCCCCGGCGGCGCGGCGAAACCGCCCCACCACCAGCAAACAAACCCGACGCCGCTTCGCGCACGATTTCCCGGTCGGGAATTTCCGCAAGAAAACGACTCGGCGTCTGCGGACGCCACTGATTATAGATCCGGCGGTTGGCGGCAAAGCTGATCACCACCCGCCGTCGCGCCCGGGTCAGGCCGACATAGGCCAGCCGGCGCTCTTCTTCCAGACCCTTGTTATTGCTCTCTTCCAGGGCGCGCGCATGGGGGAATAAATCTTCCTCCCAGCCCGGCAGAAACACGCTGTCGAATTCCAGCCCCTTGGCCCCGTGCAGGGTCATCACCACCACCCGGTCGCCCTCGGCCTGGGCATCGTTCTCCATCACCAGCGCGACATGCTCCAGAAATGAGGCAACCGATTCATATTCGGCGATCGCCGCGATCAGTTCGGACAAATTCTCCACCCGGCCCGGGGCATCCGGGGCCTTATCCTCCCGCCACATTGCGATATAACCGGATTCTTCCAGCACCGTTGCCGTCAGCTCTTCCGGCGGCAAATCGTCGCGCAAGCTGCGCCAGTGGTCGAGATCGGTAACAAAGGCGGCCAGGGCCTTACGCGGCCGGGGTTTCATCTGCCCGTCGGCCACCGCGCGCCGCGCCGCCTCCAGCATCGGCACCCCCTGCACCCGGGCCAATCCGGCCAACTCCGCCAGCGCCACCGCCCCCAGCCCCCGCTTGGGCTGGTTGATAATCCGCTCGAACGCCAGACTGTCGCTCGGCGAAATCACCAGACGCAGATAGGCCAGCGCGTCACGGATTTCCGCCCGCTCATAGAAACGCGGCCCCCCAATCACCCGATAGGGAACACCCGTGGCAATCAGGCGTTCTTCAAATTCACGGGTCTGGAAGCCGACCCGGACCAGGATCGCTATCCCAGAGAGGGGTTCCCCCCGCCGCCGCCAGCCTTCAATGGTCTCAACCACCATCCGCGCTTCGGCTTCGCCATCCCACACCGCCCGACTGCGAACCGGCTCGACCGTTTCGGGATCATGGGGCCGACCCGGCCGCAGAGTCTTGCCTAGGCGTCCCTGATTATGAGCAATCAATCCGGCGGCGGCGGCCAGGATCGGCGGAGTCGAGCGATAATTGCGTTCCAGCCGAACCAATTGGGCGCCGGGAAAATCCTGCTCAAACCGCAGGATGTTGCCAATCTCGGCCCCGCGCCAGGAATAGATCGACTGATCGTCATCACCGACGCAGCAAATATTGTGATGCGCCTGAGCCAACAAGCGCAGCCACAGATATTGGGCGACGTTGGTATCCTGATATTCATCAACCAACAAGTAACGGAACCGCCCCTGCCACTGCCGCAGCACGGACTCGTCGGTCAAAAACAAGGTCAGAACATGCAGCAGCAGATCGCCGAAATCACAGGCATTGAGGCCGAGCAACCGCTGCTGATAGGGCCGGTACAACACCGCAGCCCGCACCGCAATCACATCATCGGCGCGCGGGGGCGGCAGCTTGTCGGGCGACAGGCCGCGATCCTTCCAACGCTGGATCTGCGCCATCACCGCCGGAGGCGGGCAGGATTTGGGATCGAACCCTTCTTCCTCGATCACCCGTTTCAACAGACGGATCTGGTCGTCGGCATCGAGAATGGTGAACTCGCGGGTCAGGCCGACCGCTTCGGCATGGCGCCGCAAAATCCGCAGGCACAAGGAATGGAACGTGCCCAGCCACAGATCATTGGCGATGGGACCGATCAGGGCTGTCACCCGTTCGCGCATCTCGCGGGCGGCCCGGTTGGTGAAGGTCACCGCCAGACATTGCCAGGGCTGGGCCTGACGTGAGGCGAGCAGATGGGCCAGCCGGGCGGTCAACACCCGGGTCTTGCCGGTGCCGGCACCGGACAGCACCAGCAAGGGACCATCGAGGGTCGTCACCGCCTGATGCTGTTCGGGATTCAGACCGACCAGCCAGGGGGCATCAGCCGGCACCACCAGCGGGCCGGCAGCGGGGGGCGACGGCGGCAGAGCCTCGTCGTCGAGGGCAAAGGGATCACTCATACCGGCGCATATTGGCCGAACCCGTCTCCGGCCGGAAGCAGGAAAACAGCTTCCGCTGTTTGTCGGGCTTCCGCCCGAACCCGACTGGGGCAGAGCCCCAGACCCCAAAGAAAGAGGGGGGTTTGGGGGCATCAGCCCCCAAGCGGGGCGCGGGGCGGCAGCCCCGTCAGGTTCCACTGGCAGGACGGCAAGGGGCGCGGTATGGTGCCCGAATCGCATGGGCGGACCCGGTCGCCCCGGGGTTGTTTGCCTCGGGCGTGGAGCCCCTGTATGGTCCGCCGGCAATAAATCTCAGCTCGCGAAAGCACATGGGGAACCGATATGCGCGTCTATTATGACCGGGATGCCGACGTCAATCTGATCAAGAGCAAGAAGGTTGCCGTCATCGGCTACGGCAGCCAGGGCCACGCCCATGTCCTCAATCTGCGTGATTCCGGGGTCAAGGACGTGGCGGTGGCGCTGCGCCCCGGTTCTGCGACGATCAAGAAGGCCGAGGCCGAAGGCTTGAAGGTGCTGAGCCCGGCCGAAGCCGCCGCCTGGGCCGATGTGGTGATGATCCTCACCCCGGACGAACTTCAGGCCGATTTGTACCGGTCTGACCTCGCTGCCAACCTCAAGCCGGGGGCGGCGCTGGTGTTCGCCCATGGTCTGGCGATCCATTTCAAGCTGATCGAAGCCCGTCCCGATCTCGACGTGTTCATGGTCGCCCCCAAGGGTCCCGGCCACACCGTGCGCGGCGAATATCTGAAGGGCGGCGGGGTGCCCTGCCTGGTCGCGGTGGCTCAGAACCCGACCGGCAATGCCCTCGAACTGGCTCTGTCCTACGCCTCGGCGATCGGCGGCGGCCGCTCCGGCATCATCGAGACCACCTTCCGCGAGGAATGTGAAACCGATCTGTTCGGCGAGCAGGTTGTGCTGTGCGGCGGTCTGACCAAGCTGATCCAGTACGGGTTCGAAACCCTGGTCGAAGCCGGCTATGCCCCGGAAATGGCCTATTTCGAATGCCTGCATGAAGTGAAGCTGATCGTCGATCTGATCTACGAAGGCGGCATCGCCAACATGCGCTACTCGATCAGCAACACCGCTGAATATGGCGATTATGTCACCGGGCCGCGCATCATCACCGAGGCGACCAAGGCCGAAATGAAGCGGGTGCTGGAGGATATCCAGTCCGGCCGCTTCGTCCGCGACTGGATGCTGGAATGCAAGGCTGGTCAGCCGAGCTTCAAGGCGACCCGCCGGATTCAGAGCGAGCATCAGATCGAAGCGGTCGGCGAAAAGCTGCGCGGGATGATGCCCTGGATCGCCAAAAACAAGCTGGTCGACAAGGCCCGCAACTAGGATCGTTAGCGGGCTCCCGCCCGCCCCCGGTTGGGGCGATGCCCCAAACCCCCTTTTAAAAAAGCAGGGGTTTGGGGACGCCAGTCCCCAAGCGGGGACCGGGGCGGCAGCCCCGGAAATGACGAAACCCCCGGAGCTTCGGCCCGGGGGTTTTTTGATGCCCAAAAAGAGTTCGGCGCGAAGCCCGGAGGCTTCGCGCCGACAGAGGGTCCAACCCGTCCGGCAGATGAAGGATCATCTGCCGGAGCGGAGAGGATTATTTCTTGATCGACAGCGGGGTGGCCAGCTCAGGATAATCCTTCAGCTGGGAAACACCGAGCAGCGGCTTGAACGTCCCCTGGTGGCAAGTGGTGCAATTGATCTTCGGCGCATCGCCCGCCGGGCCGAGACGGCTGGCCGGCAGAATCTTCGCCAACGGATCCAACACAGTGTTGTTCAGCTCACGCACATGACGGATCGCATTCCAGGCGACCACGCGCTGCGGCGAGCTCTGGTTCCAGTCGGTGAAAGACCGGGTATTGTGGCAATAGGTGCAATTGACACCCAGGCCATCGGAAATATGGGTCATCAGACCATAAGTCCATTCGGCCTGCATGATCGACTTGCGCGCCCCGGTATCGGTCTGCGGCAGAGCCTGGGACGAAATGACCCGGAGATCCGTCGCGTCTTTCAGGAACGGCGTGAACACGTCGTAGGGCAGAGCGGTATAAGCCACGGCCGCCGCAGCGCGGTTCTGACCGCTCGGGATCGGGGCATAACCGGAAGCGTGGCTGATGTTGGTGTCGGTGTACCAGACATAGCTGGGAACCGGCTGACCACGGTGGCAGGTGTAGCAGGTCACGCCGGTGTTGGCGACGTGGGCCTTGAACTTGGTGTTGATGGTCCCGACCATCTCCAGCATCCGGCGGGCCACCACCTTGGTGTACAGCTCGTCGGAAGCCATGTCTTCGGGATTATGGCAGTAGTTGCAGCCGGCGTCCGGCGAGACCCAGTTGGTCATCGCCATCATCAGGCGGTCAAACTCGGCCTTGTCGAGATCGCCAAGAACCGTGAGGTTCTTGTATTCCACCGAGGCTTTCTTCCCTTCCAGGTCAACCGCCGGCAGGACTTCAGGAGCCTGGTTGGCGGCGACGAGGCGGGTATAGGCACGATCCTGATAGGACTGAATCATGCCGGTGCCGCGATAGCCGCGCTGCACGGAATCAATCGGCGGAGTCGTGAAGGTGGTGGCGACGAACACAGCGCCAGCGATGGCGGTGAGTCCGATGATTGCGGAAAATCCGAGTTTCATTGCGCCACCCCCGAGGTCAGGGCCGGATCAATCACGTGGAACACCGGCGGATAGGACGGAACGAAACTGTGCTTGACGGCCCACAGATACCAATTGTCAACCACGGTTCCAGTCAGAAGGATGCCGAGAGCGGCAGTCAGGACGGTCAACACCGCGAACCAATAGCCCCAGCGATGGAACGATTCGATGGTCGCGTTGAAGCCGAGCTGCCAGCGCCACAGCAGCATCGCGCGCTCGACACCGGTGCCGCGATCGACGATCTGCTCGAGCTCACGGTCGCCGCCGTAACGGCTCACCGCCAGCAGGGTGCCGCCATGCATGGCGAACAGCACCGCCGACCCATAGAGGAAGGCAATCGAGAGAGCGTGGAACGGGTTGTAGTAGAAGTTGCCGTAACGGATCGATATCGCCGCGGTCCAGTCAAGGTGCGGGAACATGCCGAACGGAACCGCCTCACCCCAGTTGCCCATCAGCAGCGGACGGAACAGGCCGAGGGAGAGGTAGAAGAAGATCGCGGCAGCGAACGCCCACGCGACGTGGGTGCCGAGGCCGAGAGCCCGGGCGCGGGTATAAACGCGCACCCACCAGCACAGAATCGACGCGGTCAGGAAGAAGCCGGTGATCAGCCACCAGCCACCTTCGGCCAGCGGCGGAAGATGCAGACCATAAATCGGCAGCGGCGGCTCAAGGCCAAGCCAGAAGAACTGCCGGACGAACTGGATCCAGTCCCAGCCAACCTGGGCCAGGAAGTTGAACCCGACGACCGCGGCGGCAATGCCAAAGCACAACGCCGAAGCCACGCCCCAACCGCCCAGATAGATCGGTCCGACCTGCGCATTCGCGACCTTGCCGACCCAATAGGCGAAAAAGCCCTTTCCGAAGCGGTCGTCGTCGCCGGCTGGCAACGCGATGCCCGGATAGGTTTCACCGCGAATTTGCACGCGGTTGAAGATGTTTTGATATTCGGTCATTTACGGTCACCTTGCGTTAGCGCCAGACGGGCAGATTGAGCCACCAACCCCACCACTCGGGCCACCCGCGGGTCCAGAACGGACCAGAGATCACGATGCAGACCGCGCTCCAGAAAGCGGCGGAGATCGCCAGGAACAGGCCGATACGGTGAATCGCCAGCGCGCCGCTCGAATAGCCCACCACGTCACGGAAGAAGGTATCTTCGTGTTCCGCCGCCTTCACCACTTCGCCCTTGCCCGGGTTCGAAGCCGACAGGATCAGACCGCCATGCATCGCCAGCGCCAGAGCGTTGGTGAAGAAGAAGCTGATCGCGATCATGTGCGCGGGGTTGTAGTGGAAGTGCAGGAACTGGTAGCCAACGTTCGACACCCAGTCCAGATGGCTGAAGATGCCGTACGGGAAGCCGTAGCCCCAGGCGCCCATCAGAACCGGACGGATAACGACCAAGGTGACAAAGGCCAGAATCGCGAAGCTGAAGGCGAACGGGACATGGAGCCCGATGCCAAGCTTGCGCGAGATTTCGACCTGACGCAGCGCCCAGGACACGAAGGCCCCGATCGCGCAAATGGTGATAAACTGCCAAAAGCCGCCTTCATTCAGCGGCGCAAAACCAAGACCGTAGCTGAGATCAGGAGGGGCGATGCTGATCTCCCACGGATTCCACGTCGGACCGTGCGACGCGGCCAAAACGATGAGGGCGACGCCGAGCAAGGTGAAGAAAACCGTCGTCACCCCGAAAAACCCGACGTAAAACGGCCCCACCCAAAAATCGAACAGATCGCCGCCCACCAGCGTCCCCCCTCGGACGCGGTATTTCTTCTCGAAACTGAGCATCGCCATGTTGAAGTCCACCCTTTAGAGAGGCGCAAGGGGGGATAGTTACCCCCCCCGCGGCCTCGCCTGAACATTGCCAGCTTTGGGCTAGGGTGGACCCAGAAGGCCCGGTCCCTAGCCCACGCTACTGTTACTTCGCCGGCACCGGAAGGGTCTGCTGGACCACGGATCCATGCGCAACCCGAGCGCCGTCAAGCCAGTTGAACCGATCGGTGCTGAGCAGCAGGAAGTGAATCAGCAGACCGAGGACGGTCAGGAAAGTGAACAACGCGGTCAGAGTTCTTCTCGGATCGTACAGAGTCCAAATCTTCCACATTTACGTAGCCTCCTTAGACCAGGGTGGAGAGAACCGACTGCGCGGCAGTGCTGGCGTTGTCAAGCAACGCGTAGCCCTTGGCGCCCGGCAACCAGGGACGCCACTTCCAAGCGAGGAAGTGCGCGACAATGGCGACTACGATGAAGGAGATGAAGCTCGTCACGAAGATGCCGTGGAACTCCTGCGCTTCTGACTCGGACAGACCAGACAAGGTCCCGCCTCCTCTTACAATGAGTTAGCCATAATGAACTCCCAACGACAGGCCTTCCGGCCATAACCGCCATACCCTGGCGGCGGGGCGCCGGAACGCGAACGCTCCGGCAAAACTCGTGTGGTGACCGCCCTCAGGCCGCCCGACCCGCGCCGAGCGCGGCCAGCGCAGCGGACAAATCCGCCGCAGTCACCTGATCCCGTCCTGCCAGCCGCACATCGTGCTCAACGCTATCGCGGAGCCGCTTCGCAGCGGAAATCCGGAGCAGGAAAGGTTCCCTCTCAACATAGGCCTCAAGCTGGCGACTGGCGTCGTCATCCCAGGCCAAAGCCTCCACCCGCGCCAGACGTGATAGGGTCGCTTCGACCTGGTCCAGCTGGGTCCCCAACGGCAGGATATGGAACAGCGCATCAAACAGCGCGTTGCAATATTCCTGTACCAAATAAGTTGCGCCAGCATACCCCATAAAAGGGGTCCCGGTCGAGCGCCTGACGATGGCTCCGGGAAAAGAAGCTGCAATATACATCGAACGCAGCCCTAATTCGGCCGCATACATACGCTCGTTATAGGAGCCGTACAAGACCAAAGGCGGGTTCGCCTTCATTGTCTCTCTGACTTTCTGATTATCCGGCTTCACCCCGGCTTCGCGGGCGATCGCGAAGGCGCAGGGCATGCCCAATTCACCTTCGAGAAAATTACGAATGCCTCGGGTATAGGTCTCGCTGGCGACGATGCCGAACGAGGCCGTCGCGAAGAAATCCTGGGTCACACTGCGCCACAGATCCCACACCGGCTTCAGGGTGGTCTGCTTTTCCTGGGCGATGAACGGCTCCGGATCGAGCCCGGTCAGTTCGCCCAGCTTGGTCAGGAAGGCCGTGGTCGAAAACACCCCGATCGGCGCCTGAAGATAGGGGCGGTCGAGGGTCTCGCACAACTTGCGGCCGAATTCGCGGTACATCACCACATTGACGTCAGCGTCAGGCAGACGCTTGATATCGTCAACATGGGTGCCCAGCGGGAAAATCAGATTGATCTCGCAGCCGATCCCCTCAACCAGACGCCGGATTTCGGCCAGATCGGACGGCATGTTGAAGGTGCCGTACATCGGCCCGATGATGTTGACGCGCGGCTTCTCACCCGCCGCCCGCACCCGGGGTTTGGTCGAGGCGTGTTTGGCCCCGAACTGGGTCCACAGCCAATAAATCGCCCGATCAGCCGCCTGCCACTGGTCATCATCAATCGTGCGCGGAATGAAGCGCAGCAGATTGGAGCCTTCCGGGGTGACACCGCCGCCGATCATCTCGGCGATCGAGCCGGTCAGCACCACCGCCGGCATCGACTGATCCTGAGTGGCGCTGGCGCGGCGGAGCGCGTCTTCGGTGCCACTCATCGACAATTGTTCTTCCGACAGGCCGGTGACCACGATCGGCAGTTCGTGGGGGGGCAAGGCGTCGGTGTAATGGAGCACCGCCGTGACCGGCAGATTCTCGCAGCCCACCGGGCCGTCAATCACCAGACGCAGGCCCCGGATCGCCGCAAAGGCATAAACCGCGCCCCAGTAGCCACCTGCCCGGTCGAGATCAAGCACCAGCATCGGTCAGCCCCTCCCCTGCGCCGGCAACGGCGGGTTGGGACCATAACCGGTGCTCGAACCCCGGCCGACCTGACCGAAGAAGGACAACATCCGTTCAAACCGCGCTTTGCCGGTGCTCTGGGCGGCGACGATCGCCGCGATCGAGCCCGCCCCGGCCGGGCCAAACAACGGGCGCGCCGAAACCATATTGGTGAAATACAGGGCGGGAATCGCCATCTCCTTCGCGTGCTGCACCAGCGGAGTGACGCCGAGGGCCAGATCCGGCCGCGCCTCCTCCATCGCCGCGATATCCTGCTCCAGGGTCGCGCGGAACTGGACATGAACGCCCTTGGCCGCCAGCCATTCGGCATCGCCCTGGTTCCAGGGCGTGCGCGGCGTCGCGGTCCCGACATAGGGGACTTCGGCGCCGGCTTCGACCATCAGCCGGGCCACCAGCAATTCCGACCCCTCATAGCCCGACACCGTCACCCGGGCCTTGATCGGATGAGCGTCGAGAGCGGCCCGGATCGCCGGCAGAGCGCGATCCTTGGCGGCGTCGATCAATCGGTCGCTGACCCCGGCCGCCTTGCCGATCGCTTCCAGCCAAGCGGCGGTGCCTTCGAGTCCAACCGGACCAGAGCCGACCACCGGCCGGCCGGCGGCTTGAAACTCACGCACCGACTGGGTGTAGAACGGATGGACCGCCGCCGCGACCACGCAATCGAGCGCGGCATACAGATCGCGCCATTCCCGCGACGGCACTTGCGGCGCCAGGGCCAGCCCCATCGGCTGGAGCAGACCGCCGATCACCACCGGGTCGGCCGGGAACAATTCGCCCATCAAGGCCACGGTCGGCAATTCGGCAACCCCGCCGCGCGGCATCGCCACCGGACCAGATTCGGCTTCCAGCCGAGCGTAGCGCAGCATGGCGCCGCTCAACACGTCTTTGGCCTCGGCATGAGTCGGCACGCCGAACCCGGGCACCTCGATGGTGATGATCCGAACCCCGTCGATCTGCTTCGGCAGCAGTTCGAGCGGCACCCCCGAGGCGGTGGGAACGCAGAGGTTGATCACGATGACGGTATCGACCTGCTCCGGCCGCGCCATCTGATACACCGCCTTCTGCACATCCTCGAACACCTGACCCCGCACCAGGGTTTCGGAATCGAACGGCACATAGCCGACGGTGCGGCGGGCGCCATAGAAATGGGAGGTGAAGGACAGGCCGTAAACACAACAGCCCGATCCGACCAGAATCGTCGCCGTGCGCCGCATTCTCAGCCCGACGCGCAGGGCGCCGAACGCCGGACACATCGTCTGGGCCTGATCGTGCGGCCCTTTTTTGACCGGGGCGCTGTTCGCCCGCACCGGATCCTCGCCGCCGGAACAGCCTGATCCGTTCGGCGGAATGCCGTCGGCGGCCGGGGTGGAGAGGGAGGACAAGGACATTGAAACAGCGCTCCCTTACGGGGTTTCGTAAATGACTTCGAGCGACGGCTTGTTGGCCGCCAAAATGCCCCCCATATCCTCGGCGGTGGCCGGGATCAGGGTCACATCACGGCCGACGACGTCGCCCTTGAACAGACTGAGGAGGCCTTCTTGCGTCAACGGCTTGGGATGGATCGGCGGGGCGATGTCGACCTGTACGGCCAACGCCTCGAACAACGGCCCCCATTGGCCCTCGGGCTGGGCCACGATCTCGTAAGCGGCGGACAACCGGCGAATCCCGTCATCGGCCGGGATGGTGGCGAGGATCGGAATGCCCGCCTGAGCCGCAAAAGCCTGCGCTTCGCCGGTCCCATCATCCTTGTTGATAACAATGCCCGCAACACCGACATTCCCGCCGAGACGCCGGAAATATTCCACCGCCGAACAGACATTGTTGGCGACATAGAGCGACTGGAGGTCGTTGGCACCGACCACGATCACCTTCTGGCACATGTCGCGCGAGATCGGCAGACCGAACCCGCCGCACACCACGTCGCCGAGGAAATCGAGCAGGACATAATCGAAATCCCAATCATGGAAGCCGAGCTTCTCCAGGATCTCGAAACCGTGAATGATGCCGCGTCCACCGCAGCCACGGCCGACTTCCGGCCCGCCCAGTTCCATCGCGAACACACCGTCGCGCTTGAAACAGACGTCACCGATCTTGACTTCTTCCCCCGCCAGCTTCTTGCGGGCCGAGGTCTCGATGATGGTCGGACAGGCGCGGCCGCCGAACAACAGCGAGGTGGTATCGCTCTTCGGGTCGCAGCCGATCAGCAGCACTTTCTTGCCGCGTTGGGCCATCATGTAAGACAGATTGGCCAGGGTGAAGCTCTTGCCGATCCCGCCCTTGCCGTAAATGGCGATGATCTGAGTCTTGACCGCCGCCCGGCTGCTGCCATCGGCCTGAACGCCCGGCACGGCGGTATTTCCCTTGCCGATCGGCGGGACGCCATCAAGCGGCGCGGTCATGAGCAAGCTCCCCAATCGAGAATCATCTTGAGACAGGCCGGATCACCGAAGGCGGTCCGATAGGCCTGGGCGGCATCAGGAGCCGGATAACAGTGTGTGATCAGCCCGTCAAGCGAGACGCGGCCCTCGCGAATCAGGGCCAGCACCGCCGGCAAATCAGGTTCGCGCCACTCGGCGGCGATCCGCAGCCGCGCTTCGCGCATGAAGGCGGGCGGGAAGGAAAAAGCAACCGGCTCGTGATAGAACCCCGCCAGCGTCACCTCACCTTGCGGCGCGAGACGGCCAATCAGGGTATCGAGCAGACCGGCATCGCCGCTGACATCATAAATAGCGTGGTAATCCTGGCGAGTATCGGTCGTGGGATCGATCACGCTGTAGCCTTCGGCCCCGCCGACCCGCTGCGGATTGCGTTCCCACACCACCGGAGTCGCGCCCCGCGCCACCGCGATGCGGGCCAGCAAACGGCCCAGCACGCCATGCCCCACGATCAGATCGGGAGCCCGGGCCCCATCGGCGGCCAGAGCGTGATACGCGGTCGCGGCCAGAGCCAACAGCACCGCCCGCTCGCCCAGCGCCTCATCCACCGGATGGACCCGGGAGCCCGGCACCACCACCCGCGCCGCTGCGCCGCCAAACAGGCCACGCACCTCGCCATAACAGCGGGCCCCGGGGACGAACACCCGTTCGCCGACCCGACGGCCCGACCCATGGCCGGCCAGAGCGACACGACCAACAGATTCATAACCAGGAACCAGAGGATAGCCCATGCCCGGGAACGGCGGCATGCGGCCGGTATAAAGCAGACGTTCGGTGCCGGTGCTGATCCCGCTCCACTCAATATCGACGACGACATCCTCCTCACCCGGAGGAGTCAAATCAAGTCGACTCAGCTCGAGGTGCTCCGGTCCCGTGAGCACAACGGCAATGGTGTTCATCCACTTCCCCCAGCGGATCCCTTGCGGGCTACCCTATCGTCCGAGGCGCCAGTTTATTCTGGCAGACCCCGCTGTCAATCGATTTCTAGCGGCGTCCCCCGCGCAGCACGCGCGCCGCCCTCGAAGACAGTTCTTTGAAAAGAAAGGCTTTTCCAGCAAGCCCCCCGAACAGGCTCCAGACATAACCCTCCGGATCCCCCCGCCGCAACAGGACGGGGGGCCAGAACGGCAAAAACCGGATTCGACCGAAAGGTCGAGTCAGGCGGCGCGGCGCAATTTCTTGGGCAGCAGGCTGGAAACCTGCTGATGGATCAGGGTCTGCAACGCCTCACGGCCGGGGCAGTCCGGAATCGCCGCCACCGCCGCCGCCGAGAGTTCGTCGAGACGACGCAGAGCCCCGGCCAGACCAAGCTGCAACGCCGCACTGGGGCGGTCATTGGCCCGGTCCTGACCGGTCGGCTTGCCGATTTCTTCCGGCTTGGCGGCAACATCACGAATATCGTCGAGCACCTGATAGGCCTCGCCGAGCCGTTCGCCCAGCGCACGCCACGCTTCACGATCGGCCCCAGCAGCCGCGGCGCCGGCCATGGTGGCAGCGGCGAACAGCGCCCCGGTCTTCTGCTGGTGATATTCGGACAGATTGATCTGTTCCTCACATTCCCAGGCCTGCCCGGCAATGATCCCGGTCGGCGCCCCGACCGAGCCACCGACCATCAGCAGCAGGGGGGCGATCCGTTCGGGATGGGCGGCACCGGCCAGAGCGAGCTGTTCGAACGCCAGCACGATCAGGGCATCACCGACCAGCAGGGCCAGCGGCTCACCATAGGCCTTATGCACCGAGGCCCGACCACGCCGCAGGTCGGCATTGTCGAAACAGGGCATGTCATCATGGACCAGCGAGGCGCAATGCAACAATTCGATCGCGGCGGCGGTGGCATCGGCCAGTTCCGGCGCATCATCGCCACAGGCGGCGGCGACGGCGAGGCACAGACGCGGCCGTAACCGCGAGCCTCCCGGAAACACCGCGTGGCGCGCCGCCTCGGCCAAGCGCGGCGGGCATCCCGGCCCGGTCATCCGCGCCAGCGCCGTGGTCAGAGCCCCCTCGACCCGAGCCATGGCATCCATTGCTGTCCCCCTGTCAAAATCCCGAAATGTCCCGTGGTCGCCAATATGTCAAATTCCGCAGGCCGAGGGAAGGGACTCGCGTTCCGTGTCTCTGCCTCGAGACGGCCGGGCGTTTTTCCCGTGACAGCGGCAAGGATTTCGACCACACCTAGCCGCCGGGGCCGGCGGCGCCGGGGCCCGGTCCCGCCCACGTCCCCCCTCCCCGGCGGAGACAAGACAGCAGATGCGATTGAACGGGCTTCGAACTTCCCTGCGGGGACGCTCCGCCGCACACGGGGGCGACGACCTTGCCGTGATCGAAACCGGCCGGCCGGTGGATGGTCTGCTGGAAGGGATGATCCGCCCCTCCGAAACCGGCCAGCCCGATCCCGGCCCGTTGCCCTGCGGCCGCCGCTTCGGCTCTCCCGACCCGGCGAACCTCTCCGCCAGCCTGATCGGGGATCGCGGGCCGCGTTTTGATTTGCCGATCGCCGCCTCGGGCTATTCCTGGTGGTATATCGATGCGATCAGCGACGATGGCCGCCACGCTCTGACCGTGATCTTCTTCCTCGGCAGTGTGTTCTCCCCTTACTATGCGCGGGCACGTCGCCAGCAGGGGGAAGCCGACCCGCTCAATCATTGCTCGGTCAACATCTGCCTTTATGGAGCCGGCGGCCACCGCTGGGCGATGACCGAACGCCCCCGGGCGGCGATGGAGCGCACCGCCGACATGTTGGTGATCGGCCCGAGCGCCGTGCGCTGGACCGGCACCGCGCTGGAAATCCGTCTGTCGGAACAGACCTTCCCCCTGCCCGGCCGGATTCGCGGCACGGTGCGGGTCTATCCCCGGACCATCACCCGTCACACCGTCCGGCTTGACGCGGCGGGGGAGCATTGCTGGACGCCGCTGGCGCCGGACTCCCGGGTCGAGGTGGATTTGTCACAGCCCGGCCTGCGCTGGTCGGGTCCGGGCTATTTCGACAGCAACAGCGGTCTGGTTCCGCTGGAACATTCGTTCGTGCGCTGGACCTGGGCCCGGGCGCCCCTGACCGATGGCACGGCGGTGCTGTATGACGTCACCCGCCGCGACGGGACCGATCTGGCGGTGGCGCTGCGGATCGGCCGCGATGGCAAGGTGGAAGAAAGAACACCGCCGCCCCGGGTTCCGCTCCCGCCTGGAGCCTGGAAAGTGTGGCGGGAAACCCGCTCCGAGGCCGGTCATCCGGCGCGGATGGTCGAAGCGCTGGAGGACACGCCTTTTTATACCCGTTCGATGGTGGCCAGCCGGTTGTTTGGCGAGAATGTCACCGGGGTCCATGAAAGCCTGTGCCTCGACCGCTTCCGCAGTGGCTGGGTCCAGGCGCTGCTGCCGTTCCGGATGCCGCGTCGTTTCGCCTGAGACTGGAGCCGCCGGCAGGCGCTGATCTTGCCGGCGGCGCGGTTCTATGGCTCAATGCGGCGATGGCTCCGACCCCGCCCCCCCTGCTCCCGTCTGCTGGCGCACCGTTCGATCTGGCGGCGCATTTCATGGAATGCGGCACGCTGAACACCAACCTTAGCCTCGCTCCGGGCGCGCGTCTGGTGATTACCGACGATTTGCTGGACGGGTCAGTGGCGGATACGGTCGCCCTGACGATGGCTGCGATCGTCGCCCGCGACGGTCAGGTCGCCCGCGCGGCTCTGATCCCGCTGGGGGTCACCGCCAGCAAGATGCGGCCGGCCGACCGCGACCGTTATGAGCGTCTGTTTGCTCTGATTGAAGAAACGGCGTTCGCCCCGGAAGCGCGGAATTCGGCGGAAGGGCTGATCCAGGCGCATTTCCGCGAGGCCCGCATCCGCGATCTTGCCGCCGAATTGGGCGAGAGTGTTGGGCCGGCCCGGAAACGCTACCGTGCCTTTCTGGATGTGGTGCGCCTGCTGGCGGAGGGGCGGATTTCGCACGGCGCTTTTGTCGATGAATTCCGCGAATTCACCCGTCAGGTGGCCGGCAAGCTCGATTTCGGCATTTATGCGATGTGTGTTGACCGGCTGTTCGCCAGCGAGCGGATTTCGCTGGTGATCAAAGCGGCCCTACTGGGTGAGATTGTCGCTTATCCGCCGTTGATCCGCCGGGAGCTGATCACGTCTTTGCTGGCGGCCCCGACCACGGTCGGCGACCTGCTGGCGATGGTCCGTTCCGAGCTGACCGCCCGGCTTGATCCGCAGCAACAGACCGAGATCCGGCTTTATACCTTGCTCAAACGGAGCTGGCTCGCCCGCAAGGCAGCGTAGTTTGTCGGGCTTCCGCCCGAACCCGATTGGGGCGATGCCCCAAACCCCCTTTTCTTAAAGCGGGGGTCTGGGGGCGCAGCCTCCAGGCGGGGAGCGGGGCAGCCGCCCCGCTAACCCTCGATCCGGGACACGTCGGCGACCGCTTCCATCGCGGCCCCAATCGCCGCCAGCAGGCCCAGACGGGCCAGCCGCCGCTCCGGCTCGGGCGCATTGACCGTCACCCGTTCAAAAAAGGCATCCAGCGGCCGCCGCAAGGTTGCCAAAGCCGCCATCGCCGCCGTGAAATCCTCGGCGGCCAGCGCCTGGGTCACCGCCGGCCCCACCTCCTGGAGCGCAGTGGCCAGACTCCGCTCTTCGGCCTCGACCAAGGCGGCCGGATCGACTGAGCCGGTAAAGCGGGTGTTGTCCTTCTTTTCCTCGATCCGGACGATATTCGCGGCCCGCCGATAGGCGACCAGCAGATTGGCACCATCGTCCGATTCAAGGAACGTCGCCAGGGCTTCAACCCGCTGGCGCAACAGCACCAGATCCTCCTGGCCTCCGAGCGCGAACACCGCCGCGATCAGATCATGGCGGACCCCCTGCTCTTTCCAGGCAACGGCGAGGCGATCGGCAAAGAACGCCAGCAGATCCGCCGCTGTGGTGACCGCATCCCGCTTCAGACCCGCCGGATAGAGGGCATGAGCGGCGACAAACACCTCTCCCAAGGTCAGACGCAGCCGGGTTTCCCCGATCAAGCGGATCACCCCGAGAGCGGCCCGGCGCAAGGCGAATGGATCTTTCGAGCCGGTCGGCTTCTCATCAATCGCGAAAAATCCGACCAGGGAATCGATCTTGTCGGCCAGAGCCACCGCCACCGCGACCGGAGCGGTCGGGCAGGCATCCGAAGGACCAACCGGGGCATAATGCGCCGCGATCGCCTCGGCCACCGCCGGATCCTCTCCATCATTGAGCGCGTAATAGCGCCCCATGATCCCCTGCAATTCGGGAAATTCCCCGACCATTTCCGACGACAGATCGGCTTTGGCCAGCCGGCCCGCCCGCTCGGCCAGCACCGGGTCGGCCCCGATCCGGCGGGCGATCTCGGCGGCGAGGGCGGCAATCCGCGCCGCTTTATCGGCCATCGAGCCGAGACCGGCATAGAAGGTCCGTTCCGCCAGTTTGGGCAGGCGGGAGTCCAGACGGTGCTTGCGATCGGTCTCCCAGAAGAATTTGGCGTCAGACAAGCGCGCCCGCAGCACCCGCTGATTGCCGGCGACAATCGCCGCGCCGCCATCGGCCGCCACCATATTCGCGATCACCACGAAACGCGGGGCCAGCGCCCCCTCGGAGGTCAACAGGCTGAAATATTTCTGATGGCTCCGCATCGAGGTCATCAGCACCTCGGCCGGGACCGTCATGAAAGCGTGATCGATGCTGCCAATCAGCGGCACCGGCGCCTCCACCAGACCGGTGACCTCGGCCAGCAGGCCCTCATCCGGCTTCAGCCGCAGCCCCTCGGCGGCGGCCAGAGCCTCGGCGCCCGCCAGAATCGCGGCCCGGCGCTCTTCCGGATCGAGGATCACCTGAGCCGCCCGCACCTTGGCCTGATAATCGGCGAAATCGGTGACAGTAAACGGTGCCGGCGCCAGGAAACGATGACCCCGGCTAACCGCCCCGGCCGTGAGCGGACCAAAGGTCACCGGCACTACCGCGCCCTCAAACAGAGCCAGAATCGACTGAATCGGCCGCACCCAGCGAATCGCATGTGCGCCCCAGCGCTGCGACTTCGGCCAGGGGAAGGTGGCCAGAGTGGTCTCCACCACCTCCTTGAGCAGATCGGCGGTCGCGCGGCCTTTGCGCTCGATCACCGCAAACCAGAATGATCCTTTGCCGGTATCACGGGATTCGAGCTGCTCCTGGGTCAGGCCGGTCGATTTCAGGAAACCGTCAAGCGCCTGAGCTGGCGCCCCGACACGAGGCCCGCGCCGCTCCTCGAACAGATCAGGACCGGCCAGCGGCAGCCCCTCGATCACCAGCACCAGCCGGCGCGGGGTGACCAGCGCCCGGGCAGAGGTAAACTGAAGACCGCCAGCCGTCAGACCCTCGCAGACCAACCGGCGCAGATCTTCGGCGGCGCGAGCCTGCATCCGGGCGGGAATTTCCTCAGACAGGATTTCGAGCAGAAATTCGGCCATGATCACGCCTCCCCCCCCTGACGGGCCAGCCAGCCTTCACAACAGGCTTTGGCCAGAGCCCGGACCCGGCC
>Ga0209373_10002602_pt1 | contig 17796 bp, 9 predicted proteins | sample Higcelweek5metaG_FD_187173 | JGI IMG/M metagenome (GOLD analysis project Ga0209373, IMG submission 187173) | Freshwater pond sediment microbial communities from the University of Edinburgh, under environmental carbon perturbations - High... | ecosystem: Environmental > Aquatic > Freshwater >... | reverse complement strand
TCAGCAACGCATCGTTTCATCGTCGGTGTAAGTGGTGATCCAAGTTTTTCTTCTGTGAAATTTGTGATCACTAAGTTACACTTGTGAATAGAGCGATAGAAAGCAGTATATGCTGCAAGTGGAAGTGCGTTGTCGTTTGCATAGCGGAATTGTTGGAATTCTCTTTGCGTTACACAGTCACCAACGCCAGAACCAGCAAGGTAAATGTCGGGCGACTGAAAATTAGTTAGACCAAAGATTGGCCCGAAGTTATACTCAGCATCCGATTTGGCGAAATTCCTGTGTGAGTCGAAATACACACCTACCAATGCAGCCTCTGCGTCTGCATCAGTCTTGTAGAAAGTCTCTATCGACAGGACTCCCTTTTGAGGTATATCAAGTAGGTCTTGGTTGCATCCCGTAAATGCCAAGGCACTAATACAAAACAATAAAATATATTTTTTCATAGATTTAATTATTAGAATGAAATGTTAACACCAAAAACAACTTGTTTTGCTGTTGGATATGTACCCAAATCAATACCAAGTCGATTATCATTATTAGCAGAAGCAGTTTCAGGATCAAGACCTATGTAATTGGTGAATGTGAAGAAGTTGTCAAGTGATCCAAATACTCGGAGATTGCTGATGTTAATCTTGTTTGTGATATTGCTTGGAAGAGTGTACCCTAACTGAATCTGTTTGATCTTGAAATAAGAACCATCGAAGATAGTGAGGTCTGAGCTGTATGCATATGTATCCCATTTTTTAACAGCTGGGAATTTGGCATCAGTATTAGAAGGAGTCCATGAGTTTTCGTAGTAATATGCGTAGTTGTTACAGTATGGTCTATCAGTACGGTAAGCCTGTGGAAGAATTTCGTTGCCACTAGCTCCTGTTCCGAATACTAAAACATCAAAGCCTTTATATTCAAGGTTAATAGTGATACCATATGTAAGAGTTGGAAGTCCGCTACCGAGATTTGTCATATCGTTTGAATTCCATGTGCCATCTTTGTTTACGTCCACGTATGTTGCTGCTCCTTCTGCATCAAATTCTTTGAACTTATATCCGTAGAAATACCAGAGAGGTTCGCCTTCCGAACACCTAGTGGAGATACCGCTACCCTGAAGTGTTGTACCGTCAATCTTGTCAGTTCTTGGATCGAGGTAAGTTAACTCATTCTTAACAGTTGCTAAGTTAGCGTTAACTGAGTAGTTAAAATCACCTACTTTATCTTTCCAACCAAGTTCAACTTCAAGACCGGTGTTAATAACGTCACCTGCATTGATTACGGCATTACCAACACCTGTCTCAATTACTGGTTTAACACCTACGAGAAGACCTTTTGTTTCTTTTTGGTACCAGTCGATACTTAAAGAAAGTCTTTCGTTGAGGAAGCGAGCATCAATACCAAGGTCAATCTGTTCAGACTCTTCCCAAACTAACTCAGGATTAGGCAATCCTTTTGCACCATCTGGTACTGAACCGTAAGAAAGTGTAGAGGCGCCTGGAGTGTATTGATACCAGTCACTGTTAGCGGCAATAACTCCAGAGTATGGATAATTATTAAGAACGGCGATGTTACCGTTGCGTCCCCAAGATCCACGAAGTTTCAGGAATGAAATAGCGTCTTTGCTGATATTGTCTTTAATGAAAGACTCATTGCTAAGTGTCCATCCTGCTGATAATGATGGGAAATATCCCCAACGTGAATTTGCTGGAAGTTTTGAAGAGTCAAATGCATCAGCGCGGAAGTTTGCCTGAATGCTATAGCGATTGTCATAACTATAGGTTAAACGACCAAAGTAAGAAAGGTTCCTTGAAGTGCCTGGTGCATTGGTTGCAGTTACCTTAGCATCGGTTTTCAGATAATCAATATAACGGTAGTTTGGTTCGTAACCTTTAAGAATGTCAGCACCTTCACTAACAACAGAAATATTGTCTGTGTGATTTTCTTCCCATGACATACCAGCCATTGCACTTATGTTGTTTTTTTCGGCAATAGTTGTATTGTAGTTGATGAAGTTTTCGAACTGATAGTAGAAAGATGTGTTTGCATTTGCGCTTATACGGTAAGTTGTTCTGCGAACAAATTCGTTAGCTTCGAACGGTGTCTCATATTGGTGAGCATTGTTCTGATTGATACGATAACCCAAACGAGAAGTGTAAACTAATCCCTTAATTGGGTTGAAGTTTAAATAAGCAAGTCCGCGAACATTAATACCATTGCTGCCACCCTCAAGTCTATCTCTTTGAATAAATGGATTAGCAGACTGTGTTTCACCACTGATTGGAGATAACCTGTAGTATTTACCATCTTCATTTTTTATAACAGCAATGCCTTTCTTGATAGCATTTAACTGTCTTTGTGTCAAATCTGCATCAGTCTCAGCTATAGGACCGAAAAGAGGATCGGAAGTGATTGCAGCCAAGAGAGCTGAACCATTGTCATTCTGTTGAGAAACAGACTTTGTGTCCCATTTTTCAATAGAGGTGTTGTTACCAACTGTTAGCCAAGGTTTGATTTTGTACTCACCATTTAACTGAATAGAAAGTCTTTTGTAAACATCCTTGTCTCCAGTGAAAATACCGTTGTTTTTAACATAGTTTACAGCTGCAAAGTAAGAGCCTTTATCGTTACCACCTTGAAAACCTATGGTGTGACGTGAGTTCCAGGTAGGTTCAAATACTAAATCAGCCCAATTAACTTCATTGCCAGCAACATAGCCAGAGCTAGCTAACCTTTCATCTGTGAGGAATCCTTGTTCCTTACCGTAAGCTATGTACTGCTCAGCATTCAGAACATCCAACTCGCGAGAAAGACTGCTGAGCTGAAATTGTCCATTGTAGAATACATTTCCGTCTTTTGATTTAGAACCGCTTTTTGTTGTAATAAGTACAACACCATTACCTGCCTGAGCACCATAGATAGCAGCAGAAGCTGCGTCTTTCAAAATTTCCATTGATGCAATCATTTCAGGGTCGAGGTATTGAATGTTGTCAACTTTCAAACCGTCTACAATCAACAATGGGCCATTTTTATCAGAGTTTGAAGACATACCACGAATGCGGATGTCAGCACCCTTACCAGGAGCACCAGAATTTGATAATACTTGAACACCGGCTGCTTTTCCCTGAAGTGCAACAGCAGCATCAGATGTGGAGCGGTTTTTCAAATCTGAATCACCAACTTTAACTACAGAACCGGTGAGATCACTCTTTTTCTGTGTACCATACCCTACAACTACAACTTCACTTAGGTCTGATGCAACTGTGCTCATTGTTACATTGATGATGCTACGACCGGCAATTGCAATGTCCTGTGTTTCCATTCCAACGAATGAAAAGGTCAAAGTCTTTTTCGAATCTTGAACCTTAATTGAATAGATCCCATTTACGTCGGTTATTGTACCATTTGTAGTGCCCTTTACAACAACGGTTACCCCGGGCATAGGAGAACCACTCTCATCCTTAATTGTGCCATTCACAGTTAGTGATTGAGCAAAACTCAAGAACGAGAAAAACAACATAGGTAGCGCAAGAAGTGCCACCTTTAGAAATCGATGTTTTTTCATTAACAGATTATTTAGTTAGTTATTAATAAAATGGATGAAACTTGACTTCTTAATTACGAAGGAGTCAATAATCATCTCATTTTGAAAAAAAAATTGATATTAACTTTTAAGCTTTTACTTATTCGCTCATATTTATTTTTGATTTGTTGTTCACAAATTTATCTTCATCTTATGTTTAAATGGTTTAATTTTTGGTATATAATCTCTAATTTTGGATAAAAAGACATTTGTGTATTTTATTTGAAGATTGATATTGTTCTTTTTAAAGTGCAGATAATTAGAGATATATTTTTGGATGAGATGCTAGATATTTGTTTAGGGTTTGTTTTTAGTTTCAAAGGAGATTCGATGTATTAGGCAATTCTTTTAAATTTAAGATGGCTGCCGAGCCCGACACGTTTTGGACTTCCATGGAAACCATCACTTGGGGCAAGCAGCAACTCCGGCCAAAATTCAAACCGGGCAAGGGCTTTCATTATTCTGATACCAACTACGAACTACTGGGATTGATCATCGAAAAAATCACGGGCATGAAGTTCCACGAAGCGTTGCACCAATTCATTTTCACCCCTTTGGAAATGAACAACACCTGTTTGCTTTTTCATTCTGAGTCCAATGTGATGAGCGCTTACCTTATGGCCGACTTGTACTACAAGGGATTAAACCTGTCGAAAGCCAAAAGCATCAGCATGAGCTGTGCCGCCGTGGGCATCTTAAGAGGGATGTCGCTACTTATACTGCGACGGTTTCACCCCAAATTCTTCCTGAAAACACTTGGTGAAATAACTGCTCGATCCAAATCCAACCTGTTCGGCCACTTCGGCCACGCTAAGGCCCGTTTGCAACAGTTGCGCAGCCTTTTTCAACCGCACCGATCGCATAAATTCCGTGGGCGTTTGTCCGGTTATGGCCGTTAACTTGCGGTACAAGCCCGTACGGTCCATGTTCATATCCTTGCTAAGCTGTTCCACCGAGTAATTTCCGTTATCCAGGTTCGCTTCAATGTGTCCCAGCGCCCTTCGGATCAGTTCCTCGTCAACAGTCGACGTTGCAACCGAAGAAGGCGCTATAACGATGCTCTTTTTGAACAATTCCTTGCGTTGTGCCTGCTGTTCCAACAAGTTTTCGATGCGTAGCAGCAAAATTTCCATATTAAACGGCTTCGGAAGATACGCATCGGCACCCGCTTCGAAGCCTTCAATTTGCGCTTCGTCCGATGTTTTCGCCGTAAGCAGGATTACCGGAATGTGCGAGATGCCTACATCCGACTTTAACGCCCTGCACAGCTCGGTTCCGCTCATCACGGGCATCATCACGTCCGTTACAATCAAATCGGGCTGTTCTGCGCGGGCCTTTTGCAGCCCTTCTTTCCCGTCAGACGCCGTAACAACCGCATATTTCTCCGAAAGTTCGTTGAACAAGAAGTTCCGGAACTCCGCATGGTCGTCCACCACCAACAATTTCAGTTTTTTGTCTTTGGAAGTGGGATTTTCGCTTGCATCGTGTTGCGTTGCGGGCTTCAATTCCTTCGAAAGTGTGACCGTAAACACCGAACCCTCGCCCAAACGGCTTTTCACCGTCGCATTTCCGTTGTGCAATTGCGCATATTCCTTCACCAAGTGAAGCCCAATGCCGCTTCCGGTCTGGTTTTGCTGGTTCTTGGCCTGATAAAAGCGGTCGAAAATCTGCGCTTGCTCATCCCGATCGATGCCACAGCCCGTATCCGAAACGTGCAGGGCAATTTCGCGCGCCGCTTCGTCGGTTTCAATGCTCAAAAGAATGGTTCCACCTGGCGGAGTGAACTTAAATGCATTCGAAAGCAGGTTGTTCACAATCTTTCGCAGCTTATCCTGATCGACATACAGCAGCACATCGGTTTCAGGTCGATCATATTCAAAATGAACGTCGTTTTCGCGCGCCAAATCGAAGAACGGAGGAACGATTGTTTCCACAAATTCACCCACATTGCAATATCCCAGGTTCAATGTTTCGCCGTTCATCTCCAATTTGCGAAAAGCCAGCAATTGGTTCACCAAGTTGAGTAATTCATGCGCATTGCGCGAGATCCCCGCCAATTGCGACTTCAAACCATCGTCGTTCAATTTCCGGATCACCGAATCGAGCGGGGTAATAATCAATGTGAGCGGCGTTCTCAGTTCGTGGCTTATGTTGGTGAAGAACTTGAACTTCTGTTTGTCCAATTCTTCTTTCTGCTTCTTTTCATTTCGTTGAATAGTTTGGCGAATGGAGTAGGAAAGGAGCACGTACACCAATGCAATCACCGCAACGAGGTAGGCCGAATACGCCCAGATGGTTTTCCAAAACGGGGGCGCAATGGAAATGGTCAGTTCGGCCAAGTGCGTATCCCATTGTTGGTTGTTGTTGGAGGCTTGCACGCTCAATTTGTAGGTTCCGGGCGAGAGTTTGGTGTAGGCGGCGCGCCCAATGCCGTCGGTGGTTTTCAGTTCGCGCCATTCCGTATCCACGCCTTCAAGCCGGTAGCGGTAAATGGTTTGGGTGGGGTTCACATAGTTCAAGGCCGAAAACTCTATGGCAAAGAAGTTCTGGTTGTATTTCAGTTTGATTTCTTTTGTGGCCGTAATCGATTGCTTTAAGAGGATGTTTCCGTCGAAAACATCGTTCATGCGCACCTCGGTTCCCGCAAGCAAGAAGCGCGTAAACAGGGGCACGTACAATTTGGGGCCGGGTTTGGTCAGGCTGTTAATGTCCATTTCGTTGAACCCGTCGAGGCCGCCCCACAACAAGCGTCCGTCGTTGGTTTTGCACACGGCGCGGGGCAGGAATTCGTTTTCGATCAGCCCGTCGAAGCGGTTGTAATTGGTAAACCGGAACTCGAAGCTCCGTTCTTGGGCTTTCAGTTCGATACACGAAATCCCGTAGGATGTCGAAACCCAAATCTGCCCCAGGTCGTCCTCAATGATGGAGCGGATGCTGTTGTTCACCAAGCCATTGGCTTCGTAAAAGCTGATTGTCTGCTGATCGTCAGGGTTATAAACATTCAAACCATCGTGGGTGCCCAGCCAAATTAATCCTCGGCTATCGGTGAAAAGGCAGTGATAGTGGTGGTTCGTATGTTGAAGTATCGGACTGTCTTTTTCAGGAAATGAAATTGAATTTGTGCGAATATCATAAAAGAATAAACCGTCGCTGCTAAAGCCAAGTAGTGTATCGTTGCGGTATTCTGTAAGTTGACCAACATAATTGAGAGTCACATTGTCTGGTTGTTTTGCCTTTTCAAAACTGCCAGTTTGAGGGTCAAAAATCCCAGGTCCTTCATTGGTACACAAGAATAATTGGCCATCGAATGATTCGTGTAAAAAACTACTTTGCTCAGGATACTTAAAATGAACAGTCGTATTGCCATCGAAACAAAAAACACCACTGCCCTTTGTACAAATCCATACGCGATTATGGCTATCTTTCAATAACATGGTGCAGTAAGTATTGGCTGGTATTCCTTTGAATGGAATCAACTTCTGGTTGGCTCTTTCGTATTCGAACAACCCCGTTGAAGTGCCCACTAAGCAATTCTGGCCATATTCGGTGAAACAAGTAACCTCAAGGTTTTGATTTTCTGTAAGGTTAAACAATGAAAGCCCAAAGTTGCGAAACTTAAATCGGTCGGGGTGGTAATACAGAAGCCCACGGTTTAAGGTTCCGACCCAAAGTCCGCCTTGGTTGTCGTTGAATTGGGTGCTGATTTCACAGTCGAAACTCCTTCCATCTACCAAATGCAATGGCGAAACCAATTGTTGGCGGCGCAGGTTTTCGTCAATTTTCCAAAGGCCTGAAAACGAGCTTATCCAGCAGTTGTTGTTCTGGTCAACGGTGAGTGTGTTCAGCCAGTAACTGGGTTCAAGCAGGCGTTCCCACTTTCGGTTTTGGGTGTTGAATCTGATCAATTGCCCACCCGAAATTCCGTTGCGCGATTGGTATAAATACTGCTTGTGCGGTACCACCATCAGCGTGTTGGAATAAGGATTTTCATTCTTTCCAAATGGGTTTTCGCGGTAAATTTCCTTAGCCGTATCGATGTTGTAACAAACTATTTCGCCCGATTTGAAGAACAGGAACAGTTGCTTGTCGATTTTCGCCAAATCGTACAGCTGATCCTCCATGAAAGGACTTGCTTTCGCAATGTCGGTCAAGAAAATGCGTATGTTTTTTGTCTGAGAATTTCGGAAGAGAAGCTCATTTTTTTCACTGATCAGCCAGTAGTTAAAATCGGTGTCCATAAAAAGATCGGCCACGTGGCTTTTAACTCCCTGTGCAACAAAAACACTGTCGATATTGGGAATGAAAAGTTGAGTGCGAACATCGAAAAGCATCAGATTATGCTGGTTTTTAAGCCACAAAAAGTTTTCATTGTCGACATAGGCCCGATGATAACCCGAATAGCGTTCCAGTTGATAGGCCTTTTGCTCGTTATAGTGCATCGCATGAAAATTTGCGCCATCGTAAATGTTCACCAGCCCTTCGGTGATGACCACCATGCGTCCGTCGACCAGTTGGCAAATGGTACGCACCCGGTTGTCCGAAAGTCCATTCAAACTGTTGATGGGCGAGAACACCACATGCTCCTGAGCGAAAACCCGGGTGAAAATGAGAAGGAAAAGAAGGAAGGCGAGGTGTTTCATCAGTTGTTTTCTTCGTAGTAATACGAGTAGTCGATTCCTTTCATGAACATTTCGCGGTCATTTATTTTGTCTGTAAGTGCTTGCTCCAAAAGTATTTTGAGCGTATTGCTTCGTGTGGGGCTCAGCATCATAGCGTTCATGTAGTCTTGTTTGCTTATTTGGCTCCAATCAACGCATTTTTCGAGGCGTTTTTTCAGTATCAAATCCAGCCAAATTCGGGCACTTCTGCCATTGCCTTCCATAAAAGGATGAGCAATGTTCATTTCCACGTATTTGTTTATGATTTCATCGAAAGTCGTTTCGGGCATTGCTTCAATTTGCTTTAATGTTTCGCCTAAAAAGTGCGATGTGGCAAATTGAAAACCTCCTTTCGAAATGTTTTTTTGCCTTATTTGTCCGGCAAAATCGTACAATCCGCCAAACAAGTAAGCGTGAATTTGTTGCAGCCCTTTCGCGGTGCCCACTTCAATGCTGTCGATGAATGAACTTTCGAACAGCGCATAGGCTTTTGTTTTGCTTTTCCCGTCGATGCTTTCGTCGCTGAAGGTAAACCACTCGATAAAACGGTTGGCTTTAGTGCCTGGGAATGTTTTACCTAAGGCAACAATGCCGGCGTAATCCAACATGTCGGCCAATCGTCTTTTGCCATCGGGTGCAAGAAATTTCAACTGGGTAGTGGCACTAACCACTTGGTTGTTTTCTTTCTTGAATTTTGCTTTGAGGTATTTCCAGTAGTTGCGGGTTTTGGAGTAGTCGTCCTGGTCGGTAAGTACGGCAACAATGTCCAACACGCTGAACCACCATTTGGCGTTTTGCTCATCCCAAACAGCCCGTACTTCGCGGTCGTCGAAAAAACGGATGGATATTTTGGTGTTGCTCATGGATGCAATCGGGTTATTCGATTTTTTATGATTTTATTCTTCTGTTAATTGTTTTTCGATCAATGCTTTAAAATCATCTCTATTGGGTAGGTAAAGCTGATATTTAGATACAAATAATTGGGAGCTTACATTGTTCATAGCATATTTTACCAACAATTCGTCTTTTTCGCGTGCAAGAACAATCCCAATTGGGGGATTGTCGCTTTCTGTATTTTCTTCATTTTGGAAATAGCCAAGGTACATGTTCATTTGTCCAATGTCCTCGTATCCTGCATCATCTTTTTTCAAGTCAATCAATACAAAGCATTTCAATATGCGATGATAAAAAACCAGATCGACATAGTAATTGCGGTTGTTGAGCGTAATCCTGTATTGTCGTCCAATAAAAGCAAAGCCCTTCCCCAATTCAAGCAGAAAGGTTTGAAGGCTGCTAATTATACGTTCTTCCAGTTCTGATTCGCTTAAATGGTAAGGTTCTGGTATTTGGAGGAATTCCAATACAAATGGTTCTTTTATAATATCTTCGGGCTTGGATACGATATGTCCTTTCTGAGCCAGTTGCATTATTTCATTCTTGTTTTTTGATGACGCCAGTCGTAGGAATAGTGATGTTTTCTTTTGTCTAATTAACTCTCGTATCGACCAATTCTCATGAATCGATTGTTTCTCGTAAAACGAACGCTCCAATGGGTCTTCTATCTTTAATAATTCAATGTAATGCGACCATGTCAATTGGTGCGACGCTGTCGCACCAATTGGATATTCTAAATACAATTGTCTCATTCTTTTTAGGTTGCTTAAGCTAAAACCCTTACCATGCAGCAATGCCAGATCCTTTAACAAGCGCTCTAGCATATTGCTTCCATATTCGGCCCTATCTTTTCCGCCTTGTTCAAATTCAACAACGTGTTCGCCAACCTTCCAATACGTTTCGGTTATTTGACGGTTAACAGCAATAGCGGCGTTCTTTTTACCTTCTAAATACGTTCCCGAAATCTGTGAAATCAGGTTGTTGTAATTATTTGGAATGGCTTTATTCTGTTTATGCATGTATTCATCTTTTTCTTTCTCCAACAAAAATAGCAAAATTGAAGGTCGTTTATTTCCTTCGTTTCAATTGTACCTAAAATTGGAATACTTTTCAACCACAACGACGAATGTTGCAACATTTGTTTCATTGCGAATAAGCGCATTTCGTTAATTTTGAGCATTCTGAAATTAATTGAATACTCATATGAAGCATTTGTATTTGTTCGTTGCATTGCTCGCCATTAGCGTGGTTGGCAGTGCTCAAAATTGGCAAAAAACCAATTCGGGGGCGAAGGTTGACGTGAACGCAACTCAAGTCGAAATCCAGTTTTTTAGCCCCAGCATTGCACGGGTTCAAAAGTGGCCCCAAGGGAAAACATTTTCTAAAGAAAGCCTTTCGGTGGTGAAAAAGCCCCAAACGGTTCAACTGAAGGTTTCGCAAAAGGGCGACGAACTCACCCTGAAAAGCGAAAGCATGGTTGCTGTTCTGAACCTGAAAAGCGGCCAAATTTCGTTTCAAAACCTCAAAGGCGAAAACCTGTTGGCCGAGAAACAGTCGGGAGCCACGTTTACCAATTTCAACGATGCCGGTACACCTACTTTCAGCGTAAGCCAGTCGTTTGTGCTCGACAAAGAGGAAACCATCTATGGATTGGGGATCCTGCAAAACGGCAAAATGTCGCAGCGCAATCAGGAAGTCGAAATGGTGCAGAACAACACCTGGGACTTTGTCACTTTTTTCCAGTCGGTAAAAGGTTACGGCTTTTTCTGGGACAACTATTCACCTACCAAATTTAAAGATACACCAACCGAAACATCATTTAATTCTGAAGTTGGCGATGGTATCGATTACTATTTCATGTATGGCGGCAATGCCGATGGGGTAGTGGCTCAAATGCGCGATCTTACCGGACAAGCACCCATGTTTCCACTTTGGACTTACGGTTACTGGCAAAGCAAGGAACGTTACAAAAGCCAGAACGAACTGGTGGGCGTGGTGAAGAAGTACCGCGAACTGGGCGTTCCTCTCGATGGAATTATCCAGGACTGGCAGTACTGGGGCAATAACTACCTGTGGAATGCCATGGAGTTTCTCAATCCCGAATTTTACGATCCTAAGAAAATGGTCGACGATGTTCATGGCCTGAATGCTCATATCATCATTTCGATATGGTCGTCGTTTGGGCCAATGACAAAACCGTATAAAGAACTGGATAAAATGGGTGCTTTGTTCAACTTCGACACTTGGCCACAATCGGGTTCTGAAAAATGGCCACCTAACCCCGATTACCCATCAGGTGTAAGGGTTTACGATGCCTACAATCCGGCAGCTCGCGACATTTACTGGAAATACCTCAACCAGGGAATCATGTCAACTGGCATGGATGGTTGGTGGATGGATTCAACCGAACCCGACCATTTCAATCCTAAACCTTCCGATTTTGACACAAAAACATACTTGGGTTCATTCAGAAAAGTCAGAAATGCCTATCCGTTAATGAGTGTAGGCGGCGTTTCCGATCATCAACGGGCGGTTACTTCCGACAAGCGTGTGTTTATTCTTACCCGTTCAGCCTTTGCCGGTCAGCAACGTTATGGTGCCAATACTTGGTCGGGCGATATTGTGGCTTCGTGGGAAACATTGCATAATCAAATTGCAGCTGGGTTGAATTTCTCTCTCTGCGGAATACCTTACTGGAATAGCGATTTGGGAGGATTCTTCCTTTGGAATTTCAAAAATCCGCTCGAAAACCCCGATTACCGTGAACTTCATGCTCGCTGGATCCAATTTGGCACCTTCTGCCCCATGATGCGTTCGCATGGCGAAGGTTCCCCACGCGAGATTTACCAATTCGGCAAAAAAGGCGATAAAATATACGACTCCGATGAGAAATACATCAATCTTCGTTACCAACTGCTGCCTTATATCTACTCGGCTTCATGGGAAGTTACCAACAAACAATCGAGCATGATGCGCGCTTTAGTGATGGATTTTGCCAGCGATAAACAAGCTCTGGACATTAACAATGAGTATATGTTCGGAAAATCGATTTTGGTTTGCCCCGTCACAACACCTATGTACAATAAAGATGGACGGGAAGATTTCAGCACGGTTAAAACCAAGGAAGTGTATTTGCCCAAAGGGGCAGATTGGGTTGATTTCTGGACAGGAGAAAAATACAGCGGTGGACAAAAAATCAACAAGGAAACTCCTCTTGATATTATGCCATTGTACGTGAAAGCAGGTTCAATTCTGCCTGTTGGTCCTAAAGTGCAATATTCATCAGAAAAGAAATGGGACAACCTTGATATTTGCGTGTACGAAGGTGCTAATGGCGAATTCACGTTGTACGAAGATGAAAACGACAACTATAACTACGAAAAAGGAGCTTATTCAACTATAACTTTCACTTGGAACGATGCCAAGAAAACGTTGACTATCAGTGATAGAAAAGGCTCTTTCCAAGGTATGTTGGCCGAGAGAAAATTCAATATTGTAAACGTAACTAATGGAAAAACAATTTTTTCAAATGAAGTTGAGAAGTCTGGTAAAGAAGTAAAATACACAGGCAAAGCAACTTCTGTAAAGTTCTAATATCTCATTTTGTCAAAATAAAAGGCAGGCTGTTCGATCTATTTCGGCAGCCTGTTTTTTTTGATTCAAAATCTGTTTTCGATACTTCATCGCTCTTTAATTGATTATAATGTAAGAGTAAACTTAACAACAGCAACAACAGAGGATGGTATCTTCCAAAAATTAGTTTAACCTTCAGGAGATCTGCAGAATCTCTTTTCTAAATTTCAATTTGAGTGATTTAACGAAACATCAATGTAAGCTTACCCGTTTTGCAACGTTTGCTTAAATGTACTGTCATTTGTGTATTAAATCAATAATACAACTATTTAATGACAAAAAACCTACTACTTATTGTTGCAATTATGGCCTTCTTTTGCCTGAAGGCCGATGCACAGAACCTAAAACTATCGTACAATAGTTCACTAATTTATCCCGGTGCTAAGGTTGGTTACGAAGTGCCATTAACTACCAAAACCATCGAAAAGATTAAGCGTTCGGGAAAGAAAAAGATTTTTACGCGCGAAAGGCTTTTTTCGGTCAATGCCGCATTCTATCACCACGAAAACTATCACGATAACCTGTATGTTACTGCTGGCATTTCGTTCCGTAGGACAAAACCTAGTGGCTTCTTTTTCGAATTCTCGCCCGAATTGGGAGTAAGCCGCACGTTTATTGATGGAACAACTTACGCATTCGACGATAACGATGCCATGGAAATCCAAAAATCAAATGGCTATTTCTACCCACTTTTGTCGGTTGGTGGCGGTTTTGGGTACGATTTCTCGGTGAAGAAGGAACTGCCAGTTGCTGCATTTACAAAGTTGAATATGCTCACCTTGTACCCCTATAACAGTGGTTTTAATTTAAGGCCAACCTTTGAATTAGGGATATCTTACAAGTTAAAATAACCAGATAAAACAATTTACAATGAAACAGATATTTACCCTTTTAATCGCCTTGTTTTTCCTTGCGGCTTGCCACAAAGAAGAAATATCAATTACAAACAATGTAAGCGATCATTTCTATGTAAAAAACGGTTTAAACTCTTCAATGGTAAGGGTTCGTGGAAATGCAGCCAGTAAAATTTTTCTTCTTTACATTCATGGCGGCCCGGGCGGCGATGGATTATCGTACCGTAACAATTATGTGATCAATAATATCGAAAATCGTTATGCGGCGGTGTATTACGATCAGCGAAATTCAGGCTCTTCGCAAGGAGCTAACAACATTGATGAGCTCTCGCTCGATAATATGATTGATGATGTTGAAAAAATGATTACAGTGCTCAGGCACCGCTATGGCTCCGACATTGAAGTTTTTATGATGGCACATAGCTTTGGAGGACTTTTATCGAGTGGCTTTATGACCACCGACAACAATCAACAAATGCTGAAAGGATGGATATATGTTGATGGTGCCCACAATTACCCTATGAACGATTCACTTACCAGAGTACGATTGATAAATGCAGGAAATGAGCAAATTGCCTTGGGTAATAAGGTTGAAGAGTGGCAAGAGATTGTAGATTTTTGTGATGCTCATCCCAATAACTTCAGTTTTAAAGAATCGATGAAATACAACAGGCTTGCATGGAAGGCAATGAGCTATCTCGAAGATAAACAAAGTAAAAAAGATAATGAAGAAGAATCAGGCATTGTTGAAGCAATTATCGAAGATAAAATACCAATATTGGCTTATGTTTTTAATATACAAGCAAATGTAAAATTTGCAGAAAAGCTGATACATGCTAGCTATTCCGATTATTTACACAAAGTTACCCTGCCTACTTTAGTAATTTATGGGAAGAAAGATTTTGTATGCCCATCAGAACTGGGCGAAGCTCTTTATTCGTCAATTAGTTCGACCGACAAAGAATTTGTGATTTCAGACATAAGTGGCCACTCGCCAATGGACGACGACAGGGAGAATTTTTACAATCATGTTATACGTTTCATTGAAAAACACACAGAATTATGAGAAGTCTAAGTTCGGCATCAGCAGTGTTAAAAATCCTAAGTTGTTTTGTGCTTTTTATAACTGTTTCGGTAACTGCTTTTGCACAGGACTTAACTAAAAGTCAATATAAATGGGGAATTGAATATGACCTAATGGCGCCCAGAATTGGGGCTTGGAACAGTGTTAACCTTAGTGCATTCATGGGTCACGGAAGAATGAAGCATTCATTAATGTTGGCGAGCATCAAAATACGCAACAATCATTTAACCGACGAATCGTTTACGAAAGATAACTTAAATGCATTTGGGTACCGATTTGAAATCTATTCGCACAAAGAAATGAAACGCTGGAGTACAGGATTATTGATGCTTTATAGTATGCACAACGTAATTACAGTACCTAACTTGCAAGAGGGTCATTTTAATACATTCATTGTTGGTGTCCCTTTAGGATACACATTGGTGCTATGGAAACACTTAACAATAAACCCCAATGTTAGTATCTTAGTTCCATTGACCAACCGAACTGTTAAAATTGGAATAGATGAAGTTCAGCAAGCTCCTTGGGGACTAGAACCCGGCATAAGAATTGGTTGCCGATTTTAGTAATTGTGTAAATCATTATCTTTTAGGATTTTGAGCCAATCTGTGATGGGTTTTCGCCAAACTCTTTTTTGAAGCAAGTGGTAAAATAATTGGGGTCGCTAAAGCCCGTTTGATAAGCAGCTTCCGAAACTCTAAACCCTTCTTCTTTAATTAATTTGTAGGCTTTCTTTAGTCGAATAGTCTTAATTAGGTTATTGGGGGTTGAACCGGTCAGCGACTTAATTTTGCGGTGTAATTGTGCCAGGCTTACGGCAAAATGCATAGCTATTGATTCTACATTTAAATCTTGGTTCATCATATTTTCTTCGATGAAAAGTTTCAGATTTAGAATGAAGTCAATGTCTTTTTGTGGCAAAGTTTCTTCAATTTTTTCGGTTGGTTCAACGCCCATGAATTTTGTGCGTAGTTTGCGTCGGTTATCCAATACGGAATTTAAAACTGTATCAAGTAGTTTTATTTCGAAAGGCTTGGTCAGATAAGCATCGGCCCCAGTCGAAAGCCCTTCTATCTGATTGTCAGTTGTGTCGTTTGCCGTGAGCATGATCACGGGGATGTGCGATGTGTCGAAATTCTGCCTTATTTCTTTGCAGAACTCGTAACCGTTCATGTTGGGCATTTGTACATCGGTTAAAATAATGTCGGGATTGACCTCTTTTGCCATGCGAAGCCCTTCAACACCATCGTTGGCCTGAAAAACTTTAAATCGTTTTTCGAAATGTGCGGCCAAGTATTCGCGTAGTTCGTTGTTGTCTTCGGCCACCAACAGCGTGGGCTGATTATAGTATTTGTGGAGCGGCACTGAATCCTCATTTGTCTCGTAGTTTAAACTATCTGCGACTTTCGCCAATCTGGGTTCATTTACTTTTTGTTCCACTAATTCATATTCGTTGTACAGAGCCTTGTCTGCAGGAAGTGAAACCGTAAAGGTTGTTCCTAAACCTAAAACCGACTCCACCTCAATTTCTCCGTGATGCAGCTCAACCAGTTCTTTCACAATTGAAAGACCAATGCCAGTACCTTCTGAATTTGATTCTTGTACTTTGAAAAAGCTGTTGAATATTTTGCTTTTGTTGGATTCAGAAATGCCAATCCCATTGTCGGTTACAACAAGTTTTAAATGCCGTTGCTTATTTAGAATCATTTCTTCGGACGAAAGAGTTATTTCGCCTCCTTTGTTTGTGAATTTTAAGGCATTTGAAAGTAGGTTCCAGATAATTTTTTCAATTTTTTTGGCATCGACAAAGCAAGTTAATGTTTCGGGCGATGAATAGGTTAAGGTTATCGATTTGTTCCTGCACTCTTCGCTGAATGCCTCAACAATTTCTGATAAGATATCAGTAATTGTGGTTTCGCAAACTTCCAGTACGTGCTCTTTTTGGGTGATTTTCCGGAAATCGAGCAAGTCGGTAATCAGTTTATAGAGCCGCTTCGTGTTTCGGTTGACTATCATCAGTTTGTTAACCTGATCGGGTTTGAGGTTGTCTGCTTGCAGCAAATCAATAACTGGCGCATCAATTAATGTTAAAGGGGTTTTTAGGTCGTGCGATATGTTGGTGAAAAAAGCAAGTTTCTTTTCGGTCAGTTCGTGTTCGTTCATTAGCTTAATTTCAGCAATTTCTTTTTCTTTTTTCAGCTCAATGCGTTTCAAAAAAGCATAGAACGAAAGGTATAAGATGGTGAAAAAGATGATCATATAAGCAGCATAGGCATACCAACGCATATACCACGGAGGTTCGATTCGGATGTTTAGTTTTGTTACTATCCCTTCGTGGCTGTTTTCGGCACTTTTTATTTCGAAGGTATAGTTGCCGGGCGACAAATTGGTATAAGTTGCAAAGTTGGTTTCACCAAGATAAGCCCAATTGTTCTCGAAGCCAATAAGTCGATAAGCATAGTTCTGGTATTTTGAAAAAATCTTGTTCTTCGCAAAAAAATGGATCGAGAAGGAGTTCTTGTTGTAAGGCAGTTTTATCTCCTTGGCCTCTTCGAGCGGACATTTCAAATATTGTTTTCCCGTTGCGTTTCTGATGCTTTGGTTTTGAAAGCTGATATCTGAAACAATAACTTCAACTTTTGGTGTTTCGGCGTTTACCTTTGATGGGTCGATGATTGTAAAGCCGGCCATACTTCCAAAGATAATCTTTCCGTCGGGTGTTTTTCCCGATACCCTTTCGAGAAATTCGTTGGCTGGAAGCCCATCTCGGTGGTTGAAATTCAATATTTCATAAGTTTTCATGTCGAAACGCGAAATGCCCGAAATTGTACTGATCCAAAGAAAACGGTCGTCAACCGATTCGAGCCGCACTAAGGTATTTGTGGGCAACCCTTCTTTAGTAGTGAAATTCATGCGTTTCTTTCCATCTTCCGACAAGCAGATCAATCCATCGGTTGATGATGCAAACCAATAGTTTCCTTTTTTATCGTGATAGTAATCAACAATATAGCTTTTTATTTGCTTGTTCATTACCGCCATTCTGTTTTCCAAAACATTCTCGGTTACATTAACATGGAACAGGCCTTGGTCAGAAACCAC
>Ga0209373_10002601_pt1 | contig 17798 bp, 15 predicted proteins | sample Higcelweek5metaG_FD_187173 | JGI IMG/M metagenome (GOLD analysis project Ga0209373, IMG submission 187173) | Freshwater pond sediment microbial communities from the University of Edinburgh, under environmental carbon perturbations - High... | ecosystem: Environmental > Aquatic > Freshwater >... | reverse complement strand
ACTCTCCAAAAAACTCTCGCTGCTCAAAAAATTAGTCTCAATAGTCAAAAAGCTGCTAAGGATCAACTTTTAGCAATTACTAAAAATGATGAAAAAAAATATCAATCACTTCTTTCTGATGCTCAAAGGCAATTAGCTGCATTAAAAAACTTTTCCAGTTCAGCTGGTGGCAGTAGTTGTTTATCATCTTCGCCAGGGTCTGGTAGTGATGGTAATTTCTATTCTCAAAGAGATCCTCGTTGGTGTAGTCAATATATTGGTAATTCCAAAGATACTATTGGTGAAGTCGGTTGTTTTCTTAGTAGTGTGTCTATGGTCTATAAAAAAATTGGTTCAGGAATGACTCCTTCATCTTACGCTGCCGATTCTAGTAATTTTTGGAGTAATACTGCTTACATGGTTACTCCATCTGCTCCATCTGGTTATACTTATAAACAAGTCTCTTACAGCGTTTCTACTATTGATAATGAACTTAAAGCTGGTCGTTATGTTATCGCTCAAATGAGGATGAGTACCGTGGCTGGAATGCATTTTATCGTTATCATTAGTGGTAGTAACGGTAGTTATAAAGTTCATGATCCTTGGTATGGTCCAGATCAAAATTTTAGCGATCACTATTCTCCTAGTTTAGTCATGAGTCTTCGATTATTTACCAAATAAAAATCCCCTCCGCTTGTTAGCAAAGGGGATTTATTTATTTTTTTAAAAATCGACGATCTATCATCTACGATCTAAGATCTCTCTTAGTATCCTCTAGCGTATTTTCTTAAAGCTAATCCACTAGCAACTAAAGTTACGATTCCAATAGTTTTAACTATCAAATCATTAGCACCAGTATCTGGAACAGTAGATTTACCAATAAAGTAACTAGCGTTATCTTCATCACAAGTGCCATCTGCACAAGCTTTAGTATTATTAGTTCTACTAACAACTGAACTAATTTCAGTAGTATCAGTGATTTTAGCTCTAACTAAATATTCTTTAGATTCACCAGGAGATAATCTATCAATAGTCCATTCAATTAATCCAGTATTACTATTATAGGTACCTGGTAAGAAAATTAAAGTTAAATTTTTTGGTAATTTATCAGTAGCCTTAATATTGACTAAATCTTGATTACCAGTATTTTCAACTTTGATTTTGAACTCAATTACGTCGTTTTCATAAAAGACCTTTTTGTCAGATCCAATATTATCGAAATATTGAGTATCACCAATAGATCTAATTGTTTTGTCTATGGAAATCTCTTTTTTAGATTCAGTAGTGGAGTATTGAGCTTCAATACCAAATGGTTTGATCAACGATAATGTTAATATCGCTAATGCGGTTAAGACCGAAGTTAATTTTTTAATATTGTGTTTCACCTGCGTATTTAATTTTTAATTATAGGCTATTATATGAAACAAATACCTAATTGTCAAGCATATTACTAATTACTTGTCTTTTGTTGTCTTTTTAGCTTATAATTTACCTATGAAAAACTTTTTAATAGATGAGCTATCTGTTTTTTTTCCTTGCTATAACGAAGAAAAAAATATTGCTAATACTGTTAATAAAACAATTCCTGTTCTCGAAAAAATTGCCACCAAATGGGAAATTATTTTAGTCAATGATGGTTCTAAAGATAATACTGCTAAAGTTTTAGAAAAAATAAAAAAAGAACATCCCTCTCAAATTAACATTATTACTCACAATCCTAATCGTGGTTATGGTGGTGCTTTAAAAAGTGGTCTTTATAATGCTAAATATAACTGGATTGCTTTTACTGATGCCGATGGCCAGTTTGATTTTACCGAAATAACTAATCTTATTGAAAAACAACAAAAGACCAAGGCAGATATTGTTATTGGCTACTATTTAGCTCGTCAAGTTTCTAAAGCGGCTATTTTTACTAGTAAAATCTGGGAATTAATTGTCTTTATTCTTTTTGGACTTCACGTTACCGATATTGATTGCGGTTTTAAGTTAATTAATAAAAAAGTTGTCGATACTATTCCCAAATTAGAAGCTGAAAGGGGAGCTTTTATTAGTAGTGAATTTCTTATCAAATCTAAAAAAGCCGGTTTCAAAATAGTTGAAATTGGAGTTCACCATTATCCTCGAGTTGAAGGTCAAGCTACTGGTCGTCAGTTAAAAGTTATTATTAAAAGTTTTTCCGATCTTTTTAAACTTTGGTTTAAAACCACTTTTCACCGTGCTTAAAAAATTCTTTAAAAACAACTGGCTTATTATTGTTATTCTTTTGATTGCTTCTTTTTTGCGTCTTTATCGAATTGGTGACTATATGGAGTTTTTAGGTGATCAAGGTCGAGATGTTTTAATTATTCGAGATTTTTTAAAAAATGGTAATTTATTTTTCATCGGTCCTCAAACTAGCATTGGCAACATGTATCTTGGCCCATTCTTCTATTACTTAATTGCTCCATCTTTACTTTTAGCCAATTTTAGCCCCCTTGGTCCAGCTGTTTTTATCGCTTTAATTAATATTGCTACTGTCTATATGGTCTATTTCATCGGCAAAAAATGGTTCAATAAATTCACTGGTCTTGTTTCTGCTTTTCTTTTTGCTATTTCTCCTGTAGCTATTAAATATTCTAATTTCATTTGGAATCCAAACATAATGGCTTTCTTTAGTTTACTTTTTGTTTATTTCTTTTTTGAAGCTTTTCGAACCAAAAAGTATAAAAACTTCATTTTTGCCTCACTGTCATTTGTTATGGTTATGAACAGTCATTATCTTGGATTGGCTCTTCTTCCTTTTGTTGGATTGTATTGGCTTTTCAATCTTTATCAAATAATCAAAAAAAAATCACCAGAGCTTAAACCATTTTTAATTAATACTTTTCTTGCTGCCTTTGTCTTTATTTTATCCTTAACTCCTCAAATTCTTTTCGATATTAAACATAATGGTCAAAATACTAAAGCACTATTAACTTTCTTCACTCAACGTGAGACTACTGTTAATATTAAAGCCTACAAGGCCATTCCTGAGCTTCCTAGCCTCTTTAATCAAATCAATACTAGTTTACTCGGCGGTAAAATTGAAACTTTCGGCTTAGTCATTAGTATTCTTTTTTCAATCTCTTTTGTTTGTCTTTTTTTAAAAAAGTCTCAACGATCCACGATCTATCATCTACGATCTTTCTGGTATATCTTCTTCTGGTTATTATCTGGAATAGTAGCCTTAGCTTTATACAAACAACATATTTACGATCATTATTTCGCTTTTCTTTTTCCAGTTGTCTTTTTACTTGTTGGTTTTCTTATTTCCAAATTTAAATTACTTGGAATTCCTTTATTAATAATCATTATCATTGCTTCATATCTCGGAAACGCTTTTCGTTGGTCACCAAACTATCAATTAAGAACAACTCAACAAGTTGCTCAAATAATTAATTCTAATTCTAATAATCAAGATTTCAACTTTGCCTTATTATCCAAAATGGGTTGGGGATTCTCTTATTATTTAACTGAAAATCCAAATTATTTTGAAATTAAAGACAAATTAACTGAACAGCTTTTTGTTGCTTGCTATCCTTTCCAAATTGAATGCAACCCTATTGGTAATCCAGAATATAATATTGCCGCCTTTGGTTGGGCTAAAATAGATCAACAATGGGATATAAACGGTATTAAAGTCTTTAAGCTCGTCCATAATCCAAATGGTCAAAAAACAAATTAAACAAATCGGTAGTTTTTTTTGGAAGAATAAAATTCTCATTATTATTGTGGCTTTGGGTCTTTTTTTACGTTTATATTACTTACCAAACTTTATTGGTTTTGCTTGGGATCAAGAACGAGATGCTTTTACTGTTAAACAAATTATTGTCGATAAAAAACTTACCTTAATTGGACCAAGAGTTGTCAATGACCGGGGATTTATGCTTGGACCTTATTTTTTTTATATTCTTTTACCTTTTTATTTAATTACCAATCTTAATCCTAATGCCATTATTCTTTTTATTGCTACTTATAGTTTTATTTTTCTAATTTCTTCATTTTTTATCTTAAAAAAAATATTTTCCTCAAAAATGGCTCTAATTTTTGTTTTTATTTGGTCAGTTCTACCTCTAGCTATTTCCATTGACACTATTTCTTGGAATCCACTTTTAATTCCATTTTTGTTCATTTTTCTAATTTATCTTTTAAATAATCTTAATTTTAATAAAATTAAAAATTGGCTCATGTTAGGCTTTTATCTAGGTTTTTCTTTTAATATTCATGTTCAACTAATCATTTTAAGTTTCATGGCTTTTATTTTTCTTTTAATTAAAGTCTCTAAAAAAGATTTCTTTAAAAGAATATTTTTTCTATTTTTAGGTTTTCTTTTGAGTTTTTTACCATTATTAATTTTTGACTTAAGACATAATTTTTTAAACTTACATCTTTTTTTAAATTTCTTTTCAAATGGTTCTTCTGTTAAAAATTATTTTGCTTTTATTCCAGTTTGGACAAATTTCATTTCCTCTATTTTTATAATAAAATCGTCTTTTTTTTCAATTCTATTTTGGTTTATATTAACTTTAATTTTATTTTTTCTTTCTAAAAAAAATATTTTAAATAAAATTTTATTGATTACTTGGTTATTTTTTCCAATTATTTTTATTTTTTATGGTCAAAGACCATCAGAATATTATTTTAATTTTTGTTTACCCGTAATTGTTTTAGTTTTTTCTCAATTAATTGTCAAAATAAATTCAAAAATAGTTTTTATTACTATATTAATAGTGTCTTTATTAGTAATTTATTTCAAACTTAAAAACAATATTATTGACTCTTATTCTTTAGCTAATAAAACAACAGTTGTGAAGTATATTGGTCAAAAAGTCGACCAGAATCAATTTAATCTTTCCTACAATGTTCCAATTGGACAAAATAGTGGGTTTTCATACCTCATGGATTACTTGAAAATAAAACCAACCAATAACTCTAAAGATCCATTAATTCAAATAATTATTCCAGCTCAAACAAAATACCCATCTTTTGGTAATATTAGTATTGAGTTTCCTTATCCATTTAATGAATAAAAAAACACTGTATAATCAAATTATGAAATCAATTTCTATTATTATTCCTTGCTATAACGAAGAAAATAATCTTAAAAATGGTGTTTTAAAAGAAGTGGCTGATTTCCTTAAAGATCAACAATTTGAGTGGGAAGTTCTTATTTGCAATGACGAGTCTACCGATAATAGTCTTAAACTAGTTAAAGAATTTGCCGATAAACACCAAGGTTTTAAAGTTTTAGACTTACCTCATGGTGGTAAACCTTCAGCTGTTTGGGGTGGCATTCAGAAAGCTAAATATCCTCTCATTCTTTTCACCGACATGGATCAATCAACTCCTTTAAAAGAAATTAATAAATTACTACCATTTTTTGACAAAAGTTACGATGTTGTCATTGGTTCTCGTGGTATTTCTCGTGATGGAAATTCTCTTCTTCGTAAAATTGGTGGAGCAGTTTTCCTTTCTTTTCGTCGAATTTTAATCTTAAGAGACATTATTGATACTCAATGTGGTTTTAAAATGTTTAAAACCGATGTTGCTAAAAAACTTTTTCCCAATCTTCAATTTTTTAAAGATAAATCAGAAAAAAAAGGTTGGCGAGTTTCTGCTTTTGATGTCGAACTTTTATTTATGGCCAAAAAATGGGGATATTCTACCAAAGAAGTTGTTGTTGAATGGCGCAATGAAGATGAAAGTGACACCAAGGGTGATAGTGCTACTCGCTATAAAAAAGAATCTATTCAAATGATTAACGAAATTAAACGCGTCTTAATCAATAATTTTAAGGGTGTTTATGATAAAAAATAAAATTTTCCGTATTTTACTTCTATTACTAATAGTCTTTATTTTTCTTTTTTCTCGACTTCAAAATTTAACTGCTATTCCAGTTTTTGGTGACGAAGCTATTTATATTCGTTGGGCTCAAATTATAAAAAGTGAAGAAACATTAAGGTTTATACCTCAAACCGATGGTAAACAACCACTTTTTATGTGGATTAATGCTGTTACTTCAAAATTCTTTTCTGATCCTCTTATTAGTGGTCGTATTGTTTCCATTTTTTCTGGTCTTGGAATAATAGTTATCTTATTTTTATTAACCGCTGTTATTTTATCTTTTAATAGTAAAGAAAAGAATATTTTTCGTTTTCTCCAACAATCCATTCGTGATAATTTTTATCCAGCCATTTTTACTTCTCTAATCTATGTTTTAATTCCATTCACTTTTTTCTTTGACAGAATGGCTTTAGCTGACACTCTTTTATCTTTCTTTGGAGTTTTGTGTTTATTTTTAGTTTTACTTTTATCAAAATTTCCTCGTCTAGATTTATCTTTAATTCTTGGATTTGCTCTTGGTTTAGCTTGGTTAACCAAGTCTCCAGCTATTTATTTTGTTGTTTTATGTTTTTTTACTTTCTTAATTTTAAAGAAAAATTCGACGATCCACGATCTAATATCGACGATCTATCTTCCGGTGATTTCCGTCATAATTGGATTTTTAATTTACAACATTCTTCGACTTGGACCTCAGTTCCAAATGATTGCTCTTCGCAACAAAGATTATATTTGGACAATTGGAGACATTCTAAAACATCCACTAGACCCACTTAAACCTCATCTAATTAACACTTTTGAAATTTATCGTTACTATCTTTCTCTTCCTCTAATTATTTTTAGCATTATTGGTTTTTTAATATTTTTTTTAAAAAAGAAAAATAAATACCAAATACTTAATACTAAATACTTAATACTATTAAGTTGGTGGATTTTGCCTCTAATTGCTAATTGTATTTTTGCCAAAGTTTTTACTGCCCGTTATATTCTTTTTACTTTACCTCCATTATTAGTTTTAATTTCAATTTTTCTTTTTAATTTATTAAAAAAAATACCTTCTATTCCATTAAAAACTATTTTATTAATTGCTATTTTTATTCCTAATTTAGTTTTTATGTTTAAACTTTCTACCAAACCTTTCACTCAAAAACTACCATCTTCAGAACAAGGCTATCTAATCGATTGGACTTCAGGATGGGGAATTAAATCAGCTTATGATTATCTTTATCAACGTTCTTTGGTTAGTAATGTTATTGTTGGTACTGAAGGTGCTTTTGGAACTCTTCCTGACGGTCTTCAAATTTATGCCAACAAACTTCCTCATTTCACTATCATTGGAGTTGGCCTAGGTTTTTCTACGTTACCAGCCAATTTAGTTGATGCAAAAAATCATGGTGATGAAGTTTATCTTTTAATCAACAAATCCAGACTAAAACTTAATACTGTCGAAACAGATAAACTTAAATTTATTAATTCGTATTCTAAACCAGAAAACGATCAATTATTACTTTTTCAACTTTAACTTTATATTTATCCGCCTGTGGCGGAAACTTGATAAACTATTAATAATTATGTCTTTTAAAAAATTTTTTAATTCTTTTTTCAAATCAAAATTCTTTTTTCCAATATTAGTCTTAGTTTTAAGTATTCCCGCTTTTTTCTTTTTTTTAAAGCCAGGTAATTTATATTGGAACATGCACGACGATATGCAAATAATTCGTCAATTAGAATTCGAAAAATGTCTTAAAGATGGTCAGATTCCTTGTCGTTGGACTCCAGATTTAGGCTATGGTTACGGTTATCCTTTGTTTAATTTTTATCCTCCTTTTCCAAATTTTGTTGGTCAAGTTTTTAGAATTTTTGGTTCATCTTTTATTCAAAGTGTTAAATTTACTGCTGTAGCTCAATTTGTTTTAGCGGCTTTATTTATGTATCTCTTAGCCTCATCCTTGTTTGGTAAGTTTGGTGGTCTTGTTGCGGCTATTTTTTATACTTATGTTCCATATCATGCCATAAATGTTTATGTTCGAGGAGCTATGAATGAAGCTTGGGCGGCTGTCTTTTTTCCTTTAATTTTTTACTTCGCCAGAAAAATAATTTTAAAAAATAAGTTTATTGATATTTTGGGTCTAGGTATTTCTTTTACTTTTCTTCTTCTTTCTCATAATCCCATGGTTTTAACCTTTACTCCAATTCTTTTCATCTGGGTTTTATTTTGGCTATGGCAAACTTATGGTTTCAATGTCAAAAAAATGATTCCTATGGTTGTTAAATTAGCTCTTTCTGGAGTTTTAGCGGCTGCCTTAGCTGCTTTCTTTACCATTCCTCTTTTTACTGAAACTAAATACACTCAAATTGAATCAATGTTCCAAGGTTATTATTCTTTTTCTGCTCATTATGTCAGCTTAAAACAAATGTTTTTAAGTAATTTTTGGGGTGATGGTGGATCAATTTGGGGTCCAAATGACGGAATGTCTTTCATGATTGGCTTTGTTCACTGGATATTAGCTATTTTAATCGGTCTTTATTTTGTCATCACTTCGATTAAAAACAAAAAAATCGATAAACAACTTTTACTTCCAATTCTTTTAATTGGACTAGCTTTTGGAGCTGCTTTTATGGCTCATGAAAAATCTACTTTTATCTGGTTAAATCTAGAAATAATTCAAAAACTCCAATTTCCTTGGAGATTTTTAAACCATAGTGCTTTCTTATTTTCTTTATCTGCTGGGATTCTTCCTTATATTTTAAATAAATTATTTTCCAAAAGAATCACTATTTTAGGCACTACTTTAGTTTTAGTTATTCTTTTTGCCACCAACATCTCTCATTTTTATCCAGTCACCAGTGGACCAATTACCGATGCTCAAAAATTCTCTGGAAAAGCTTGGAGTAATTTAATTACTTCTGGTATTTATGATTATTTACCAAAAACTGCTAGTACTGCCGCTAAATCACCAGCTATTCCTTTCGTTGATAAAGTTGAGCCATCCATTGCTTTAGTCAACATTTCTGGTCAAAAACAGGGGACAGATTGGATGTTTTTCAATATCTTTTTAAATAAAGATGCCACGGTTACTATTTCTCAATTAGCTTTTCCAAATTTTGAAATTACCGACAAAGGTCAAAAAATTGATTATCAAATAGAACCAGAACTTGGTCGTATGACTGTTAATTTAAAATCTGGTGAACATCAAATTTACGTTAAATTAAAAAATACTCCAATCAGAACTATCTCTAATTACATTTCTCTTTTTGCTTGGATTTTTGTTGCTATTTGTTTAATTAAACCTCTATGGAAGAAATTGAATTACAAGAAATAAAAAGTAAAACTACTAAAAACGTTTTATTTTTATCACTCAGAAACATTGGTATTCAATCAGTTTCTACACTAGGCTTTTTTCTGTTAACTATTCTTTTAGGTACTGGTGATGTTGGTCTTTTTGCGGTTGTTTCTGAATCTGTTAGTATTTTAGGTTATTTTTCTGATATTGGTTTAGCTGGAGCTCTAATTCAAAAGAAAGAAAAAGTTGAAAAAGTCGAGTTAAGAACTACTTTTACTATCCAACAAATTTTAGTTTTTATTGGTTTACTAGTTATTGGTATTTTTTATAGTAAATATTCAGTCTCAAAAGGTTATGGATCCAGAGAATTTTGGATTTTTGCTTCGCTTTGTTTTTCTTTTGTTTGTGCTTCTTTAAAAACTGTTCCTTCAGTTCTTCTTGAAAGAAACCTTAATTTTAAATTAATTTCTACCATCGATATTATCGAAAATATCACCTTTTATTTAATCGCTGTAATTTTTGCTTTTTTTGGTTTCGGTGTTTTTTCTTATGCCATTGCCACTTTTATTCGTAGTCTTTTAGGTCTAATTATTATTTATAGATTTAGTTCATGGCCTATTGGTTTTGCTTTTTCTTTTAAAACTATTAAACATCTTTTCAAATATGGAATTCCTTTTCAACTAAATTCCTTTATTGCCATGGCTAAAGATCGATTTTCTAATCTTTTTGTGGCTGGAATAATTGGTCGAGAAAGTTTTGGAATTTTATCTTGGGCTCAAAAAGGGCCACGAATTCCTTTAAGTTTTATGGATGCTATTATGAAAGTTACTTTTCCTACCTTTGCTAGACTTCAAGATCATCCTGAAATTCTTAAAAAATCATTAGAAAAAAGTTTGTTTTTTATTGCTCTTTTTGTTTTTCCTATGACAGCTGGTATTGCCCTAGTCTTACCCGAAGTTGTTTATATAATTCCTAAATATACTAAATGGCTTCCGGCTATTTTTCCAATGTATCTTTACTCCATCAATGTTGCTATTGCTGCCATTACCACCCCTCTAACCAACGCTTTTAATGCCATTGGTAAAATTACCACCACTACCAAATTTATGATTATGTGGACGGCTTTAACTTGGATTTTCTATCCAATTTTAAGTATCCGTTTTGGTTTAATTGGAACTGCTGTGGCCGCTTTGATAGTTGGAATTAGTTCTTTCGTAGTTTGGTTTACTGCTAATCGGATTTTTAAAATTAACACTTTTAAAGTTATTTTAAAACCGGCTCTTGCTACCATTTTTATGATCTTAATTTGTTTAATCTTAAATAAATTAATTATTAGTCCATTACCTCTTTTAATTACCAAAATCTTTGCCGGAATAACTGTTTATGGTTTATTTCACTTCTTATTTTCTAAACTTGAAATTAAATGGTTTGCCAACCAACTATTATGTCTAAAAAACAAAAAATAATTTTTGGAATAATTTTTATTTTATGTTTTTTAATTCAAATTCTTCCAGTTATTAGAAGTGGACTTCAATATAGCTATGGTCTTGGTTTTTGGGGAAGTAATGGTCATGATGCCATTTGGCATCTTTCTTTAATAAACCATATTAAAAATCCTTTTAAAATTAATTTACCAATTTTTTCTGGAGCGATTCTAAAAAATTATCATCCTTTTTTTGATATTTTAATTGCCTTTTTAGTTTCCGTTACTCATATCTCTAGTACTCTTTGGTATTTTCAAATTTTTCCAATAATTACTACTACCATTCTTTTATTTACTTCTTTTTTTCTTGGTCGTCGTCTTACTTCAAAATTTTCTGGTGGTCTTTTATTAATGTTTTTCAATGCCTTTGCTAATTCTTTTGGTTGGATAATTAGTTTAATTCGTTCTGGTCAAATTGGTGGAGAATCTTTATTTTGGTCAATGCAATCAGCTTCTAATCAACTTAATCCACCTTTTGTTTTATCTTTAATTTTTATAAATTGTCTTTTGCTTTTAATTCTTAATCAAAAAATAAATCCTAAAATTAAAAATGTATTAATTCTTTTAATTCTAATATTAACTCCTATAACCAAAGCTTATGGAGGAGTTGTTGTTTATTCAATTTTTACTATTTATTCCTTAATTTCATTCAAAAAAAATAAAAAACCATTTATTTTATTTTTAATTTCTCTACCTTTAGCTTATTTTGTTTTTAGAATTTACAATTCAACTTCAGCTTCTCTTTTTGTTTTAAAACCATTTTGGTTTATTAATAGTCTTATTGAATCACCAGATCGCCTTTATATTCCTTTTCTAGCCAACATGCGTTATAGCCTAGAAGCTACTAATAAAATTGGGGCAAGACTAATAATAATTTATTTATTTTCTATTGGTATTTTTTATTTAGGTAATTTTTCATGGAGATTATTTGGATTATTATCAATAAAATCTTTCAAAAATATTCTTAAATTACCATTGTTAGTTACTATTTTTATCACTGCTCTTATTCCTTTGTTTTTTATCCAAAAAGGAACTAGTTGGAATACTATTCAATTTCTATATTATTCTTTATTCTTATCCAATATATTTTTAGTTATCTTTTTTGTCAAAGCAAAACCAACATTTTTAATCAAAACAATTTTTGTTATCATCATTATCACTACTTTGATTTCTAATTTTGAGACTATCAATCGTTATCTTTCCAATCCAGCCCCAGCTACATTACTAAACACTGAAATAGAGGCTTTAAATAAGTTAAAACAATTACCATCTGGAGTTGTTCTAACTTATCCTTATGACAAATATCAAAAAGATAATATGTCTACTCCAATTCCTTTATATGCCTATGAAACTACCTCTTATGTTTCGGCTTTTAGTAATCATCAAACCTTTTTAGAAGATGAAATGAATTTAGATATTACTGGTTTTGATTGGCAAAGCAGATTAAAAGAAGAGAAAGATTTTTTCATTAGTCAAGATAAATTTCAAGCTCGAGGATTTTTAATTAACAACCATATTAATTATATTTATTTAATCAATAATCAAAGTTTTTCTCTTTCTTTAGACGATTTACAGATTGACCAAATTTTTAACAATGGTCAAGTTAAAATCTATCAAGTTAGAAGGTGATAAACTATAAATAATCTATGACTAACAAACCTTTAATTTCAGCTGTCATTAATGTTCGAAATGAAGCTGAAGCTTTGAATAAATGTCTTCGTTCTATTAAAAATTTAGTCGATGAAATTATTATCGTCGATATGCAATCCACAGATGGCAGCATCGAAATTGCCAAACAAGCTGGAGCTAAAGTTTATAGCTATCGTCCTATGAAGTTTGTTGAACCAGCCAGAAATTTTGCTCTTTCCAAAGCCACTGGTAAATGGATTCTTTTATTAGATCCAGATGAGTATCTTAATAAAACTCTCAAAAAAGAACTTTTAGATGTCACCAAAAGATCTGATGTTGATTACGTTAAAATTCCTAGAAAAAATATTATTTTTGGTCGTTGGATTCGTCATTCCAATTCTTGGCCAGACTATTTAATTCGTTTTTTCAAAAAAGGGGCTGTTACTTGGAAAAAAGAAATTCATAGTCAACCAGTTGTTAAAGGTAATGGATTAACTCTTCTCGATTCAGAAAAATTAGCTATTCAACACAATAACTACACTAGTGTTTCTCAATTTATTACTAGAGCTGTTCGTTATAGTGGAATTCAAGCTGATGAACTTAATGCTCAAGATTATAAAATAAAAACCAGTGATTTTATCCTCAAACCAACCCAAGAATTTAATAGTCGTTTCTTTTTTGCCGAAGGTTATAAAGATGGTCTTCATGGTTTAATTTTTGCCCTTCTTCAAGCTTTTGCTATTGCTTTAATTTATATTCGTCTTTGGGAAAAACAAGGTTCCACTGACAAAGCTTTAACCAAAGAATCTTTTGTTTCTGCTAGTCAAGAAAGTACTTTCGAATATGATTTTTGGTTTTCCAAATTTTTTAAAAATGAATATTCCCCAAATTTTTTCAAAAAAGCTTTAATCAGAATTCGTCTTTGGTTAAATTACATCACTAAAAATTTTTAAAGTAATGAAAAAAATTGCCATTGTAGTTTTAAATTGGAACCAACCAAAATTAACTATTGATACAGTTGAATCTTTATTAAAGATAAAACACTCTTCTTTTGAATATCAAATCCTCTTAGTTGATAACGGTTCTAAAGATGATTCTCTTCAACAACTTCAAAACCTCTATTCCACTAATTCGTCAATAACTATTTTTGAAACTAATCAAAATTTAGGCTACGTTGGTGGTAATAATTTTGGGATCGTTTTTGCTCTTAAAAATAATTTTGATAGTGTTTTACTTTTAAATAATGATGTTATTGTTGATTCAAATTTTCTCGAAGAATTAGTTAAAAAATCAGATAAATATGATCTTCTTGGTCCTAAAATTTATTTTGCTTCTGGATATGAATTTCATAAAGATCGTTATTCTAAACAAGAACTTGGTAATGTAATTTGGTCTGCTGGTGGCAAAATGGATTGGAATAATATCCTTGGTAGTAATGTTGGAGTTGATGAAGTTGATAAAGGTCAGCACGATAAAATTAAAACTAAAATCGATTTTTTAACTGGCTGTGCCCTTTTAGTTAATAAAAATGTTTTTCAAAAAATTGGTCTTTTAAATCGAAAATATTTTATGTATTTAGAAGATGTTGATTTTTGTCATCGAGCCAAATTAAAAGGTTTTAAAATGGCTTATATTCCAACTTCAAAAATATGGCATGTCAATTCTGGTTCTTCAAAGAGTGGTAGTCTTCTTCAAGATTATTTTATTACCAGAAATCGTCTTCTTTTTGGAACCAAATATGCTTCTTTAAGAACAAAATTTGCCCTAATCAGAGAATCAATTCGTTTTTTAAATTCTTCCCAAAGCACCGCTTGGCGTAAACAAGCAGTTAAAGATTTTTATTTACATAAATTAGGAAAGGGGAGTTGGAAATGAAAAAAATAAATAATCTTTCTATAATTATTTTGGCCGGTAATGAAGAAAAAATGATTGTCGATTGTTTAAAATCTTGTGATTGGGTCAGCGAAATTGTTTTAGTCGCAGCCAACTCTACTGACGATACTGTTAGTTTAGCTAAAAAAATCATCCCCGATATTAAAATAGTTAAAACCACCGACGAATATAATAAAAATTTCTCTAAGTGGCGAAATCTTGGTTTTCAAAATGCTACCAAAGACTGGATTATATATATCGACGCTGATGAAAGAATTCCTCTTACTTTAAAACAAGAAATAATTAAAACCATTAATAATAAGAATAATAAATTTACTCATTTTGCTATTCCTCGAGCCAATCATTTTTTAGGTAAAAGAGTTAAACATGGCGGTTCTTATCCTGATTATGTCAAAAGACTTTATTTAAGAGAAAAATTTAAAGGATACAAGGGTATTCTTCACGAAGAACCAATCATTAGCGGCGATTTAAAGCATTTAAAATCAGACCTCCTTCACTATACTCACCGAGATTTATTTTCCATGGTTAATAAGACTTTAGTCTGGACAGATATGGAAGCCAAAGCCCTATATGAACATAATCATCCTCCAGTTGTTTGGTGGCGTTTCATTAGAATGATGATTACTAAAACTTGGGAAAGATTAATCAAACAAAAAATGTGGAAAGATGGCACCGTTGGTTGGATTTCGGTTATTTTTGAAACTTTCGACACTTTTTTAATTTACGCCAGACTTTGGGAATTACAGCAATCGAAAAAACTCTAATCTTCTGTGTTATTATAATTTAATGTTAAAGAGAGTTGCCATATACGATCCCTATCTAGATACTCTTGGTGGTGGTGAAAGATATTGTTTAACTGTCGCCGAGGTCTTATTGCAAAATGGTTATCGAGTCGATTTGTTTTGGTCTGGAAATCAAAATTTAATTACTAAAGCTGAAGAAAGATTTTCCTTGAATCTTAAAGGTTTAAATTTAGTCAATGATGTTTTTCATATAAAACCAAAAGAAATTGATTTGTATGAAGAAAGACAAAATTTATTCAGCATAATTAATCGATCACTCAATCAACAAACTATTCGTCGCAAAGTTTTAAACTTTACTAAAAAAATTAAAATTACTAAAAAATACGACATTTTATTTTATGTTGGTGATGGTAGTATTCCTACTCTTTTTGCTAAGAAAAATATTCTCCATATTCAAGTTCCTTTTTCTAGTCAAGATAGCTTTTTAAATAAACTTAAAAATAAAGCCAAAGTGGCTTTAATTTCTAAAATTGCTTGTAACTCTAAATTTACTTCAAGTTTTTATAAAGAAAATTTTGGTTCAAAAATTTCTATTTTATATCCTCCAGTCGATGTTCAAAAATTCGATATTTCCGATAAAAAAGAAAATATCATTTTATCAGTTGGTCGTTTTGATAATATTTTAAATGCTAAAAAACAAGATGTTTTAATTGATGCTTTCAAAGATTTAGTTAAAAAGTACGATCTTAAAGATTGGAAACTAGTTTTAGCTGGAGGCAGTCTTCTAGATGCCGATAAAAATGCTTATTTAGCTTATCTTAAAGACAAAGCTCAAAATTTTCCTATTGAGTTTATGGTTAACCCTAATTTTTCTAAACTTAAAGAAATCTATTCTGTTTCCAAAATTTATTGGCACGCTGCTGGTTATGATGTCAACGAAATGGAGCATCCTGAAAATACTGAACATTTCGGTATGACCGTTGTTGAAGCCATGGCTTCTGGTTTAGTTCCGGTTGTTGTTGCTAAAGGTGGTATTCCTGAAATAATCAATAATGGCATTGATGGTTATCTTTGGAATAATTTAGATGAATTAATTACCTACACCCACAAACTAATTGATTCTCCAAAAGAATTAGAAACAATGTCTCAACAGGCCTTATTTAATTGTAAAAAGTTTTCTAAAGAAAATTTTGCGGCTGAATTATTAAAATTAATCTCTAATTAAAAATGAAAATTTCTGTTTTAGTCACTAATTGGAATGGCCTTTCTTTGCTTAAAAAAAATCTCGAAACTGTTATCAAATTAAGTCCTGAAGCCGACGAAATTATTGTCGCCGATGATGCTTCTCAAGATAAAAGTTGTGATTTTGTTAAAGACTTACAAAAAAAATATCCACAATTAAAACTAATTGCTCGAACTAAAAATTTCGGATTTGGTCATAATTCTAATGATGCTGTTAATCAAGCCAAAGGGGATTTGGTAGTTCTTTTAAATAGTGACATTTTGCCACATCCAAATTATATTAAAAACACTCTTAAACATTTTGATAATCCAAACGTTTTTGGAGTTGGTTTTGCTGAATTAGGTCATGAAAATTATGCTCGAATTTTTTGGAAATCTGGTTATCTTCAACATGAACCAGGTACAGATATTAAAAAAACTCATATTTCAGCTTGGGTTTCTGGCGGTAGTTCCATTATTAGAAAAGATTTATTTCAAAAATTAGGTGGTTTTGATGCTGTCTATGCTCCATTTTATTCTGAAGACCTAGATCTAGGTTATCGAGCTTGGAAATCAGGTTACACTCTTCTCTGGGAGCCAAAATCAATCGTTGAACACAATCATGAATCTACCATGTCCAAGTTTTCTAAAAACCTTTTAAATTATGTCAAAGAAAGAAATCGTTTATTAAATGTCTGGCGTAATATTACTGACAAAAAATTATTAGGATTAAATAAAATCGCTCTATTCTTTAGAGTTTTATCTGGTCCAAACTATATAAAAATTATTAGAGCTACCAACAAACAAATCAGACATTCCAAACCACCAATCGTCTTTCCAAAACTAACCGACCAAGAAATATTTAAACTTTTTTCTAGATAATTAAAATGAATCTTTCTATTATCATTCCAACTTGGAATACTGCTGAAGTTACTAAAAAATGTATTCAAACCATTCAAAAACACCTAAAAAAATTTTCTTACGAAATCATAATTATCGATAATGGTTCCACTGATAATACTGTTGAAGTTTTATCAAAAATAAAAAATTTAAAGCTTATTAAAAATAAAGAAAATTTAGGTTTTGCCAAAGCCAATAATCAAGCCGTTAAAATTGCTGAAGGGGAAGTTTTATTTTTCTTAAATTCAGATATGGAATTAATAGATAGTAGTTTAATAAAAATGTATGAATATTTTCAAAAAAATTCTGACATTGGTGCTATTGGCCCCCAGTTCTTAAATATCGATTTAACTCCACAGAGTTCTGTCTTTCCAAAACAAAACATCAACAACGCCTTTAAAGAGTTCTGGCTTGGTCAAAAAGATAAATATTTAAAATATTTACCCAACCTTTCTAAACCATCATCTGTTTGGTCAATTTCCGGTGGCGCCTTAATGATTAATAAAGATTTTTTCAAAAAAATTGGTGGTTGGAATGAAAAATATTTCTTCTATTTTGAAGACTTAGATCTTTGCCGAAGTGTTCATCAAGCTAAAAAAGATATTGTTTATTATCCTGAATGCAAAGTTATTCATCGTCATGGTTTTAGTGGAGCTAAATTAGCTTCATCTGCCAATCAATGGCGACGTTTAATTCCTAGTAGTATTAAATATCATGGAAAAATAAAACACTACCTAATTAATTTAACTATTTGGTCTGGTCAAAAAAAATCTAAACTTTTAAAACTATTTCACCAAAGTTAATGCC
>Ga0209373_10002600_pt1 | contig 17803 bp, 13 predicted proteins | sample Higcelweek5metaG_FD_187173 | JGI IMG/M metagenome (GOLD analysis project Ga0209373, IMG submission 187173) | Freshwater pond sediment microbial communities from the University of Edinburgh, under environmental carbon perturbations - High... | ecosystem: Environmental > Aquatic > Freshwater >... | reverse complement strand
AAAAGCTGAAACGGGCAGGGTTTTGGATTGTGGGCACGGATTTGCAGGCCCAGAAACGCTACGATGAGATCGTGGCGGATACGTCCATCTGTCTCATCATCGGAAACGAAGGCAAGGGCATCAGTCGGCTCGTGAAAGAAAACGCCGATTACTGCGTGAAAATTCCGATGGTCGGAAAAACAAACAGTCTCAACGCCTCCGTGAGCGCCGGTATTCTCATCTTTGAGATCTTAAGGAAAAAGGCGGCTTTGTAATATGGATTTTCGCAACTACAACGATTTTGAAATTATCGACTCCATCAAACAGGGGAACGAAGAAGCCCTGGAACTGATGTTCGGTAAATACAAATACCTAGTTGCGAAAAAGATCGGAAATTTCAATTTAGCGGATGAATATGACGATTGTTTTCAAGAAGGAATGATCGTTTTGTATAAAAGTGTGCTCCGATTCGATGATTCGCGCAACAAGTCGTTCACGCGCTTCTTCGAAAGCAACCTGGAACATCACTTCATCTCCATCATCCGTTCCCGCCAACGCAGAGCCCGTTTTATTCACGAAAAATTGCCAAAGCTGCTGGAGTATGACGTGGAGGAGTCTTCCTCCGACCTTTACTCAAAAGAGGATATTCTCAGTGCCATCGAGAAACTGTCCACCTTTGAAAAAGCCATCTTCAAGGCCAAGTTCATCGAGAACAAGACCGTCCAGACGATCGCAGAGGAACAGAAGATTCCGGCAAAAAAAGTATATAATGCCGTAGACCGCATCCGGCAAAAAATAAAAACGCATTTGCGGTAATGATTTTCTTGACAAAACCGGGTTTTTTTGGTACATTTAATAAAGCAAGTGAGTTGATAAAAAATGAAAGACAAAGCAATTTTGATTTGTCAGGAATGTCTGTCTCGGAATTACGAAATCAAAAAAACGCCTGGGAAAACCGAGCGATTTGAAATGAATAAATACTGCCCGAAGTGCAAGAAACATACCATCCACAAGGAAAGTAAGTAGGAGGATATCATGGCTGATATCGAAAAACAAGAGCTTGACAAAGAAGCAAAAAAAGCGCTGAAAGCGGAAGCAAAAGCGAAAAAAGCCGAAGAACGGGCCAAAGCGCGTGAAGCGAGATTGGCAATGACTCCGGAAGAAAAAAGATCCCGCGTTCTGGAAATTCTGAAAAAAGAGTATAAGTTTGAAAACTGGTTGCTCGCGATTCTTTCCCCGGTTCTGATTCTGTACGGGGTTTACATCATTCTCGGAAAATTCGGATCCGTTACCTTGACCACCATTCTCGGAAGTTCTGGGATTGCCTTTATTGACTGGTTCTTCAAGACCACATTGAAACGGGTTCTCACCGGATCGTTTTTGATTTTGGTCGGTACCCTGGTTATCGTCTATCTGATGATCCCGACATTCCGCCCCAGCTTTGCCGAAATGAAGAAAGTCACGTTCCCAAGCGCAAGAAAACTTGGTTCCGACTCCCTTCGTGTTTTTGGCTTTTTACTTTTCCTGATGCTGGTTTTCGTGCTTTATGATTTAGCGCTTCAGCCACTCTTCACTTGGCTGTATTCCCTCTAGGCTGACAGGAAAACAAAATGGAAAACAAACGTTTATGGTATATTGTCCAAACTTATTCCGGCTTTGAAAACTCGGTCAAAGAAAATCTTTCCCGCCGCATCGAAACCATGCAGATGGAGAACCTGATTTTCCAGGTCATGATCCCCGAAGAACTCAAAACCGAGAAAAAAGCGGACGGATCCACCAAAGAAAAAATGGTTAAAATGTTCCCGGGATACGTCTTCCTGGAAATGATCGTCACCGACGATTCCTGGTTCGTTGTCCGTAACACTCCCGGTGTTACCGGCTTCCTCGGAAGCTCCGGCGGCGGAACCAAACCGATTCCTCTGCTCGCGGAAGAAATCAACCCGATTCTGAAGAAGTGCGGTTTGCTGCAAGTTCAGAAACTGAATGCGCAGATCGGTCAGAGTGTCAAAGTCGCTTCCGGCGCCCTCATCGGACGTGTCGGCACGATCGAAAGCATCAATGACGAAAAAGGCACAGTCAAAATCCTGGTCGACATGTTCGGACGCAAAACCCCGATCGAACTCGATTTTGCCGAAATCGAAATCATCTAAGAATAAACAAGTCAGTCGTGAGACTGACTTTTTTCTTTGCTTCGGGGGGAAAAAAACCAATTCTGTGGTGGCGAATCCATTCCACGCATGATATAATACGATTTGAATTATTAGCGAGGTGGTTCATTTGATTAAGTTAGTGAACGTTTCCAAATACTACAGTTCTAACAATGTCATTGCCATGGGTCTCAGAAAAGCGAATCTGGAATTGCATACCAATGAGTTCGTTGCCATCGTCGGCGAATCCGGTTCCGGTAAAACAACGCTATTGAATGTGATCTGCGGTATTGACACCTATGAAGAAGGCGAACTGTACATCAATGGCGAAGAAACATCCTATTTCAACACCACGGAAATGGAGAATTATCGCAAAAAGTATGTGGCCTTCGTATTCCAAAACTATAATCTGATCGACAGCTACACCGTTTTGCAAAACGTGGAAGCGCCGATGATTTTAGCCGGATACCCGCGCAAGGAAATTCGCAAACGCGCCTTGGAAATCATCGACCGCGTCGGGCTGTCCAGACATATTCACCACAAAGCGACCAAACTGTCAGGCGGACAGAAACAACGCGTCGTCATCGCCCGCGCTCTGGCGAAAGATTGTCCGATCATTGCCGCGGATGAACCGACAGGAAACCTTGATTCCGAATCCGGCAAACAGATTCTGGAACTTTTATACGAAATTTCGAAAGAAAAACTCGTCATTCTCGTCACCCATGACTTCGATCAGGTAAAAGCTTACGCCACTCGGAAAATACGGATTTATGACGGCGAAATTGTGGAAGACATCACCTTGAAAAAGGTCGATAAAAAAGATTTGCCGACCATTCCAGACGCTCAGGTGAAAATCCGGTTCTGGGATTTAGTGCGGATGGCCTTGCACAATTTGCTGGCAGTTCCGAAAAAAACCATCCTTTTGATGCTGGTGCTTTTGATTTCCACCTTCTTTGTGGCATGGATGTACGGCACGTTCTCGCGCATCTCTTCGCAAGCGGAAGGAGCCAGTCAATATTATCCGCAGTTTTTAAACATCAGTCCGGATCGGCTGGTCCTCAGGAAAGCGGATGCCTCGATTTTTTCCGACGATGATCTTTCTGATTTACAAGCATTGATCGGGGCCGATCATGTGATCGACCACGATTATGTGATGGACAACGGCATCATGATGCATATCTATAGCGATACCTATTCCGCAGGATATCAGACCGCTGTCATTCCCGCTTCTTTGATTGCGGATCAGGCTTCTTTGTTACTGGCGGGGGAACTGCCGGATGCCAATGATGAAGTTGCGGTGATTCTTTCCGACACCTATGTTCAGAGCGCCGAGATCTTTCTTGGAACGAAAGTGGATAAGAATTACTATACCAACAGTGAGTTGGTTCCCCAGGCAGACTTCACGGTTGTCGGCGTTTTCTCGATGTCCGATCTCAATATGATGGCAGCGAGTATTTCCTATCAGGCAACGGAGTTATTTATTGCCGTCTCCGATCCGGTCTTCGCAGAATATGAGCAATTACTTACTTTTAATAATATTACCAGCTCTCTTTTCACCGGTATCAATACCGACTCGGAAGATGTTACGGTTACTTCCAACCTTTTCCGCCCGGCTTATTACTACTACGGGGATGCAGCGAGCATGTACAGCATTATTCTTGATGAAAGCATCGCCGACAATCGTCTGGAAATCACGGGATGGAACAGTTCGCTCCCTTATGAAATGTGCATCGATAAAGAGTCCTGTTCTGCGACCGGAACGCTCTCCTTTACCGATTTTTATCGCACCAAAACACTTTCCAATATCACCATTCGGTTTGATGAATCCAATGCCAATCAAATAAGCATGAACAGCACCACCTTTGCGCTGTTTCAGGATGCGGATGTCTATCAGGTTTCTCTGATCGGCAATGTCGATCAGATGAACTTTTCTTTGCCCGTTTTGCATGCGGGGGAATATCTTGCCACCTATCCGTACGAACAATCAAAGATTACTTCGGCGATCCAGGACATCTATTATTTCCTGTCCAATATGCTTGCTTCAGGGCTTGCATTGTTCTTTGTGATTCTGGTCACAATGCTGGTCACGTATTTAATCACGCGGTTGGTCTACAATACCAAACTCCGGGATTATGCGATCTTCCGGACAATCGGCGCCAATCAGAACATTATCCGCTGGTTCATCTATTTGGAAAACACTTTTATGACCACCGGTACCTATCTGCTTTTCCTGCCCCTCGCAATCTATCTCAAGCTCAGTCAGGGCCAATACAGTGCTCTCTATGGCTTTAGTTTCTACACGCTGTGGTCATATATTGTTCTTTATGTCATTCTGCTTTTAATCGCTTTTTTCAACTCGCGCAAATACTGCCGCAAAATCTTTAAAGAGTCTGTTAACAAGACTCTGAAAAACGCGGAATAGGAGGTGGATGACATGATACGGATTGAACATATTCAGAAATACTATAACAAGTCCCGTCAGAATGAAATCCACGTCATCAACGACACCACGCTGGAGTTCCCCGCAAAAGGCTTAGTGGCAATCACCGGACCGTCCGGATGCGGAAAAACGACCCTTCTCAATGTGATCGGCGGCCTAGATAAATTCGATGCCGGCAAAATTGACTTTGACGGCGTATCCATTAATTCATACAAACCGGAACAATGGGATCTGATCCGTAACGCCTATGTCGGCTATATTTTCCAAAATTACAATCTAGTCGAAGATAAGACGGTTTATGAGAACATTGCGATCGCGCTGAACATGGCCGGGCTGTATCAGCCGGAAGCGATCGAAGAACGCATCAATTATGTGCTCCGCAGTGTCGGCATGTACAATTACCGCCGCCGCAACGTGCTGGCGCTGTCCGGCGGACAGCAGCAGCGTGTCGCTATCGCGCGGGCCATTGCCAAAAACCCGAAAGTGGTCATCGCCGATGAACCAACGGGAAACCTGGACGCCAACAACACGTTTGAGATCATGTCCATCATCAAAAAGATCAGCGAAACTTGTCTGGTCATTCTGGTCAGCCATGAACGGGATCTCGTGGATTTTTATGCCGACCGCGTCATCGAGATTCTCGATGGCAAAGTGGTCGCAAATCAGGAAAACTCCGGCAACCGCACGTTGGAACATGTGGACGACCGCAACATTTATTTGAAAGATTTAAATCTGGAGACCTCGAAAGAACTGGTGGATCTCTCTTACTATTATGATGAAAAACCGGCGGCCGCTGCCGGAATAAAACTGATCTATCTGAACAACATCCTCTACATCAAAGCCGATATGAACACCAAGATCAAATATCTTTCGGATGAAACGGAAATCCGGTTGGTGGATGATCACTACCGCAAGCCGGAAACCGACGACATTTCTAAGTACTTGTTTGACTTGAATCAGTTTGGCGAGATCAGAACCGATTCCAAACGGAAGTCCTTCATTCGATTCCGCGACACGCTCAAAAATGGTTTTTTGAAATTCATCAACGGTCGAAAAATACTGGGAAGGTTCTTTTTAATCGTTTGCTTTATCGTGGCGTGCACGGTCGTCTTTAACCTCGCTCGCCTTTCCGCTATGACGGCCGAAAAGAGTTTTTTGACGGTCGGACGTGATTTTATCCAAATCGATGTCGGAACGGAACTCGAGTACGCTGATCTCCTTGATATGATCAACCAAACTTCGGCGGGCTCGATCATCGTCAATCCCGACTATGCGACGTACACATTCAAGTACGAGAACCTATATCAGGGCAGCGGAGCGAAAGCGGCCACGACCTCGATGTCTGAAAGCATCGTTCCCGTTTACACGGCCCAGCTGGCCGCATCTGCGCTGGAACCGGGTAGAATGCTGTTCGGACGGGCCCCGGAGACCAACCAGGAAGTCGCCATTGACGTTTGGATCGCCGATCGCTTATTGGCCGATCCGGCCTTTAAAAACATGGGAATTGCCGAATACGCGGATCTCGCGAATGTAACGATGTATATGAACGGATCGGGGCTCAGCGAGTTGAAAATCGTCGGCGTGACGGATACAAAATCGCCGATCGCGATTTTGTCCGAAGACAATCGTTTTTATTTCAGCACCACATTTGATATGGCTTCGCTCGGGACCGCCGCCGGTGATTATACCATCACAGACGGTGTGATGCCGGATCCGACGAAATATGAAATTTTGATGTCGGAGACGACCATCTATCAAACTGGAGACATCGTTGAATTTAATGGAATTGAATGCGAAATTTCCGGCCTCTTTTCTTCTGAACGCAGTTTCACCACGATTGTTTCCAATGCCCTGATGCAGGAAACGATCATGACCCAAAAAATCAACCGGATTAAAGAATACAATCAATGGGGTTCGTATTATACCGAGTATATTTATTTGTATGCTTCCGATCCCGATCTTGCGGTGGCGGAAATCAACACACTGGGTTTCTCGGCTGAAAATACATATGACTATTTGAAAGCACAGAATTCAGCAGCGATGTTCAGAAGCATGATTTTTGTGATCATCGGCTTTATGGCGATCATCATCTACATCATTTTCATGATGCGTTCCAGCATGCTGTCCCGCATCAAAGAGATCGGCATCTATCGTTCGATCGGTGCGACAAAACGAGATATTTACAAAATCTTCTTCTCGGAAATTCTGGCGTTTACCACCATCGGGTCTTTGACCGGATATCTCATCATGACGTATATCGTTTTCTATATTCAGGATAAGTTTGAAGAATTGATGCAAGGGATGGCGGCTCTGTTTAGTTTCCCGCTTTGGCTGTTCTTTGCCGGCATCGGGGGAATCTATGTGATCAACATTCTGTTCGGCATGATTCCGATCTTCACGCTGTTAAGGAAAACCCCTTCCGAAATCAATTCCAAATATGATATTTAAGCAAATCGGAGCGATCCGCGAAATTTATCCAAAAACGCAGCAAAAACACGTTCTTTCGGTAAATATTTATTGACTTTTTTGGGGAGCGTATTGTATAATAATTCAGCATGTGTGCGTACACGTGTTTGAGTGGGAGGATGAAATCCGATAACCACATCACGAAATTAAGGAGGTGTCTTTCGTGGCAAGAGAAGTTAAAACAGTCGTCAAACTGCAGATTGCAGGAGGAAAAGCTACACCAGCTCCGCCTATTGGACCGGCTCTCGGTCAGGCAGGTATCAACATTCAGCAATTTTGTGTGCAATTCAATGAACGGACCAAAGAACAAGTTGGTTGGGTTATCCCGGTAATCATCACGGTTTACGATGACAGATCATTTAAGTTCATCACCAAAACTCCGCCCGCAAGCGATTTACTGAAAAAAGCGGCCGGAATTCAAAAAGGTGCAGGAAACCCGGCAAAAGAAACAGTCGGAACCATTACCCGCGCGAAATTACTTGAACTTGCAGCACTCAAATTACCCGATTTGAATGCAAACGATGTCGTTGCGGCATCGAGAATTCTTGAAGGCTCAGCAAGAAACATGGGAATTAAGGTTATCGACTAATCATACTAGTTGTTCTAAACAACTATATATGGGAGGACATTTCCGCTAAAACCAGATATAGGAGGAAAAAAATATGGCCAAAAAAGGTAAAAAATTTGAAGCAGCACTCGCAAAAGTGGATGCTCTGAAGAGATATGCAGTGGTTGACGCTTGCGATCTCGTAAAATCCATTTCATACGAAAAGTTTGACGCTACCGTCGAACTGGCATTGAATCTGAATCTTGATTCGAAGAAAGCTGAACAAAACCTGCGCGGCGCTTTGGTGCTGCCGCACGGAACCGGAAAAGAAAAACGCGTTTTAGTCTTTGCAAAAGGCGAAAAAGCGAAAGAAGCACGGGAAGCCAAAGCCGACTTTGTCGGTGATGACGACCTCATCCAGAAGATCCAAGGCGGATGGTTTGACTTTGATGTCATCATCGCTACCCCGGATATGATGGGTGCTATTGGTAAACTCGGACGGGTATTAGGACCGAAAGGCTTGATGCCAAACCCGAAAACCGGAACCGTTACTCAGGATGTTGCTAAAGCAGTCTTGGATTCGAAAGGCGGAAAGATTACTTACCGCGTGGACAAACAAGGAAACATTCAGGTCATTGTCGGAAAGGTTTCTTTTACAAAAGAAGCGCTTGCTGAAAACATCAAAGCCGTCATGGATTTGATCAATAAAATCAAACCTTCAACCGTAAAAGGCATCTACATGAACAATGCCGCCATCTCATCGACCATGGGACCTGGCGTCAAAATTGAGATGTAAGGATTCAAAGGAACAAAAAAAATAAATAACTTTATCGCAGACAGCAGGGGCTTTATGCTTAATCATCCTGCCGAGACAAAGGACTAATAAAGCTCATTTATTCCTCTTTTTCTCGCGAAAAAGAGGTTTTGTTTTCTAAAAGAAACATAGGAGGTGTAACGATGTCAAGAGAAACTACTATCAATGTCAAACAAGAAGAAGTCAATCAGCTGTCGGCAAAACTGAAGACCGCTAAAGCCGTCGTCGTGGCGGAATATCGCGGACTGACCGTGCAAAAGACAGAAGAATTGCGTCGCGCTCTTCGTAAAGAAGGATGCGAACTCGTTGTTGCGAAGAACAACATCGCAAAACGGGCTGCTACCGCTTGCGGTTACGGTGCAATTGATTCCGACTTGAAAGGCCCCAACGGAGTCGTACTGGCTTTAAAAGAATCCGTATCGGCCGCAAAAGTACTGCATGAATTTGCTAAGAAAAACCCGAATTTGATTGTCAAATCCGGTATCGTGGACGGAGACTTCTACAGTCCTGCCCAGATCAAGATGATCTCGGCATTACCGTCGAAACAAATCTTACTCGCCATGCTCGCAAGTCAACTGTATTCACCGCTTAAAGATCTCGCCATCGGCTTGGATCTCGTCAGCAAACAAAAAGAAAATAACTAAAATAAACGGAGGAAAATTAAAATGGCAAAAATTAATGCAAAAGAATTTATCGAATCGTTAAAAGAAATGACGATTCTCGAAGTGAAAGAATTAATCGACGCAATGAAAGAAGCTTTCGGCGTTGATCCGTCCGCTGTTTCTGCAGCCCCTGCAGCCGCAGCAGCTGCTCCAGTTGAAGATGAAGGACCCAAAGAAGTCAACGTCATCCTCACTGCAGTCGGCCAAAGCAAAGTCGCAGTCATCAAAGTTGTTCGTGAATTAACCGGACTCGGACTCATCGAAGCCAAGAACCTCGTTGATGCCGCTCCGAAAGCCATCAAAGAAAAAGTCAAAGAAGACGAAGCCAAAGAAATCGCCAAGAAACTTACTGATGCCGGAGCAACTGTCGAGATTAAGTAGTTTTGCTGTATGAACTGAAACCTGAGAAATTCTCAGGTTTTTGGCGTTTTGGAGGGGGTGAGCATCATCCGTCATTATTATACAAACGACAATGACATGCTCGCAAGCAATCGGAAGACCATCCGTTTTCTCGTGCGCGGGAATCTGTATGAGATGGAAACCGATATCGGCGTCTTTTCCAAAGCGGGTTTGGATTTCGGAACCCGCGTCTTACTCGAAACAATCACACTAGATTCAGGCCTTGATGTTCTCGATATGGGTTGCGGTTACGGACCGATCGGGATTGTCGCAGCCAAGGAATTTTCCAGCAACGTCACGATGGCCGATGTCAATGATCGCGCCGTCGTGCTGGCGCAGGATAATGCCTTAAAAAATAAAGTTAGCCTTGCCGTCGTTCAAAGCGACGGTTTTGCCAACGTTTCCGGCGTCTTCGATGTCATTCTGATGAATCCACCGATCCGCACCGGGAAAAAAGTCATATACGGGTTATTCGCAGCCGCCATGGATCATTTGTTAGTCGGCGGGCGGCTCATCCTCGTCATCAACAAAAATCAAGGTGCAGAATCAGCGCTCGCTTTTTTGCGCACTCTGTCCGAAAAAGTGGATGTTCTGGGGAAGAAATCCGGGTATTATGTCATTAGTTCCCAAAAATAATTGACTGTTTGACATGCTTGTGATAAAATATTTAAATGCGATAGAATGCGCATTTTTGTATTTTTCGCATTTTATCTCTCGAATGTCATCGGTATTTGTGCTTCAATCTAATTCAACAATTGGGGTGATTTTGTGAATTACAAAACAGTAAAATACGGCAAAAAGAGAGAGAGAAGAAACTACTCTCGTGTGAAATCGAATGTCGAGCTCCCGAATCTGATCGAAGTCCAGACATCTTCGTTTGATTGGTTCATGAATGTCGGTTTGAAAGAATTGTTCGTCGACATTTCGCCAATCACGAACTTCACAGAGAATTTGGAAGTGTATTTCGGAGATTACGAATTCGGCGATCCCAAGTACACCGTTTTGGAATGCAAAGAAAAAGATATGACCTACTCCAGGCCGCTTCGTGTTACCGTTCGTCTTCTGAACAAAGACGCCGTGGATAAAGAAACGGGAGAGGTCATTGTTAAAGATTATATTAAAGAACAAAAAATATTTATGGGCGATTTCCCCGTGATGTCTCCGGTCGGAACGTTTATCATCAACGGCTCTGAACGGGTCATTGTTTCGCAAATCGTGCGCTCCTCTGGAGTGTTTTTCTCCGAAGAAGTGGATAAGAAAACCCTGCAAAGACGGTATCTCGGTCAAGTTATCCCCACCCGTGGCGCTTGGCTTGAATATGAAATCGGATCGAAAGATCTGCTTTATGCCAAGATCGACCGTTCAAAAAAGATCTATTTGTCGACCATGATCAAAGCCCTCGGTTTTTCTTCCAAAGACCAGATTTTAAACCTGTTTGGAGAATGCCCGCTTTTGGCCAACACGATGGACAAAGATTTAACGCAGAACGCCGAAGAAGCGATGAAGGAAGTCTATGCGAAGATCCGTCAAGGCGAAACCGCCACCACGGAAGGCGCCAGATCCTTCTTTGTTTCCCGTCTTTTTGACGAAAAGCGTTATGATCTCGCCGAGGTCGGACGCTTCAAGATCAACCAGAAACTCGACATCATCACCCGTATGAGACAATTGCTCGATCGCGGAATCGAAATCCGTTTCGCATCGGATATTATGGATAATAAGACCGGCGAAATCATCTTCTCCGAAAAACAGTTTATTGATGAGGCCGCCCTCGATTTATTAGCCAATAATCGTCATCTGATCACCTCCAGAGTCGTTTTCGATGATTCCCTCGAAGCGGAACTGCAGATCCATCTGGATCGCGAAGCCCGTCACGAGGCTCCAACCGAAAATCTCAATGAAGACTTTATCGAAAAAGTGGTTCGTGACTGCTATGTCGAATCGCTCTCGATTATTCTCAATCAAAACGGCGATCCCAAAATCGTCAAGCTGATCGGAAATAATTCGTTCGAAACCAGCCTGCACATTTCCACATCGGACATCATTGCCAGTATTTCCTATTATCTGAATCTGTTTGATCGCATCGGATCGATGGATGACATCGATCACCTTGGCAACCGTCGTCTGCGCCTGATCGGCGAACTGCTCAAAAATCAGTTCCGCATCGGTTTGGCCAAGATGGAGAAGAACGTCAAGGACCGCATGTCGACCAAAGAGTCCAAAGATATGACTCCGCAAAATTTGATCAACATCCGTCCGTTAACCTCTTCCTTAAAAGAGTTCTTCGGCAGCAGCCAGTTGTCCCAGTTCATGCAACAGACGAACCCGCTCGATGAAATTACGCATAAACGTCGTATTTCCGCGCTTGGACCGGGTGGATTAACCCGTGACCGCGCTTCCTTCGAAGTCCGCGACGTTCATCAGTCGCACTATGGCCGCATCTGCCCGATCGAAACCCCTGAAGGACAGAACATCGGTTTGATCAACTCTTTAGCCAGCTATGTCAAAGTCAACAAATACGGATTCATGGAAACCCCGTATCTGAAGATCGATCCGGTATCCCGCAAAGTCACCACGGAACTGGTCTACATGTCCGCCGATGACGAAATGAAACATACCATCGTGCAGGCGAACGTCGTCTTAAACGATGATATGTCCATTCAGGACGAACGTGTCGTTGCCCGTCATCAAGGCGAAACCAAGATGTTCGACCGTGAAAAATGCGATTACATGGACGTCTCGCCGCAACAAATCGTCTCGATTTCCACTGCCTGCGTTCCGTTCCTTGAACATGACGACGCCAACCGCGCCCTCATGGGAGCCAACATGCAGCGTCAGGCAATTCCGCTATTAAAACCGGAAGCGGCATTTGTCGCCACCGGCATCGAATATAAAACCGCGCACGACTCCGGAACGGCTGTTATTGCCGAACATTCCGGCGTGGTGGAATATGTCGACGGATTACGGATCAAGATTCGCCGTGAAGATGGCGAACTGGACGAATATCCGCTCGCTAAATTCATGCGCAGCAACCAGGGCACCTGCATCAACCAGAAACCGATCATTGCCCTTGGTGAAGTGATCGACAAAGGTGACATCATCGCCGACGGTCCCTCCATGGACATGGGCGAACTCGCCCTCGGACGCAACGTGGTCGTCGCGTTCATGACCTGGCACGGATACAACTTTGAAGACGCTGTCATTATGAACGAACGTCTGGTCAAAGAAGATGTCTATACGTCTATCCATATCGAAAAATACGAACTTGAAGCCCGCGATACCAAACTGGGCAAAGAAGAAATCACGAGAGAAATTCCGAACGTCGGCGAAGACGGCCGGAAATATCTCGATGCCAACGGCATCATCATCCCCGGCGCCGAAGTCCGCGAAGGCGACATTCTCGTCGGTAAAGTCACCCCGAAAGGGCAAACCGATCCGACACCGGAAGATCGCCTGCTTCTCGCCATTTTCGGTGAAAAGTCCCGTGAAGTCCGCGATACTTCTCTGCGTGTCCCCCACGGCGGCGGCGGCATCATCCGCAGCGTCAAAATCTTCAGCCGCGAAAATGAAGATGAACTGGCACCGGGAGTCAACCAGGTTGTTCGTGTCTACATTGTGCAGAAACGGAAAATCTCGGAAGGCGACAAAATGTCCGGACGCCATGGCAACAAAGGTGTTATTTCCAAAATTCTTCCCTCGGAAGATATGCCATACATGTCAGACGGCACTCCCGTTGACATCATGCTGAACCCGCAGGGCATCCCGTCCCGTATGAACATCGGCCAAGTGCTCGAAGTTCATCTGGGCATGGCTGCCAAACGGCTGGGCATTCACGTGGCCACCCCGGTTTTCGACGGTGTCCAGCAGAATGACCTCGATCTGATCATTAAAGAAGCAGGAATGGACGCTGACGGCAAAACCGTTTTGTATGACGGCCAGACCGGCGATCGTTTTGACAACCGCATCTCTGTCGGTGTCATGTACATGATTAAACTCGACCACATGGTTGATGATAAACTGCATGCCAGAAGCGTCGGACCGTACACCCTTGTTACCCAGCAACCGATGGGCGGCAAAGCGCAAAACGGCGGACAGCGTTTCGGCGAAATGGAAGTCTGGGCTCTGGAAGCATACGGAGCTGCATACACTTTGCAAGAAATGCTCACTGTCAAATCCGATGACATCATCGGCAGAAACAAAGTATTCAGAGCCATCGTCGACGGACAGCCGATTCCTGATCCGAGCCTGCCGGAATCCTTCCGGGTTCTCACGCGCGAATTAAGATCCCTCGGTCTGTACGTGGAATTAATCAGCAAAGAAACCGGCATCAATGAAGTCAATCGAAGCCTCGTTGAGGATGATGTGGAAGATTACATCACCAAATACGGCTTCCAATCGTAAGGAAGGGGAATAGAAAATGAGCCAAAAATTTTCTCATCTGAAAATCAGATTAGCCTCCCCTGAAGAAATCCGCAGCTGGTCCTATGGCGAGGTCAAAAAACACGAAACGATCAATTACCGCACGTTGAAACCGGAAAAAGACGGCTTGTTCTGCGAGGTCATCTTTGGACCGACAAAAGACTATCAGTGCGCCTGCTCCAACAAATCCAAACGCAGCACGCATCCGGGCAAAAAATGCCCGATCTGCGGTGTGGAATATACCGAAAGCAAAGTCCGTCGTGAACGCATGGGCCACATTGAACTGGCCGCTCCCGTCGTCCATGCCTGGTACCTGCGCAACAGCCCATCCCGCTTAGCCATTCTTCTGGACATCAAATCCAAAGAACTGGAAGAAGTCGTTTATCTCGCTTCCTACATCGTTGTGGATCCGGGAGACACCGGTCTGGTTTACAAGCAAATCATCTCCGAAGCCGATTACACCAAGTACTATTTCGAATTTGGCAGCCGCTTCAAAGCCCTCACCGGCGCTGAAGCCGTCAAATATCTTCTGAAAAAAATCGATTTGGAAAAAGAAGCCGTCAGTCTCCGCAAAGAACTGAAGACCGCTTCCAAACAACGCCGCGAAAAGATCATCAAACGGTTAAATGTAGTCGAAGCCTTCAAAAACTCCGACAACAAACCGGAATGGATGGTTCTTGACGTCCTGCCCGTCATTCCGCCGGATCTGCGTCCGATGGTGCAACTTGACGGCGGCCGTTTCGCCACCACCGACTTAAACGACTTGTATCGCCGCATTCTCAACCGGAACAACCGGTTGAAAAGACAGTTTGAACAAGGCGCCCCGCATCTGATCACCAAAAACGAAAAACGCATGCTGCAAGAAGCGGTAGACGCGTTGATCGACAACTCCAAACGCGGCCGCAAAGTGGTCGTCGAAAAGAACCGCGCGCTCAAATCCTTATCGGATATGCTCCGCGGTAAACAAGGCCGTTTCCGTCAGAACCTGCTCGGAAAACGGGTCGACTATTCCGGTCGTTCCGTCATTGTCGTCGGACCGGATCTGGAAATGTATCAATGCGGTCTGCCCAAAGAAATGGCCATCATTCTGTTCAAACCGTTTGTGATCCGCGAGCTCATCAGCCGCAACATCACTTCGAACATCCGCAGTGCCAAACGCATGATTGAAACCCTCGACGGCCGCATCTGGGGCGTCTTGGAAGATGTCATCCGCGAACACCCCGTCCTGTTGAACCGTGCCCCGACGCTCCATCGCCTCGGCATTCAGGCTTTCGAACCGAAACTGGTCGAAGGAAAAGCAATCCGTCTCCATCCGCTCGCAACGACGGCATTCAATGCCGACTTCGACGGCGACCAGATGGCTGTTCACGTTCCGCTTTCGGAAGAAGCACAGGCAGAAGCCCGCATTCTGATGCTCGCATCCAACAACATTCTAAACCCGAAAGATGGAAAACCGGTTGTTACGCCGTCACAGGACATGGTTTTAGGCAACTATTACCTGACCATGGAACGCAGTGGCGAATCCGGTGAAGGCAATGTCTATAAAGACTATAATGAAGTGATCATGGCTTATGAGAATAAGAACATTACCCTTCATACCAAGATCGCCATTCCCGCCCTCTCCATCAAACGTCCGTTAAAAGATGAATTGCAGCATCATTATCTGGTAACGACCTGCGGAAAACTGATCTTCAACACCATTCTGCCGGAATCGTTCCCCTTCATCAATGAAGCCACCAAAGAAAATTTGGAAAAAGCCACTCCGGACAAATACTTCCTCGCTCCGGGAACCGATATCCCCGCCGCCATCGCCAAAATGACGCAGGTGGAACCGTTCAAGAAGAAATTCCTGTCCATGATCATCGCTACCATCTTTGCTAAATACAAAATCAACGAAACTTCCAAGATGCTCGACAAACTGAAGAACCTCGGATTCCAATATTCGACGATCTCCGGAATCACCGTGGCAGCCAGCGACGTTGAAGTCTACTCGCAAAAAGAAGCCGTTCTGGAACGCCATGACCGTCAGGTCGATGATATCCAGGATATGTATGACACCGGACTTCTCACCGACTCTGAACGATCCAAACTGGTCATTAAAGAGTGGGAAAAAGCCAAGGACGAAATCCAAGTCGGCTTGATGAAAGAATTGAAAAAAGACAACCACATTTTCATGATGTCGGACTCCGGCGCGCGTGGTAATGCCTCCAACTTCACCCAGCTCGCCGGTATGCGCGGTCTGATGGCCAACCCCTCGGGCGGTACCATCGAATTGCCGATTAAAGCCAACTTCCGTGAAGGATTGACGATGAGTGAATTCTTCATTTCCACCCATGGCGCTCGTAAAGGATCCACCGATACTGCCTTGAAAACGGCAGAATCCGGCTACCTGACCCGCCGTCTCGTCGACGTCAGCCAGGATGTCGTCATCGTGGAAGAAGATTGCGGAACCGACAAGGGCGTTCATGTTAAAGCCCTCCTGGATCGCGACGGAAAACCGATCGAAACGCTGTTTGACCGTATCCACGGCCGTTATGCATCCTGCGATTTCGTCAATCCGGTAACCGGTGAAGTGATCGTTGCCCGCAACGAATACATCGATGAAGAAATCGCAAAAACGATTTACGCGTTTGATAAAGATGAAAACGGCAAAGACAAAGGCGCCCTTACCGTTGGCATCCGGACTTGCTTGACTTGTACTTCCAAAGTCGGCGTCTGCCGTAAATGCTATGGTAAAAACATGGCAACGGGCGACCGCGCCGAAGTGGGAGAAGCAGTCGGAACCATCGCCGCTCAGTCCATCGGTGAACCCGGTACCCAGCTGACGATGAGAACCTTCCATACCGGCGGTGTGGCCGGCGATGACATCACGCAGGGTCTTCCGCGTGTTCAGGAATTGTTTGAAGCCCGCACCTCCAAAGGTAAATGCATCATCTCCGAAATCAACGGCACGGTGAAAGACATCACGCAAGTGGAAGAACGTCACATCATCACCGTTTCCAATGACATCGAAACCAAGAAATATGAAACCAACAGCAACGTTCAGCCGTTAGTGAAAAAGGATGACGACGTTTACGCCGGCATGCAGCTGACGGACGGCGCCATCGACCCCAAGGAATTGCTCCGCGTGGCCGACATGGAAGCTGCTCAGCAGTACATCCTGAAAGAAGTCCAGAAAGTGTACCGTTCGCAAGCCGTTGAGATTTCCGACAAACACTTGGAAATCATCATTCGTCAGATGACGAGAAGAGTCAACGTCATGCTCGAAGGCGACACGGATCTGCTGCCGGGATCTCAGATTTCACTCAATGAATTTATTGAAGCCAACCGCGAATGTCTGCGCACCGGAAAACGTCCGGCCGTTGCCAAACCGGTTCTGCTCGGCATCACGAAAGCATCCCTGCGCTCCGAATCCTTCTTATCCGCGGCTTCCTTCCAAGAAACCACCCGTGTCCTTACCGATGCGGCCATTCGCGGAAAGCTCGATCCGCTGCTTGGTTTGAAAGAAAACGTCATCATCGGCGGTCTCATCCCGGCGGGAACCGGAATTTTGAAACACACCTCGCTGGAATATGAAGCACCGGCAGTTGAAGAAGAAGATCCGTACGCGGATTTCACAGAATAACTTTTTTCAAAAAACAAACGGATTATGAGAGCGGAAGAGGTCGATTTTGACCTCTTCCTTTCATTCTCCAAGCACCAGTTTTCCGCTTTTTTTGGCCATCGCTTCGGGAAACGAAAGATCGAAAAAAAATAGTGCAAAAACCGGTCAAAAAAAGTTGACTTTAAAAATATGATATGGTATTATATAAAAGCGCGTGAAAGAAACAGAATCACGAAAAGCGCAGGTCTTTGAAAACTGAACAGAAGAGAGTACAAACAACAAAAACCAAAAAAGCAAGACAAATGAGTCGATAAAAGCAATTCATTTCA
>Ga0209373_10002598_pt1 | contig 17814 bp, 14 predicted proteins | sample Higcelweek5metaG_FD_187173 | JGI IMG/M metagenome (GOLD analysis project Ga0209373, IMG submission 187173) | Freshwater pond sediment microbial communities from the University of Edinburgh, under environmental carbon perturbations - High... | ecosystem: Environmental > Aquatic > Freshwater >... | reverse complement strand
CTTCGATACGCTGTCGCGGATGGAGGGGATCATCCCGGCGCTGGAATCGAGCCACGCCGTCGCCCAGGCGCTCAAGAACGCCAAGCGCTATTCGCCGGAGGAGTCGATCATCGTCTGCCTCTCCGGCCGCGGCGACAAAGACATGGACAACATTGCGAACTACAAGAAGAGTCTGGAGAAATGATTATCATGGATACGCGAATCAACCGTTGTTTCGACCGCTGCCGCGCGGAAAAACGCGGCGCGCTGATCGTCTACGCGACCGTCGGCTGCCCGACTCCGGCGGAGAGCGAAAAACTGATCGACCGCCTGATCGAATCGGGGGCGGACATGATCGAGCTCGGCGTGCCGTTCTCCGACCCGATGGCCGACGGCCCGGTGATCCAGAAGGCCGGCCAGGTGGCGTTGAAGGCCGGGACGAAGCTCACCGACATTCTGGGCATCGCCGCCCGGATCCGGGCGAAACACCCGGAGACGCCGCTGGTGCTGTTCTCCTACTACAACGTGCTCTTCAACCGCGGGCTGGACAAACTCGGCGGCGAGCTGAAGAAGGCCGGGGTGGACGGCGTGCTGGTCGTTGACCTGCCGCTCGAAGAGCGCGGCGAAATCATGCCGATGTGCGAAAAGTACGGAATCTCGTTCATTCCGCTGGTTTCCCCGGCCACGTCGCCGGAGCGGGCGGCGAAGATTGCGGCGGGCTGCAACGGTTTTGTCTACTGCATCACGGTGCGCGGGGTCACCGGTGTTCGCACCTCTCTCCCCCCGGAACTCGCCGCCGAACTCGAAAACGCGAAAAAAGCGTGCGGCCTCCCCGTCGCGGCGGGCTTCGGAATCTCGACGCCGGAGATGGCCAAAGGCGTCTCCGCCCACGCCGACGCGGTCGTGGTCGGCAGCGCGATGGTCGGCAAAGTCCTCAACGAAGGAGTCGACGCGGCGGTGAAGCTCATCGCCGACATCGCCCGGGGGCTCCGCGCCTGATTGCGGGAATCGCCGCCGCCGGGCCGTCAATCGGCCTGGCGGGCCGGCGTGTCGCGCTCCTCTTCGCACTGTTCGCGGAGCCGGGTCGCCCGGTAGAGGGCCTGGCTGTTCCAGAACATGTAGAGCCAGAAGAAGAGGACGACGATTTTCTGCTGGATCTGCCCGGTCGGGGTCGAAGGCAGCATGGCGTGCGTTCTCAGGTATTGAAGCGCGAACCAGACCAGCAGCGTGAAGACGCCGAACGCGATCCACAGGAGGTTTTCCGAAAGCGTGGTCCCCGTGCCGCGGACGGCTCCGGCGGCGGCGATGACGCCGACGAGGATTCCGGCCGAGGCGATCCAGGTGCACCAGTCGTGAACGTGCGGCGCGAGGTTGTAGGGGAAGATGCCGATGCCGGCCAGCCCGAGCCCGGCGACGATTCCGGCCAGCCACAGCAGGCCGGTCAGCGGCTTGCGCCTGGAGCATTTGCCGCGAAAGACGAAATAGGTCGCGGTCATCACGCCGGAGAGCACCAGCGCGGCGTTGAACACCAGCGAGGTGAAGAGGTTGGGCGTGCCGTCCTTGAGCGCGGTCAGCCCCAGTGCGCTCAGGTAGTGTGTCGGCCACGAGTAGGGGATCGGGTAGGTGAACATGGCGAAGAAGATCATTCCTCCGGCGGCAACGACGCAAACCAGCAGCAGCAGCGCATAACGATTGACTTTTTTCACGATTCGCTCCTTTATTTGACGGGCTTCGAAATCCCGCATTTAATGTATCGGTAAGTATTACATTTGTCAACTGGAATTTCACGGAGTTCCGCAATTGTTTTTTCTCTGTCGCGGGCCTTGAAAGAATGGCGAATGCGGATTACATTGCTTTTGTAACCGGGGAATCGTGGTATGAGTATGGAATTGGAGTTGGCGGAAGTCGAGGCTGTTCCGGCCGACGGCGCGGGGAGCGTGATCGCGGCGGAGGGGATGTGCAATTTGCGCGACCTCGGCGGCTTCGCGGCCGCCGGGGGGAGGCGGGTGAAGCGGGGGCGGATCTACCGCTCCGACGACCTGAGCGGGCTGACCGAATCCGGCCTGGGGGTTCTCGCGGCGCGGAAGATCCGGACGGTGGTCGATTTCCGCGGCGGCGAGGAAGTGGCGCTGGCTCCGAACCGGATTCCGCCGACGGTGGACCGGGTGGTCCGGCTGCCGATCGAACCGGGCAACGTGATCGAGCTTGGCCGCCTGACTCCCGAAACCGGTCCGGAGATGATGCACTGCCTCTACCGGGTGCTGGCGCGCGAGGCGCAGGCGATTTACCGTGAACTCTTTGCGCTGCTGGCGGATTCCGGCAACGCGCCGCTTCTCTTCCACTGTTCGGCGGGGAAGGACCGCACCGGGTTTGCGGCGGCGCTCTTCCTGCTTTCGCTCGGCGTGCCGCGCCGGACGGTGCTGGGCGACTACCTCCGCTCCGCCGAACTGGTCCGCGAAAAATACCGCAGGGCGATCGAGGAAGACGCGCGCTACGCGGCGGTCTACACCGTCCGCCCCTCCTACCTCGAAGCGGCGTTCGAAGTGATCGACCGCGAATACGGCGGCCCGGAACCCTTCCTCGCCGACCGCCTCAACGTAGACGCCTCCCTCATGCGCTCGCTCTACACCGAGTGAGTTTCAGTAATCCTTGCGGCTGCTCAATTCGAACAGTTTTCCCTGCTCGGGGTCGGCGACACTGAGCTCGAAATCCTTTCCGTCCGACTCATAGTGCAACGGTTTTCCGGTGAAGGGGCAGGGCGGGAGCTTCTCCAGATACTCCGGTACGAGCTCTTCGAGCTTCCGCGGGTAATGTCCCTTCTCGCAACGGTAGCGCTTCAGCGCCAGCGCGGTGGTTCCGAGCGCTATCGTTTCGCGCGACCGCAGCGCGATGTGTTTGGCGCATTTGAGCGACAGATTGCCGTCCGGGAAGGGGTCCCGGCCGGGAGCGGTTTGGAAGGATTCGGCTTGTTCCAGTTCCGAAAACATTTTCTGAAGCGAGAGCACATTCCACAGTTCGTTTGCTACGGAGGCGATAACGGCCGGCGTATTCAGGATCTCGGTATAGCGGCCGGACGAGGGAGCGTGCTCGAAGTTCAGACCGGTTTCCAGGAGCGGCATGTAAAAACCGGCGTCGTTCGGAATCCGGACCGGGTGCGCTTGCAGTCGTTCCTGTATCTCCCGGTAGAAAGGTGCGTATTCCGGCCCGTCCGGCCCGATGCTGATCAGCGCGGAAATCCAGAGGGCGCGGATGGCGAGATGGGTCATCCCCACGGAGAACCCCGGCATATCGTCCGGTGCGTTGAGATCCACTTCCACCGCTTTCCGGAGTTCCGGCAGTATTTTTTCCGGTTGCCCGGTTTCGGAATAGAGCGCGGCCCTGCCGACGCGAATCCGGGTGTACGCCCGGAGACAATTCAGGGAGGAAAGGTAGACTTTGTCGCGGGAGATGGTTTGCAGCTTTTCATACGCGGGGAGAAGCGCTTCGAATTCCGGCGTATCGAACCATTTTAAGGTGTAATTCCGCTTGTGCTCCGGAATCAGTTCCTGATTCTTCACTCCTGGCCGCCGCCGCCAGTCGCCGATGCCGTTGAACGGCAGTTCGAAGTCTTTGTGTTCGTCATGGAACCGGGCGATTTTCTCCTCTTCGGCTTTCAGCTCCGGGCGGGGGCCGCTTTCCAGGCGCCAGGGGGTGATGTCCCGTTTTCGTGCTTCGGCCAGGGCGCAACTCCCGTAAATCCACGCCAAAGCCAATCCCAGCAGCCAGCAGGCGGCAAATGTACCGGTCATAATCCCGGCATGGGCGAGCAGGCGTTTTGCACCCCGTTTTTCATTTTTCAGGGCGAAATAGGTCCAGATGGCCAGCAGGATGAAAGTCAACAGGGAGAATGCGACTGCGATTCCGGGGCCGATATCGGTTGATGAATCACTTTGCACCATCGCGACGAGAGCGGCCAGCCCGCAATACCCCCAGTGGAAAGTAAAAGAGAAGAGCGTGCCGAAGAGCAGAATCCAGCCGCAGGCGAACCAGCGGTTCCCCTCCCGTCTCCGGCAGTTGAAAGCGAGCAGGTAGAGGAAGAGCAACAGGAACGATCCCGCCACAACAAGGACCCGGAGCAGCGAGTCCGTGATCTGCTCCGGCTGTATCGGAAGCGGAATCCCTGCGGAAAGCTCAATCCGCTGCATCATATCCGCAGTGAAGAATTCCCGGAGGGCGGCGAAATTCAGCGCCGCCAGTCCGGAAAACATCAGCATAAGCAGAACCCCGATTCCGCATCCGATCCGGAACCGGCGGCGGAGCGCCGGGAGTTCCGTCGCGCTTCCCGTCACGAACCCCGTGATGAGCGCGGCGAGCATCAGCAGAAGACACGGCACAAGGAACGCATACATGATTCCCCCTTCTCCCCGGAACTTCCGCCGGGCGGTTTTTCTACGGAACGATCGCTTTGTTCTCCTCCAGGAGTTTGCGCAGGGCCGCCATCGGCACCTTTTCCGCCGGGACGTTGAGGCGGATTGAGAGCGCCGCCAGCGCCCCCGCCGCCTGTCCGGTCGCCATGCAGGTGGCCTGCACCCGCAGCGCCGAATTCGCCAGGCGGTCGCTGGAGAGAATCCGTCCCGCCGCCAGCAAATGGCGCGTGTTGCGCGGAATCAGCGCGCCGCGCGGCACCGTCGGCACCACGCCGGGTTCGAGATTGCGCTTGTCCAGCCCCACTTTCGCGTCGTGGAGGTCGATCGGGTAGAAGGCGTAGGAAACCGCGTCGGCGAACTTTTTGCCCGTCGCGTAATCTTCGGCGGTCACCGTTTCAAGCCCGACCACCGTCCGGGTTTCGCGGACGCCGCACTCGGCGGCGTTGAGTTTGAGTTCGAGCTTTTCCAGCCCCGGCTGCTTCTTGAGGAAGCGGTAGAGCCGCAGCACCGAGGCGCGCCCGGCGATTTCGATCTTCGTGCGCCCTTCGGAATCCCCGGCGTTGATGCCGCTGATGTGGTTCGAGTTGTTTCCGCGCGAAAAGAGCACGTGCGGATTGAATCCGCTGCCCCAGCCGGTGTCCTCTTTGAACACCTCGCCCCGCGCCATCGCGGCCTCGAAGGCGGCCTTGATCGCGTCGAGGTCGAGCTTCTCCGGGTCGTAGCCGGTCGCGTAGTAACAGAGCGTTCCCGGCTGGCAGGGGTCGGAGACGCGAAGTTCGGCCCCGGCCATTTTCGCCGCGTTCGCGTCGCCGGTGCAGTCGATCAGCCGTTTGGCGAAGACCGGGTAGAGTCCGTCCTTGCCGCAGAGCGTCACCGCGACGCCGTCCTCTTTACCCTCGATCGCGCCGATCATGGTGTGGTATTTGACCGTGACTCCCGCCGCGGCGAACGCTTCGTCGCAGAGCGTCGCAAAGATCATCGGGTCGATGTTGACCTGATAACGCCAATGCTCTTTGAGGTTGGTGTTGTAAAGATCGGGGAGCGGGTCGTTGCTCTCCTTCCGGGTTTTCTCAACCAGGTCCCAGCCGATTCCGGCGACGACTTGCCTGCCCCAGGCGTGGAAGATTCCGGGGTAGGGGATGCCCCCGGCGGTGATGGTTCCGCCCGCGATGCCGTTCTTTTCCACCAGGCAGACCGAGGCGCCGCCGCGTGCGGCCTGGATCGCGGCGCAAAGTCCCGCCGCTCCGGCTCCGGCCACCAGTACGTCATATCGTTCGGCTTTCGATTCGCTCATGATTCATTCCCTGTCATTTGAATGTTTGCGGCGATCTCCGCCGCGTCGGTCGTGGAAAAACTGCCGGGAAAGGCGGTAAGACAGTTCGCGCTCGCCGCCGCCAGCGCCTGCCGGAACGCCTCGAAGGGGTCGCTTCCGGCCAGGAGTTCGCTCATCAGCACGGCGCTCGCGGTGTCGCCGCAGCCGATCGGGTTGACCACCTTCTCCAGTCGCGGAATCGCGTAGGCGGCCCGTCGTTTCCCGTCCGAGGCATACGCCTGGCCCGGCCCGTCGGTGATCGCCGCGAAGCGGACGGAAGGATACTCGAAAACTTTTTTCAAGCCCGCTTCGACCGTCTGTTCCCCGGTCATGGCGGAGAGTTCTTCTTTGTTGATTTTGAGGTAGATGGAGAGATTCATTTCGAACACCGGCCGGAGGTTCTGGTACGAATCGAGCAGCAGCGGTTTTTTCTGTTCCAGCAAAAATTGCGCGGCGCGCGGGTAAAGCGCCGGGTCGGTTCCGGTCGGCAGCGTCCCGCAGAACGCGGCGGCGTCGGAATCGTCGAGCACGTCTTCGAACCCGTCGAGCAGCATTTTGACCTCGCCCGGACCGGCCGCGAAAGACGGCTCGATCACCTCGGTCATGGTCTGGGTGGCGCGGCAGAGGCAGGTGGTGCAGCAGCGCGTCGGTTTCTCGGTCCGGACGTTGTGGACCGCCATGAACTCCTGTTCGAGCCCGTCCCGGATTTTTTCGCCGTTCTCGCCGCCGGTGAACTGCACCAGCATCGCGTCCGCCCGGCCGTGGCAGGCGGCGGCGCGGCAGAAGTTGATCCCCTTTCCGGCGGGAAACTGCTGCATCTCCAACGCCCGGTTGATTTCTCCATAGCGGAAACGTTCGAAAAACAGTGTTTTCTGCCAGGCCGGATTCGGCCCGAGCACCGCGATGCGTTTCATTCGGCCAGCTCCTTCAAAATCGTGACGACCTCCTCATCGGTGAAGTCGCGCGGGTTGGTTTTCATGCTGCCGGAACGGCAGTTTGCGACGATGAACCCGAAATGCTCCTCCCGGAGCCCGTATTCGCGGAAATTCTCCGGCAGCGCCACGGCGCGGCGAAGCTCTTCGACCGCGGCGATCAGCGCCTCCGGCGTGTCCCGGACCAGCATTCCGGCGAGAAATTCCATCTTTTCCCGGCAGGCGGGGAGGTTCCAGCGCAGCAGCGTCGGCAGCAGCACCGCGCAGCAGACGCCGTGCGGCACGCGACACAAACTGCCGAGCGGATGGCCGATGCCGTGCGCCGAACCGAGGCCCGACTGCACGAACGCCATCGCCGCCAGCATACTGCCTTCGGCCACAGCGATACGAGCGGCGGGCGACGGTTCGCGGACCGCCGGAAGCAGGTTCGCAAATACATCCATCGCCGCCTTGAGCGCCAGCGCTTCGCTGGCGGCGTTGGCCTTGCGCGAGAGGAAACTCTCCACCGCCTGGGTGAACGCGTCAAATCCGCTCGCGGCGGTCACTCCCGGCGGACAGTCGTAAGTGAGCTCGGGGTCCACAATGGCGACGTCGGCGAACATGGTGTCGTGGCGGAGCGACTGCTTGACCCCCGTCTCCGGGTCCGACAGCACCGCGTTCGGCGTGATCTCCGCCCCCGTCCCCGCTGTGGTCGGCAGCGCCGCAAAAAAGCAGCCTTTGCCGTCGATCTTCCGCCTCCCGTAAAAGTAATCGGCGACGCTCCCCGGCTGCCGCATCAGCGCGGCGGCGGCCTTGGCGGTGTCGATGGCGGAGCCGCCGCCCCAGCCGATCACGCATTCCGCGCCGAGTTCGCGGCCAAGGGTGATAGCCCGTTCGACGTCGGCCAGCGGCGGCTCCGGCTGAACGTCGGTGACCAGCAGCGTTTCGCGCCCCTTGAGCGCGGGCAGGAGTTCCGTTTCGATCCGGCCCTTCGAGTGGCGTCCGGCGACGATGAGCACGTTGCCGGGCGGCAGCAGCCCGGGCAGGGCGCGGCGTTCGCCGCAGCCGAACAGTATTTTTGCGGGAAGATGGAATTCGCAGTTCATTCTTTCACCTCGTCATGTTCGGTCAGATACACATACAGCACCTGCGCCGCCGCGCTCTCGGCCTGCTTGCGGCTGGCGGCGCGCCCGAAGGCGACGTGTCCGCGGAGCGAAACTTCGACTTCATAGACCGGCAGGTGTTCGGGGCCGGTGGTGCGCAGCACCGTGTAGACCGGCGGCTGCCCCCAGCGCGCCTGCGAATACTCCTGAAGCAGCCCCTTGGGGTTGATCGAGCTTAACAGCGCGCGCGGTTCGGGGTACTCCGCCGCGAACATCGAAGTGATGAACTCCCGCACCGGCCCGAATCCGGCGTCGAGGTAAAACGCCCCCAGTACCGCTTCGAAAAGATCGGCCAGCGTCGAATCGCGGTCGACGCCGCCGGACTCCATCTCGCCCCGCCCGACCAGCAGGTATTCGCCGAGTTCCAGTTTCCGGGCGAGCCGGGCCAGCGCCGCCTCGCGCACCAGCGCCGAGCGGAGTTTGGTCATCGCCCCTTCGTCGTATTCCGGATAAAGCAGGAACAGATATTCGGTCAGCACGATTTCAAGCACCGCGTCGCCGAGGAATTCGAGCCGCTGGTTGTCGTAAGCCAGCGCGTTTTCGACCGCGTAGGAACGGTGGGTGAGCGCCTCGGCCAGCCGCGCGCTCCACGGTACATCGCCGTTCAGGCGGGTCTTGAGTTCATTGATGTCTCGCGGCACGGTTCCACTCCTCGGTCCGGTATTTGTCGCGGGCGCGGGTTTCCGCCCGTTCGATCCACTCCGCCGGGAATTCCGCTTCGCGGAATTCGATGCGGAAGAATTCCTCCAGCGCTCCCGGCAGGGCCGCTTCGAGCTTCTCCCAGTCTCCGCCCGCGGCGGAAAGGAGAACGCTCCCCTGGTGGAGGATTCCGTTCCGGGTCCGGCGCTGCGCCGCCCCGGCGAACTTCGCCCCCGCCGCGGCCACCACGTCGAACCGGCTCGGCGAAACGAAGCATTTCATCGTGGCGCGGTCCACGCCGGGCGTCTCGTCGCTCTTCAATTCGGCGGCTACGCCGAACCCCGCGAGCATCGGCAGCATCGCTTCGTGAAAAATCCGGTAGCTCTCCATGCGGTTGAGAGCGGCGACCGGGTGCCCCGCCGGAATCACCGCCGTGTAAGTGAGGTCGCGGTCGTGGAACACGTTGCCGCCCCCGGTCGGGCGGCGGACGATCGTGTAGCGCGCTTCTTCGCCTTCCGGATAAAGCTGCGAACAGCCGATCGACAGCGACGGCCGGTCCCAGCGGTAGATCCGGATCAGCGGCGCGCCGAGCGCGGGCGCGAGTTCGAGCAGGACTTCGTCCATCGCCATGTTGAAAAAGGGGTCGTGCGCGCCTTCGCGCCGGAGCAGCCAGGTTTCCTTCATTGTCTGCCGTCCCTCCGGATGCGCCCGGTGAGGTACCCCACCCGGGTGTCGAGCGCGCTCCCGGCCAGGTTGTAGCCGGAGAGCTCCTTGTATTTGCGGGTGAAATCCTCGATCACCGTATCGCAGTCGAGCTTGATTTGCGGCGCGTGGCTTTTGACGCAGCGCAGGAACGATGAGATGACGCGCGCGAGTTCGCGCTTGCGGCGCGATTCCGGCATCTCGTCGGCGTGCAGGCGGCAGCCGTCGAGGTCGATCACCCCCCAGTCCGAGTAAATCCCGATCGGGCTTTTGCGGCAGAAGATGTTGCGCAAACTCAGGTCGCCGTGTTCGACGCCCGCCGCGTGCATTTTGACCATCAGCGCGGTCACGCCCGAAACGAACTGCCGGTAGGGGTCGCCCTGGGCGAATTCCGTGGCCTCGTTGTCGAGCGGAAGCTGGTGGACGGAGAGCACCCGGGTGACCAGGAAATCGTCATGGGGAATGTGGTATTTCGACCGCCGCGCGGCGACCAGCACCTCCGGCGTCGGAATTTCGAACTCCTTGAGCCGGACGGCCCCGGCCAGCACCCGCTCGGGGCGCGGCGTTTTGAACAGCCGCCGGAATCCGTTCCACCACCCCTGGAAGTTGTAGCGCTTGATGAACACGTCGCCGACGATGACCGCGTAAACTTTGCGGCCGCTTTTGCATTTGCAGGCGGCGGGGTCGTCGATTTTCTTCAGCGTCTCGACGGGGTCCTGGCCGGAATGCACCCAGTCCCGGCGCGCGAGACCGGAGTATCCGGATCCTTCGAACGGCACATAATTCCCGTTCTCCGTGATGGTTTCGAGAATTTCGGGCAGTCCGGGCTGTTCCATGGAAACTGGTCCTCGATGGTTTCGCCCCTTCTCCCGGAACACCCGGAAGAAGAGGCGTGTTGGTTCGCTGTTACAGGCTCGCGACCACGAGGTCGCCGACTTCGGTCGTCGAGTAGCCCATCTTCCCGGCCGCCATCGATTTGAGCTTATTGCCGGTCACGTAGGCGATGGCGTTGTCGATCGCCGCCGCCGCTTCTTTTTCGCCGAGGAAGTCGAGCATCATCGCCGCCGCGCCGATTGCGGCCAGCGGGTTGATGACGTTCTTGCCGGTGTACTTGGGCGCGCTGCCCCCGATCGGCTCGAACATGCTGAGACCCGTCGGATTGAGGTTGCCGCCCGAAGAGACGCCCATGCCGCCCGAGGTCATCGCCGCCAGGTCGGTGATGATGTCGCCCATCAGGTTTTCGGTGACGATCACGTCGAACCACTCCGGATTCTTCACCATCCACATGGTGGTCGCATCGACGTGGCAGTAGTTGGTCTTGACCGTCGGGTACTCTTTGGCCATCGCGTTGAAGGCGCGCTCCCAGAGGCCGCAGACGTAGGTGAGCACGTTGGTCTTGCCGACCAGCGTGAGCTGCGAGGTGTAGCCGGCCTGCTTGTCCGCCTCGGCGAGTCCGCGCCACGGATTTTCCGCCGTGTGGCGGTCGCGGGCGAGTTCGAAGGAATACTTGAGGCAGCGGTCGACCTGGCGGCGGGTGTAGATCCAGTTCTGGCAGGCGACTTCGTCCGGGGTGTCGATCTGGACGTTGCCGCCCATGCCGGTGTACACGCCGCCGCTGTTTTCGCGGACGACGACGTAATCGATGTCTTCCGGCTTCTTGTTGGCCAGCGGCGTTTCGACGCCCGGATAGAGCTTCACCGGGCGCAGATTGATGTACTGGTCGAGGTCGAAGCGCAGTTTGAGCAGGATGCCCTTTTCGAGCACGCCCGGCTTGACGTCCGGGTGGCCGATCGCGCCGAGCAGCACCGCGTCATGCTTCGAGAGCTGCTCCTTGGCGTCGGCGGGGAGGGTTTCGCCGGTGGCGAGGTAGTGCGCGCCGCCCCAGTTGAAATATTTCTTCTCGGTGGAAAATCCGAATTTCTTCCCGGCGGCGTTGAGCACCTTCACCGCTTCGGCGATCACTTCGGGGCCGGTGCCGTCGCCCGGCAGCACGGCGATTTTGTAATTCTTCGACATTGATTTCTCCAATGGTTGTTGTGTCAGGTCAGTAACGCTTCTGCTTGCTGTTGGCCAGCACGCGGAGGCGCAGCGCGTTGAGGCGGATGAACCCCTCGGCGTCCTTCTGGTTGTAGGCGCGGTTGCCCTCGAAGCTCGCGACGCTGTCGTCGTAGAGGCTGTACTCGGAGCGGCGGCCGGTCACGTGACAGGCGCCCTTGTAGAGCTTCACGCGGACTTCGCCGGTGACGAACTTCTGGCTCTCGGTGATCGCCGCCTGAAGCATCTCGCGCTCCGGCGCGTACCAGAAGCCGTTGTAGACCATGTCGGCGTAACGCGGAATCAGGCTGTCGCGCAGGTGCATCACCTCACGGTCCATGGTGATCTCCTCAATGCCGCGGTGGGCGAGGTTGAGGATGGTGCCGCCGGGAGTTTCATATACGCCGCGCGACTTCATGCCGACGAAGCGGTTTTCGACGATATCGACCCGGCCGACGGCGTGCTCCTTGCCGATCGCGTTGAGCTTGCGCATCAGCGCCGCGGGGGAGTACTCCACGCCGTTGACCTTCTTCGGAACGCCCTTCTCGAAGTAGACGATCACGTCTTCCGGCGTGTCGGAAGCCTGCGAGAGCGGCTTGGTCATGACGGCGATGTCGTCCGGGAACTCGTTCCACGGATCTTCGAGGATGCCGCCCTCGAAGCTGATGTGCAGGAGGTTGCGGTCCATGCTGTACGGTTTCGCCGCGGTGCTGGAGACCGGAATGTCGTTCTTCTTCGCGTATTCGATGAGGTCCATGCGCCCGGTGAAGTCCCACTCGCGCCAGGGGGCGATGATCTTGATGTTCGGCTCGAACGCATAGGCGGTCAGCTCGAAACGGACCTGGTCGTTGCCCTTGCCGGTCGCGCCGTGGCAGATCGCGTCGGCCTTTTCGGCGCGGGCGATTTCGATCAGGCGCTTGCCGATCAACGGACGCGCGATCGAGGTGCCGAGCAGATAGTTGCCCTCGTAGATGGCGTTGGCCTGCATCATCGGGAAGATGAAGTCGCGGGCGAACTCCTCGCAGAGATCCTCGACGTAGCACTTGGAGGCGCCGGTGCGGATCGCCTTCGCTTCGACGCCGTTGAGCTCTTCCTCCTGGCCGACGTCGGCGCAGAAGCCGACCACTTCGGCGTTGTACTTTTCTTTGACCCACTTGACGATCACCGAGGTGTCAAGTCCGCCGGAATAGGCGACGATTACCTTCATTTTCCCACTGCTCCTTCAATTGCTGCGGTGTTGTTGTTTTGCGCGATCAGATAGTTGGTGCTGGTCGGGTAGGCGAACTCCAGCCCGGCCGCGTTGAACTGTTCGAGAATGGCCAGGTTGATCTCCTGCTTCCATTTCAGGAACTGCACGTAATCAAGCGTCTGGAACCATAACGTCACGCTGATATCCAGCGAAGACGCGTTGAAATCGGTGAAGAAATAAAGCGGCGGCTGCGTCTCCCGATTGAACGCCGGGTGGTTGTCGAGGATTCCGCCGAGGATGGCGAGCGCCTTGTGCATCCGTTCCGGCGTGGTCTGGTAAACCAGCGCGATGGTGAAGGCGTACTTGAGCCAGGGGCGCTCGGCGATATTCTGGATCACGCTGTCGGCGGCGATCCGGTTCGGCACGTGCCAGACGGTGCCGTCGAGCCCGCGCAGCCGGGTGCTGCGGAAGCCGACCTCTTCGACCGAACCGTTGGAGTCGCCGATCTGCACGCGGTCGCCCTCCTTGAACGTGCGGTCCGAAATGATCGACATCGCGCCGAACAGATTGGCCACGGTGTTCTGCGCGGCGAAGGCGATGGCCAGCCCGGCCACGCCCGCCCCGGCGACCAGCGCCGTCACGTCGAAGTGAAACAGATTCTGGGCGATGAAGATGATCGCGACCACCCAGACCGCCGTCTTGATTCCGCGCCGGATCAGGGCCAGCACCAGCTCGTTGAGCCGGTAATCATCGTTGAATTTCCGGGCCCGGAACCAGAGGTCGGTCACCCCCACCAGCCGGAACACCCCCCACAGCAGCGTCATGATGAAGCAGGCGTAGAGGATCTTGGAGAGCCAGTTCCAGAGCGTGGCGGGGAAATGCACGGTCTCCCCGCAAAGCGAAAGCCCCGCCAGCATGAGCAGCAGCGTCACCGGCGCATTCAACCGCTCGACAAGGTGGCCCGGCAGCTCGACCGGAAGCCTCCGCACCAGGCGCAGCAGGACGGCCTTCACAAACCAGCGCAGCAAAAGCACCGCCGCCAGCATGATCCCGATGTAGCACGCCATCCGGATCAGGTTCAGGTGCTCCTCCCGGAACCACTGCGACAGATCCTCCCAGACGCCGCCGAAAAGCGAGAACGCCTCCCGGATGCTGGCCGTCTCCGCCAGGTTCTTCTCTTCCGCCGCGGCGAAAATATGCAAAAACGGGTTGAACATGAAAACTTTTCCGAACCGCTCTTTCAAAAACAGAAAAACAGGTCTATATTAAGACCGGACCGTCATATATAAAATAACACCACTGCCGGTAAAATTCTATCGGGTCCGCGAAATTTATTATAATTAACACGCAATTCGGAATGGAACGATGGCGCAGGAGTTTTTTGAACATCTGATCGAGTGCATTCGGAGGGAAGGGGAGAGGCATCCGGGGCAGGCCGTCGATCCCGAGGTGATGCGGGCATTGATGACCGATTCCGCCCCGCCGCCGCCCCGCGCCGCCGCCCCGCGCCCCGTGCTCCGCGCGGTTCCGCCCCCGCCCCCGCCCCGCGAATTTCCGCGTCCGGCCCCGTCGGCTGGCACGCCGGTTTCCCGGGTCGCGCCACCGCCCGCCCCCCTCGGCGTCGCCTCGCTCGACGAACTTCGCCCGATCGTACTCGAATGCCGCCGCTGCCCGCTCGCCGAAACCCGCAACAACGTCGTTTTCGGCGAAGGCGACCCCCACGCAAAACTCATGTTCATCGGCGAAGGCCCCGGCTACGACGAGGATATGCAGGGCCGCCCGTTCGTCGGCAAAGCCGGCCAACTGCTCGACAAAATGATCGCCGCCATGCAGTTCCAACGCGAAGAAGTTTATATCGCCAACGTCGTCAAATGCCGCCCCCCAGGCAACCGGGTCCCGTCCCCCGACGAAGCGACAGCCTGCATCGGCTACCTCAAACGGCAGATCGAACTGATTCGCCCCGAAGTCATCGTCCTCCTCGGCGCAACCGCCGTCAACTTCCTGCTCGGCAAGCGCGAAGGCATCACCCGGCTCCGCGGCAAATGGCTCGGCTATGAAGGCATCCCCGTCATGCCCACCTTCCACCCCGCTTTCCTCCTCCGTCAGGATTCAGCCAAACGCGACGCCTGGGCCGACCTCCAGCAAGTCATGAAGGTATTTGGCAAAGTTCACCGCAAACCCTAACCCCCCCCTGCTCATCAGCTCGTGGGAATCGGAGGGGGCACTTCGTCCCCCTCCAAACCTCCCCCCGACCGGCAGGGTGCCGGTGCCGGGTACTTAGATCCGCATCAAATGCTGCGCATTTGGTGCTCCGATTAAGACATTCGGGGGGTAGTGCAGGGTTCCGGAGGGCGCAAAATACCGCTCCTTCCGGCGTCTCCCGCCCCTTTTTTGGGGCGGGAGAGCGCTCCCTCCGCCTGTTTTTGCAGGAGGTGAGAGCGCAGACCGCAAGACCGTTGCGAGGGGATGTCGTAGGTCTGCTCGTGTGGAGATCTTTGCGAGGATGAGCGGCCATTTTCGTTATCTGACAGAGCCACGCTTATGCGTTTTGGCCGTCTGGCGGGAATTTCCTTGTTTGGGTCATGCATGGCGTGCGGCCTCGTGCTCGCTGCTTCGCATCTCGCAGGAGAGCTCGTGCGCGGCTGCCGCCTTGCCCTCGCGGGCCCCTGACCATGCATGACCCGCGAAATCGAACCCGCCGCAACCGGCCAGGAACCGTTCAAGTGGCTCTACCCGATATACAAAGTGGCTTGAAAAGACCTCGCAAAGATCTCCACACGAGCAGACCTACGACATCCCCTCGCAACGGTCTTGCGGTCTGCGCTCTCTCCTCCTGCAAAAACAGGCGGAGGGAGTGCCGCCTTTCCGCAAAAAAGCGGAAAGGCGCGCCGGAAGGAGCGGTATTTTGCGCCCTCCGGAACCCGTGCATTTCCTCCCGAATGTCTTAATCGGAGCGTTAAATGCGCAGCATTTAATGCGGATCTCGTCGCGGCACCGGCACCCTGCCGGTCGGGGGGAGGTTCGGAGGGGGACGAAGTGCCCTCTCCGATTCCCACGGCCATGACCGCGAGAGGTTAACGGGAAAGGAGATAGACCATGACGCCGCCGGGACGGGAGGCGGTGTTGGCGGTGAAACGGAGTTTGCCGTTTTGGTATTCGGCGGGGATGGTTCCGTTGGGGTTGCCGTCGAGTTTGAGGGCTTCGACCTTCATTTCCGGGAGGGTGAGTTCGACATCGGCCTGACATTTTTCGAGGAGGATGGGCAGGTCGCCCCAGCTTTCGAGGAGTTTGCGCTGATCGTTTGAAAACTTCTGCTTGGTTCCGCCGAGATTGGCTAACTGGAGGAGCAGGATTTTCCGGCTTTCGCCGAGGGGTTTTTCGTCGAGGGAGAGGAGGGCGACGGTCTGGTAACGGGTGCCGTTGGCGAGACGCATGATTTTGCCGGAGGCGTCGCCGAGGAAGGTCATGACTTCGCCTTTGGGGGTGACGATGGCGAGGGATTTGGCTTTGGCGTCGAGGGTGATTTCGCCGTTGGCGCTGGTGATGGAGCCTTTTTCGGCGAGACCGTTGAGGGCGGCGCGGGCTGCCGGGGGGAGTTTCTGCTGCCAGCCGTCGGAGAGGGCGTCGACTTTGACGACGCCGGGGAATTCGGCTTTGGGGCCGAGGGTGCCGAGCCGGGCGTAGAGGCCGAGTTCGGTGAATGCGGCGGGGTACTCGCCGGAGTTGTTGGCGCTGCCCTGGATCGACAGGATCTGTTCCGGGGTGGAGGTGAACGCGAAGGCGGGTTTCGCCGGGGAGACATAGTCGCGCATGAAGAGGAGGTTGATGATGCGTTCGCCGAGTTGGGCTTGCGGGTCGTTGACGATGTCGAAGCCTTTGGGCGAGTTGACTGCCGCCATGTTGTCGCGGCTGTGGGACCAGGCGAAACGGTAGAGGCCGTCCCAGTCCTGGAGGGCGGCGTAGCCGCCGGTGAGCGGGGCGCCTTCGACCCGGAACGGGTTGGGGTTGCAGAAGTTGAATTCGGTGACGGTGTAGGGTTTGCCGAAGATCCGGGTCGGCATCAGGTAACGCGGGTTCTGGGCGTTGCGGCCGATCGACGAGTTGTTCGAGTAGAGGTAGGGAATCTGCCACTGCTGGACGGGGAAGCTCGGGTGGTCCCAGTACTGGTGGTTGTCCACGAAATCGAGGCGTTCGCGCACCGGGTTCAGGGTGTATTTGCTCACCATGTTGAGGTCGGTGATGAGTGCGACCAGTTTGAGTTCGTCACGCAGGAAGCGCTTTTGCTCTTCGATGCTGCGGATTTGAAGGTCGTTGAGGAACTCGATGAAGAGTCCGCCGCGGGATTCGCGGTTTTCCGGCGTGTCGAGGCCCTTCGCCTTGAGGTATTCGGCGTATTTCGCTTCGTAGAGGGGGATGAGCGACGGATTGCGGTTCCAGATCGCCAGGAGCGGATTTTCGTTGACCAGGTTGACCGAGTAGAGCGCCGGGTCTTCGCCCCAGGTGAGCCCGGTGTACGGGTTGCGGTGGGTCAACAGATTGCGGCAGAATGCCTTCCAGTTCTCCATGGCGGTTTTGCTGATCGGCACCAGCGACTTCATTTCGAAGCCGTAGCGTTCGAAGGTGCGCCCGGCCCGTTCTTCGATGCCGTCGCCGACGCGCAGTCCGCGGCTGGCGTAGAGGTCGAGACAGAGATAGATGCCGTGCTTCTTGAGTTGGGCGAAGAGGTAGTCGAGCTGGTCGAGCGCCTTCGGGTCGAGGTTCAGGGAATCGGCTCCGCGGCCGACCAGGCCGTTTTCGAAGTGGTGGAAGCGGATCGAGTTGTAGCCGAGGCGGACGGCTTTTTCGACGAAATCGTCGGCCAGCGCTTTGTCGAGGTAATTCGAGGTTCCGACCAGGTTCGGTCCGAAGAAACGGATCCGCTTTTCCGGCGCGTCGCGGAAGGAGAAGTGCCCGGCTGTGTTGACCGTCACCGGCCCGTATTTTCCGGCGGGGGCGTCGAGGAAGGCGGAGAAGTCGAGCGGGGACCCCGCCACGGTTTTCCCGTTGTATTCGAGCGGGATCCACTCTTTCCCGGCGACGAGGTACGATGGCGTTTCGATTTGCTTGAGGTCCATCTGGCGGTCGCCGAGGGCGGCTCCGGCGATCATCCAGACCGCGTTGCCGCCGTCGGCGGACTTGAAGGTCAGCTTCTTCGGGGTGTCGCCGACTTGGAACTGCGAGAGGTAGAGGCCGACGAACGATTCGGCGTTCTCCCCGGTCCAGGCGATGGCGCCGTTGGCGAAGCTGAAGGGCTGCCACCAGTTGCCGACGTCGCGGCCGGAGAGTACCGGGAATTCCTTTTTGCTGCCGTCGGCGTATTCGGCGACGATGGTTCCGACCGGCTTGCCGCCGCTGGGCGTCCACGCCGAGGCGTGTAACAAGTAGAGGTACTGAAAGGGCTCGCCGGAGGCGGCGACTTCCACCGTTTTTGCGGCGGGAA
>Ga0209373_10002597_pt1 | contig 17815 bp, 13 predicted proteins | sample Higcelweek5metaG_FD_187173 | JGI IMG/M metagenome (GOLD analysis project Ga0209373, IMG submission 187173) | Freshwater pond sediment microbial communities from the University of Edinburgh, under environmental carbon perturbations - High... | ecosystem: Environmental > Aquatic > Freshwater >... | reverse complement strand
CAACGGGAAACTGCCGGGGATGAAAATCAGAAAGTCAGGTCTAAAAATATCAGTGATACAACCAGGGAGAGTATAATGGCTGTTGTAAATGAACAGAGAGCCGAGTCTTCAGGTGCGCCAGCCGATTCACTGAGAATTAAAATAGAGATTATTGACAAACTTATGATGCTTGCTGGTGAACTTGTACTGATAAGAAATCAGCATTCAATGCATGTTGACAATTCAGATCCTGTTTCACGTACAATCGCACAGCATCTGGATATTGTGACAACTGATCTTCAGGAAACAATCATGCGCACGCGAATGCAGCCGATTGGAAATATTTTCAGTAAATTTACACGAATTGTCAGGGATATCGGGAAAAAATTGTCAAAAGAGATTAATCTGGAAATGACAGGTAATGATGTTGAGCTTGACAAAAGTATAATTGAGCTGCTTACTGATCCGCTTACTCATATTATCCGTAACTGTTGTGATCATGGGATTGAGACTCCCCAGGAGAGAGAACTGCTTGGAAAACCGTCTGCAGGTACAATAATTCTCAAAGCTTATCATGAAGGCGGACAGGTGAATATTGATATCATTGATGATGGAAATGGAATTGATATAGAAAAAGTTAAAAGTAAAGCTATTGAGAGCGGCGCTAAAACTGCTGATGAAATCAGTAAAATGAGCGAGCAGGAGGTTATGAACCTGATTTTTGTTGCCGGACTGTCAACGGCAAGTAAAGTAAGTGACATGTCAGGCCGTGGTGTAGGAATGGACGTTGTAAAGAATGGAGTCGAGAGACTTGGCGGAGTTATTGAACTTAAGGCGACCCGTCATAAGGGAACAGAAGTATTACTCAGGCTTCCATTGACACTTGCAATTATTCCGTCTCTTATAATCCAGTCGGGTTCTCAGCGGTTTGCAATACCGCAGGTCAACCTTGAAGAACTTGTCTGCCTATATGACGCAAACGTGATGGAAAAAATTGAATGTGTCGGGAACAAGGAGGTCTACCGGCTTCGCGACATTTTACTGCCCATGGTTCATCTTGATGATGTACTTGCAGGAAATGAAATATTTGATGAAACAAAAAAAGCGGAAATTACAGAAAAAAACCGGGCAATGCGAAAAAAACAGCATGATGATTTTTTCAGTAGACATTCATCAGGGGAAATGAGTGACATGTCATTGACATTCGCAGTGCTCAAGGTAGGGACTCAGCGATATGGACTTATAATTGACAAAGTAATAGGAAGCGAAGAGATTGTTGTAAAACCCATGCACAGAAGTGTCAAGGAGATTGACATTTATTCAGGAGCTACAGTTCTGGGGGATGGAAAAGTCGCACTGATTATTGATGCGGGCGGTATTTCACGTCATGCGGATATTGAATTCGGACAGGAGCCTGAAGAAGAGTCTGTTGATACAAAGGAAAATAAAAAAAGTGATGTTGAGTCACTGCTTCTGTTCAGGAACGGTGAAAAGGAGCAGTTTGCAGTAGGAACTCCGGAAGTCAAGAGAATAGAAAAAATAGAAGCAAAGAATATTGAACTGGTGGGTGAAAAAGAGTTTATCACAATTGAAGGAAGACCTGTAAGAATAATAAGGCTGGAAAATTATCTTAATGTATCAATTGCCAAAAAGCAGGAAGAGATGTATCTGCTGTTACCTAAAATATATACTGAACCATATGGAATAATCATGTCCGGTCTTGTTGACATAGGACAGTATCGCCTTAGTCTCAATGATTCAACTATTACTGAAGAAGGCATAAAAGGCTGTGCTGTCATCAATGATAAAATGACGCTCTATATTGACATGGAAAAAATAATTCATACTGCTGAACCACAGTGGTTCAGCAGAAATTCAATCAATTGATCAATAAAATAGTGGAATCTGGCTGAAATAAAATGGAGTAATATTATGGAAACAATGATAAAGAATACCGGATTGAATAATCAGAAAAATAAATTTTCAGCAGTGCCGGTGCAACTGTGTTCTTTCCGGCTCGCAGAAAGACTTTTTGGAGTCAATATCAAAGACGTAAAGGAAATAAGCAGTAATATTGCAATTACTCCGATATTTCATGCGCACAGCTTTATTGATGGATATATGAATATCCGCGGACAGATTCATCTTGTTGTAAATTTACGAAAAGCATATGGTTTTGAATCCAGGCCGATAGATGAATATACAAGGGTGATTATTTTTAAAAATACAGTTGATGAGGCATTCGGAATTATTGTTGATTCTGTTGCGGATGTAATTGACACAACAGAGGATATGATAGTGGACAGGAGAGAAAGTGAGGATGATTCGGGGCTTGATAATGCAATAAGGGAGAAACGAAGGTCACTGAGAACACTTACAGTTGGTGTCTGCAGATTGGAAAACAAACTCATGGTCGTATTGAACGCCTTTGGCATACTTGATGCTGTCGAGGAGAAAAAGTAATAAAATCAGCTTTTTTTATTAAAGCATAAATTGATAGTTGAGAGTATCGTTTTATTGCTGAATGGCTTTTTAATTGAATAATCAGCGCCAAATGCAGTCGCCATACCGGTATAGTCAGCTGTATTGAAGCAATGTGTTCCTGATATGACAATTATGGGAATATTTACATCTGTATTTCTGATTATCTTTATAGTCTCGATTCCCTCCTGTTCCGGCATAAGTATATCTGTTATAATAAGATCAATATGATTATTGTGGAACGCATTGACACCCTGCGCACCGTTTTCCTTCAATATAACATTGTAGCCGTTTTCCTCAAGCAGTGCCTTGAGTAAATCTCTGATCGTTTCATCATCATCAATTACAAGTATGGTTTTACTTATTTCACTGGTCATATTAAAATACCTTATAGTAAAGAAGAACGAAATGTTTGAAATTATTATATAATATCAGGATATTAATATGGAAGTAAAAAGTTTAAAGTAAATAAAAATAACAATTTGCGTCTGATCAATCTGAGACTTTATATATAAAAAATGGATGCCACAAATAGGTATTCAGATCCGGGTTTACATTCAGAAATATCGTTGATAATCAATGTTTTAGGCGGTTTCTGCAAAGATTGATGCTGAAATGTTGCACCAATAGCAGTTGTTTTTTATCAAACAAGGTTTAAATCAATGAATTAGTGTAATGGCACACCTATTGCAATTATTAATTATGTAAATACTGAAACTGACATTTTCTGCAAGGAGATGATTTATGAAATTCAAATTAACCAATCTGCCGTTAATTGTAAATGTATCATCATTTATCATACCGGTATTACTGATTGTTTTTACAATACTTTTAGTTGTAGTTGTTTCTAATGTAAATAAGACAGTTCTTAAGATTGAGCAGAATGCGCTTGCTAAAGAGGCTGAAAATATTACAAACAGTCTTGATCAATTCCTTGCGGAGAATAAAAGTTTTCTGCATTATGTAGCAGCAGGCAGTGACGCAGCTATGGCTGTGGCAGAAAATAATATGAACGCTATGCAGAATATTGTATCAGAAGTAAATAGCCGGCATAAATATTATGAGAATGTATTTGTCGCGGATCTCAAGGGAAATGTGATTTGCGGAGCAAATAAAACTGCTGTCGCCTTGAATATTAAAGAATATGATGCTTTTAAAAGCATATCAATTCAGGGGAATGATATTTATCTTGAACAATATCCGATAAAATCAGCCGTATCCAATCACAGTATAGTAATTCTTACGGCGGCAGTAAAAGATAATAGTGGAAAACTCCTTGGGCTGCTCTGTTCGCCAATTGATATGACTGGATATTCCGAAGATTTTATAAGTCCAAGAAAAATCAGGGAGTCGGGGTATACAGGGATTTTAGGAAACGATGGGCTGTTGTATATACATCCTGATCAAAAACTGCTGTTTACAGATGTGTCAAGCGCAATATGGGCAAAGACGATTCTTTCTTCAAATAAAAGTGACGGTTCTTTTACATACTCATTTGATGGCCAGAATAAGGCGATGTCTTATAAAAGGCTTAAAACTGTCCCGTGGATTACAATGTCAACTGTTTACGAAAAGGAATTAATGACAGAGGCGGTTCCGGTAAGAAATGCAATACTTTTTTTTGCGGTTGCGTCAGTGGTGCTGATCTGCATAATTTTAATCATCGGATTTAATGCTTTTGTAATTTCAAGATTGAATGTTTTTCTTAAAAAATTCCAGCAGGGTACAGGCGGAGATCTGACTGTCAAGATAGATGAGGATGCAAAAGATGAAATAGGGCAGCTTGCAAAAGAGTTCAACTCATTCTTTGCAAATCTGAACGGGATCGTGAGACAGATAGGTGATAATACCAATATGCTTGCAAGTTCATCCGATAAACTGATAACAATTTCAGGCACTCTGGCAAGCAATTCTGAAGAGATGACTGCACAGTCAAACACTGTGGCATCAGCTACAGAGGAAATGTCTACTAATGTCAATACAATGGCATCTGCGACTGAAGAAATGAGTGTCAATGCAAACAGTGTCGCATCCGCCGCTGAGCAGATGTCAACAAATATGGGTGCTGTGTCAAGCGCTGTCGAAGAGATGTCTATGTCAATACGCGATATTTCCAAAAATGCGGAAAATGCTGATAAGGTATCAACACAGGCCTCTGAGTTGTCAGGGGATGCTACAAAAACAATGGATAAGCTTGGTGAAGCTGCAAAAGAGATAGGTAAAGTTACAGATGTAATAAAAAGAATTGCAGAGCAGACAAATCTTCTTGCACTGAATGCCACAATCGAGGCTGCATCAGCAGGGGAGGCCGGTAAAGGGTTTGCAGTAGTAGCACATGAAATCAAGGAACTTGCAAATCAGAGCGCTCAGGCGGCTGGTGATATTGCATCACGTATAGAGACAATGCAGGGTAATGCAAACAATGCAGTCAATGTTATCAGTGATGTTTCTGAAATCATAAAAAAAATCAATGAGAGTGTGACTATAATTACAAATAATGTTGAGCAGCAGACCAAGGCAGCAAATGATATTTCGGCAAATGTCACAGAGGCGTCGACCGGGGCACGTAATATTGCTACGTCAATTGCTGAAGTGGCAAAAGGCGCAAATGATATGTCGCGAAATGCCGGTGAAGCTGCAACAGCATCACGGGATGTCGCTACAAATATAGCAGGTGTAAATATGGCCGCGAAAGATTCAAATAAAGCAGCTCAGATGGTGAATGGTTCAGCAAATGAACTTCAGAAAATGTCAAAGACACTTGAAGCAATTGTCAATAAATTTAAAGTAAAGTAACTTGTTGATAAAATAAGCGGATTGAGTTTATGGAAAAAAACATCTCAGTGCTTGTGGTCGATGACTCACTGATTTTCAGGCATGCTATAGTTAATGCACTTACCGGGGCTGCGGGAATTGTTATTGCCGGATCAGTACGTAATGGTAAAAAAGCGATTGAATTTATTGAGGAGAATGGAAGCCCTGATATTGTTACTCTTGATCTGGAAATGCCTGAAATGAACGGCCTTGAAACATTAGCGCAAATTCAGAAAATAAATGCAGCCAATCCGCATAAAGAGATTGGCGTCATAATGGTATCGGCTTTTACCCAGGCAGGGGCAGATGTAACAATTGAGGCACTTGAAGCCGGTGCATTTGATTTTATTACAAAGCCTAAAAGCAGCAGCGAAAATGAAAGTATTGAGTTACTCCGGAAAAGTCTGATTCCAAAGATCAAAGATTTTGCATTGCGTAAAGAAAAAACGACAGCTCCGAAAATCATGAAAACTGTAAAAAATACTCCTTCTGTTCCCAAGTCTGAACAAAAAAGAAAATCTTCCCTGGCTGTTCAGGCTATAGTAATCGGTATTTCCACAGGCGGGCCAAAATCGCTTTGTCAAATGCTGCCTCTTCTATGTGAAAAAACAAAACTGCCGATTCTGATTGTTCAGCATATGCCTCCGACATTTACACTGTCACTTGCGGAAAGTCTTGACAAAAAATGTTCTCATCATGTGATAGAAGCGCAAAACGGCAATATAGTTGAAAGTGAAACAATCTATATTGCCCCGGGCGGGAGACACATGATAGTGCGCAGGGATGATGTTGACAATATCGCAATAGGTCTTACCGATCAGGTGCCGGAAAACGGGTGCCGTCCATCGGCTGATGTGCTTTTTCGTACAGCATCAACAGTCTATGGAGAGAAGCTTGTAGCGGTTATAATGACCGGCATGGGCAATGATGGATCAAGAAGTTTACGAATGTTGAAAAACAATAATGCCTATATTATCGCGCAGGATGAAGCGACATCGGTTGTCTGGGGAATGCCCGGCAGTGCAGTTGAAACCGGTAATGTTGACAAGGTTGTACCGCTCATGGAAATACCGGATGCAGTCGGCGCAGTATTATAGAATCAGATCAAGTAAACAGATCGGCTTGCAGGGGTGGAAAATGATATTGACTAAAGAAGATTTTGAAATAATCAGTAAATATATCAGAACGATTTGCGGTATTGAACTCGGTATTGAAAAGATGTATCTGGTTCAGCAGCGGCTTGAAGGTCTTGCTGAGTCTAACAAATGCAGAAGTTTTGCTGAATTTGCAAAGATTATTTCAAATAATCCGGATTCCTATTTACGAGATCAGATTATCGCGATGATTACTACAAATGAGACATCATTTTTCAGAGATGCAAGTCCTTTTGAAATGTTTAAAAATCTGCTGCTTCCGAAGCTCTGCAGCACAATCAGGGAACGAAACAGCCGGATGTTCACACGTAAAGGTGCAAAGATTTCCATTCTTTCCGCAGGCTCATCAACAGGTCAGGAACCTTACAGCCTGTCAATGGCAATTCATGAATATCTTCAGTTCGGGGCCAACGGAGTTGCAGCAGATGATTTTTCAATAGTTGCAACAGATATCTCATCCCGTGTGCTTGCAAAAGCTATTTCCGGAGAGTACACAGATAATGAATTGGGGAGAGGTGTAACAGATTTACAAAAGCAACTGTTTTTCAAAAAAATTGAAGGTTTATGGAATGTAAATGATAATATACGAAGCATAATTGACTTCAGGCAGATTAATTTTACTCAGACATTCACACATCTTGGAGGCTTTGATATAATATTCTGCAGAAATGTAATGATCTATTTTGATCTTGAAATGAAAACAAAAATGATTCAGCAGTTTTATGATATGATGCCTGATGACGGCATTCTCATACTCGGGTCAACAGAAAATCTCTATAATATAAATGTCCCTTTTGAATCGAATCATTTTAACAAGGCTGTTTATTATACAAAGAAGAAGTAGGGGCGTATTGCGATACGCCCCTACCCCAATACGCCCCTGCTGCTGCCAATTATCAACGCCACTGTTGTTATTTACTTGTGATATTTTTTGACTGGATACAATTTTGCAATTGTCATGCGCTCAAAGGCATTGTTTCAGTTCCGCTTTCAAGATAATCAAAAGCTGCGTCGATTTCAGCGTGACTTCCCACAATGACAAGTGAATCGCCGGATTCAAGAATAAGGCTCGGCGGCGGATTGGTGATATTCTTTTCGCCTTTGACAACTGTAATGATGCTTGCCCCGGCTTTGTTTCTAAGCGCAATGTTTTTTATCGATTTACCTACTGCAAAGTGTCCGTCCATGACCTGAAATATATCTGTAGTTCCTGCTGCAAGAATCTGTATAAGTTTATCTGATACACCCTTTACAGGAGAGGGAACCCTGAGCATCTCGTAACCGTCGGAACGCAGTATTTTTGTCTGCGCCCTTATGACATTGCGCGGAATATGAAGCTGATTCAAGACAATGGTAAAAAGCTCGATCGATGTCTCAAATTCTTCGCTTATTACCTCATTTGCCCCTGCACGTAACAGATAATCAATGTCATTCATTCTGCGTGTCCGGCATATAATATTGATTTTTGGGTTCATCTGTTTTACAAGGGAGATACATCTTTTTATCGCCGGAAGATCTGAAATCAGAATGACTATTATTTGAGCATTTCGTAAACCGCTCTGTTCGAGTGTTTCCCACCGTACTGCATCACCGAATATAACCGGTTCTTTATCGTCAAGCGCTTTTGCAACAATCCCGCCGTTTGCCTCTATCACTGAATATGTAATACTCGATGATTTAAGTACATGTGCGAGATGTTTTCCTGCAAGACCAAATCCGACAATAACCAGACGGATGTTTTTATCTGCTTTCCGGGTGATGTTGACAAGGTGCGATAAGTCAGGAGCTGCGAAAAGAGAAATTTTAGATGCGGCAAGAATAATTAACGGTGTGAGAAGCATTGAGATAATTGCAATGCTGACAAGCAGATTGTATTGATTCTGTGACAGCAGTCCGTAAGGCAGGGCTGTAAGCATTATAATAAAGCCGAATTCACCAATATTTGAAAGGCCGGCTCCGGTAATAATTGAAGTACGGAAAGGGTATCGCGCAGTATGCGTGGCAAAAAATATAACTGCGGTTTTAAATAAAACAACGGCAATTGTCAAGCCAAGTATCAGCCATATATTGCCTAATGTAAAATTCCAGTTGAAATCAAGGCCGATGGAGATAAAGAATAGACTTAAGAATACATCACGGAATGGGGCAAAATCCGCGGTAATCTGTGAATGGTACTCGCTTCTGTTAAGCATGATGCCGCAGATAAAAGATCCAAGTGCCATAGAGAAACCAAGATCATGTGACAGAAAGGCAAATCCGAGGCAGAAGACAAGTGATAACAGGACCACAAGCTCACGGATGCCGCTTAATACTACCTGGCGGAGAATAAGCGGGAGTAAATAGTAGGCGGCAGCTGTAACTGCTGCAAGAATACTGAAGTTTTTACCCAGTGTTAAAAGCGCATTGGAACTTCCGCTGATACTATTCATTCCAAGAAGCGGAATAAAAATAAGAATAAGTACTGCTGATATATCCTGAAACAGGGCAATACCAATGGATGTTTCTGCGTGTGGTGATTCAAGCTCTCCACGGTCATGATAGACTTTAAGTGCAATTGCAGTACTGCTCTGAATAATGACAAATGCACACAGCATTGCGCTTGTAAGAGATATAAATCCCGACAGTACAAAGAACAGGGCTATACCTATTGTAAATGCTGCCTGAATAGAGCCGCCGACAAACATGATCCGACCGAGCCGGCGTACCTTTTCAGGTGAGAAATCAAGCCCTATCATAAACAGAAGAAAAACAATGCCGACCTCACCAAATGTCTGCATTTCATGGTCGCTGCTGTTGAGCGAGCCCGGAGCAACAGCGCCCCAGATTAGTCCGGTAAGAATAAAACCGATAACCGGCGGTATTCGCAGTCGTTTACTTATTATAATAACTGCAATGGCAGCACTGAAAATCAGCAGAATATTTATTACAGTAGATTGTGTCATTTTTTTTACCTGTTAAACTTTTCATCTCTTGTACTGAGCTGTTCCATGATCACGCAGAACAGCTGCTGTTGCATAATATCCTGATAAAATAAGTATCTCTCAGAGAATTTCATAATAGTATGTATAATGCTTTTTGTCAATTCTTATATGTTCGGGGTCAGTCCGGGAGTGGATTTTTAGATATATATCCGATGGATATTATAATTTACTTGTGCGGATAATTATCTGATTGAGTCATAAGCTGTTTGAAATTTTCAGGAGAAAAACAAAATGAGGTCAAATGACCCATGTGATGTAACTAATATAATAAACAGTGAGTTATCAGACTTTTGCTTCGTATTCAAATGAAGTTGTCGCTTTTTATGTCCATTTCGGATAGATTACAAATAGCAATATCAGCATAGTTTAAAATTTACCGGTTACAGCTGTTCTGATAAATAATGTGATATATAAAATAAAAATTAGTTGATGATGTTGCATAATATGTTGAATAGCAGTGTGTTGCATACATTAACAAGTGATTGGGGCCGGGTTGAAAAAAGAATATTTTTTTGGTAACAGCAATGAACTGCAACCTCTGAAACAATGTCTTCTTTTATGGCACGACAGTTGCATTACCTTAAGACAGGTATCGGCCGAAATAAACTGAAAAAATCTTACAAAGGAGTCAAAAATGAAACGTTTAATTTCTTCGCTGCTTGTCGCCGCATTCGCATCAGTATCATTTGCTCAGGTAGATATATCAAATATGACCAATGAAGAGCTTTACATGAAAATGAAGGGTGATAAAGTTCTGGAGCAGATGTATTTTGAGGCGTGCAATGATATTTCCAAGAATATTGAACTTGCTGCTAAAAGAGCTCAGTTGACTGATCCTATCAATACTCAATGGACTGCAGAACTGACAAAGATCGCCGATTCACTTGGTGTAAAGATTACTGATGCTGCGGGTACTCCGGAACAGCATAAATTTTATAATCTGAATGTTGACACTGTGGCAGTAATCAAATTCCTCGGGCTTCGCCAGGCAATTGACAGTAAATACCAGCCGCTTATTTATTCTGCCACTGCCGACCTGAATAAGCAGTACAATGAAATGGTTATGGCTTCATTCGCACAGGCCGCAAGAAAATATTATGAGAATCTTGAAAGAATGACAAAGGAATAGTTTAAAACAGAGAATTGGTTATGAAGAGATTTCTTTATGACCAATTTTCCTGTTTTTTCAAAAGGATTGAAAATGAGAAAGATCTGCAAATGTTTTCTTTTTATAACACTTGTAGCATATTCAGTTTCAGCTCAAAAGACTGAAAATCAGAGTGTGCTTGACAAAATGTATTATGATATGCTTAAGTCAATACCGGCATCACAGCGGGCTATTCTTGACTCTGCATACGTAAAGTCACAGAAGGAAAACAGTGCATTGTCCGGCGGCAGTACACAGAGGGGTGGTATTGATGCCAATATGTCAAAAGACAAGGCGGCAGTACTTCCGGACGCAGTAAACAGTGATCTTGTCAGGATGATGCAGCAGATAGACACAATGAGAAATAGACGTATGATTCATTTCAAGTCGGCAAACCCACTAACAGAATAATAGCATGCGGGGTGATAATGATTAAAAGTGCATATTCAGCATGTCTGCTTGTAGTAAGTACAATGGCATTTTGTACCGGAGCTGTTCTTCAGGACAGCTCGTTTGCATTCAGGACGCAGGTCGAATCGGTTTGGGGGCTGGAAAAAATAGATACCCTGACGCAATGCATTTACAGTTTAAACAGTGCTACGGAAACAAAGATATACATTGAACGGATAGAAGTGGATACGATATCTGTAATAAGCGGTGATGAATGTGCGCAGATGTACTTTCTGTCAAACTATTCTGTTGCACGGCAGAAAGGTTTGGTTCAATATTTTGATTCAAGCACTGCAATCCGTCAGGGATCAATGAGAGCGTATGAATTATATGCATTTTATAATGATAAGGAAAATGGAGCAAACACCTGGTGGGCAGAGCTGTCCAGATGGTGTTCAAAAGGAAAATATGTTTTTCAGCTTACAGTTCTCGGGGACACGACTGATTTATTTAAAAATTATCAGAAGTATAAAGATATGCTTGATAAAATAGATATATGGTTTCCTGAGATGCCGACAAAAACTATCAGTGCAAAGTTCTTTATGGTTAAAGAGCAATCTGCTGCAAGTACCGGCAATGTATTTGATCTTTTCGGTCGCAGGATAGGCAGCGGTACAGGGCAATACAAAACCCGTGCATCAGGATGTCGTGTGGCTCCGATGAAGCTTTTAATTGAAATGCGATAGTCAATATATAATTCGAATTATCAATGTTATACAACCATATTCTGTTTATGTAAAACTAAAAGATGCGCAATTGTAAAAAAACGAACTGTTTCTGTGAGAAAAAACAAGCCGCATGCACAATACTGCATTGCGGCTTGTTTTATGATATCAAAATGTCATTCAGACGTTTTCCTGTTCTGTATTTTTTTATTACATGTATAATTTTTCAGGGTACTGTATTCTCACTTGAATCTGCTTCTTATGAAAAAGTTGATTCACTTGTCCGGAGCGGTAATTCCTGTCTTCAGAAGTCAGATTATCAATGTGCCAAAAATGCATACGTAAATGCTTACCAGATGGGAATGAGCCGGGACAGTCTTGCGTTCATGATAGCAGCGCTTTATATTGAAAAAGGCAATTTTGATACAGCGCTTGTATACAATATCTCATGTACTACATCAACATCAGGAGTTTTCCCTGAAATACTTGATCAGCGGAAAAAAATAATGGATGTCTGTTTTCTTAAACCGCCGCATGATACATTATCAGGAAAAATAAAAAAAGAAGAGATTCGGCAGTCTTCAGAAACAGATTATTTTGAATTATCATTCAACAATTCATACCTGAATTTCAAAACCGGCGAGTACCCACTTGTAAATGAAGCCGGAAAATATCATGATGCTTTTAATATGAATATCGCAAACAGCTCACTTCTTCTGTCTTATGATAATCAGCTTAAAAGCCGCTCCGGTCTTTATGACCCTCACTTTATACTGTCGTACGGAATAATCGGATTGATTGATGATAATGTTTCGATGTTATATTCTACAAGGTATCTTATGTTTTCATCTGAATTCATAGTGATGAATAAAAAGAACAGGCATTCATTCACAAACAGTCTAAGTTTACAGTATGGCATTAAGAACCCTGTGATCTCAGAATATATGTCGTTTGATGTTCCTGTGATACGCGGCAATTGGTATTATATGCCCCGGATATCAGGGAGAGTTAATTATGAAAAGTCAATTAAAATTCAGAATGCCAGAATTGCCCCATCCATTTACATGGTATCACTTTTAAAGAGCAGGTTTCGGAATGCGTTCGGACTGTTGACATCATATAACTGGAAAAGAGATGATCATTATTATCGTTTCATTCAGGCAAATACGGACAGCACTGTTGACAGTACTGCACGAACCCTGTATTTAGATCCTGAGTGCGTTTCAAAATTCAATGGATTCCCGAATCTCAAAAGTTACTGGAATGCGTTACCAAGAAAACCGGTAATTGATATGCCGGGACAATCAGTTGACATAACTCCAGTATATAATTCAGTAATCAAAATAGGAAATAATATACAGCTTGAATCAACACTTTCCCTCACAGGACAGTATTTTTTCGGAGAAGCTGCGATGTATACAATAGGAAGCAGTAAAATGTCCTTCTTTGAGCTTGTAGAATCTGACAATAATAAAGATGATGTTGTTGTTGTGTTTTTCTACAATAAACAGAATGACAGGTTATATTTTATTGAAGGTGTCGAGGGTAATTCGTGGGTTCTCAGTGAAAATAACCGTATTTATTTTCATAAAAAGAAACGGCTTGAAGCAACGCTGTTTTTACAGAGTGGACTGCGGTTTGATTTTTTAAGGTCAGGTGAATTTTCTATTAACGGATGGTATAGTAAAATTTTTTCAACCATTGATCAGAGTCTGATTGCACTGCCGCTTTCTGATTATAACTGGGGAATCAATACAGAGTGGAAATTAGAGGTCGGATTTAAGAAACATGCAAAACAAATGTGAACTCATAAAAAAAATCATCCTGATTTCAGTTCTGTTATTATCGGCAGGCTGTACAGACTTGCTTGTTGAAAAAGGAAATAAAAACATCCAGCTTGGGGATTATCAAAGAGCGATATTGCTTTTCAGTAAAGCAGTTGACAGAAATCCCAAGTCTTTCAGTGCCAGGTTTGGGCTTGGCAAGGCACTGCTTCAGCAGTTAAGTGTTATTAAAAACAGCGGCGATGAGCAGTGGAATGCCTGTCTTACAAATCTTGAGGCCGCCCGTACCATTGAACCGTCAAAAAATATTGAAAAAATTCTTTCAGTGGCATGGGCTCATAGGGCATCAGTTCTTCTTGATAAATGCGACTCGTCAGCGGCTCTGGGGGCCCTCATGAAATCTATTCAGTATGATAAGACAAACATAAAACCGCTCAATATGGCAGGCGTGCTCTATTTCAATAAAGGTGAAACAGACAGGGCATTCTCTCTGTTTACACTTGTAATGCAGCTTGATACAGAGTCTGTTTCAGGTGCGTTCAACAGCGGAATTGTCGCATGGTCAAAAGGAGACTGCCAGACTGCCCGCAGTATCTGGCGCAAGGCTCTCGGTAAATTCCCTGATGACAAGGAGCTTCTTTATTGGACGGCACTTTCTGAAAAAAGCTGCGGAGGAAAAGAATGATTCCTCTCCCGCCTGATTACTCCTGCCCTGTACTGCTTGGGTCGGGAAAGTTTTCATCTGTCTATAGAGTATATCAGGCTAAATTAGACAGAATGGCAGCAATAAAAGTATTTAATCTTCACAAAAAAGATGTTATAAATAAAATATTCGCTGAAGTGAATATGCTTAACAGCGTTTCATTGACATGTGTCCCTCATGTCTATGATGTACAATACAGTAAATACGGGCCCATGATTGTGATGCAGTGGATAAAAGGCATATCCATTGACCGTTTCTTTTCAATCAACCCGGACAGATCACTGAAATTTACAGCTGCCGGTAAATTGCTCAATTCCCTCTCTGAACTTCACAAAGTAAATATCACCCATGGTGATCTGAAGCCGGATAATGTGATTATGTCAACAAACGGAACAGCCTGTTTTGTCGATTTCGGCTTTGCATCAAAGACTGTCCGCCAGGCATTCCGTACTGATGAAATCCGGGGCACTCCGCATTATATGGCTCCTGAGCTGTGGAGTTATGAAAAAAATATCGATCTGAAAAAATGTGACGTTTATGCAATGGGAAAAATGCTTCAGGAAATTCTTGGAAGTGAATTTCCTGAAAAGTTTCGGTCATCGGTTGACAATAATCCAGACAAAAGACCCGTGTGCGGATCTGAGATGCTCTCAATATGGAATGAATTATATACAGACGATAATGTCACTTTTGAAACCAGGTTAACAGTTGCAGTTGCGTCTGCAACATCATCAAATCTGATCAGTAAATATATTGATGCTGTCAACAGTCTGATTTTAAAAAAACGTTACACTGAAGCATATCAGATTGTGACAGATATACTTGATGAATCTCCGGACAACGCATACGCGCTTACGATGCTAAAGTCAATGAATTTGACAAAGAAAAAAAAGAAGCCGTCAAAACTGCTGATTTCAGCATCTGCTGCAGCAGTAGCTGTATTATTGTTTATAATAGCGTTTGAACTCGGACGAAACTCAGATGCTGCAGGGACACTGCCTGAATCATCAGTAAACATTGACATACAAAAAGATACACTTCTGCATATCGGGCAGGCAGAAAAAAATATAATTGAAAAAAGTCCGGCGGAATTCCGCGATGTATCAGCTGATCCATTACCTGACGGTGAGGTCAGGTGCACGGTTCCTGTGTCCCGCGGGACTCTTATTGTAGACGAAAAAGAAAAGTCGACAAATGCAACTAAGGGAGAAAATGCGGCAGTATGTACACTCTCACAGGGAACACATACATTTCAATGGGTGGATTCCACGGCTGATATGGTTTTTATTGAAACAGTGGAACTATTGCCTTTTGAGAAAAAACAGATACGGATCGGTTTTGCAAAGTAAAACAGACCATAGGAAAAACAATGGATAAAAGCGGCAACGCGCATATAGTACGTCTTGAAGATCAGCAGGCATTTCCCTTGAATGAACGTCTGACAACAATCGGATCATCAAGAAGAAGCAGGATCAGGATTCCAAATGAGAGTGTCCCGCAGCACTGCGCATACATATTATTCAATCAGGGCTCCTTTTTTTTACATCCGATTGACGCGAACTACAAAATTCTCTGCAATGGAAACGCTGTTACTGCGCCATTTGCGCTTACGCATTCATCTGTGATTGCAATAGGTAAAGATACATTCCTCTTTGAAAACAGCGCCTATATTCCGGACAGTTCTGATGGAAGTGTATCTTTTCGTAAACTGCTCGGAGCAATAAATGCATTCTTCAGAAATGTAAACCCTGATTCAAGATTCGAAATGCTTGACAGCATATCACAGGCACTGCGCTGCGACGGCGCCAGGCTTGTTGCTGAAGACAGCGTGAACTCCACATTTTCCACAATAGCAAGATATCCAAAGTCAAGTTCACTCGACCGTTTTTCCGAACGCGCGCTTGAGTGGGCAAAGCATGAGAGACGCACCATACTGATGAATGCGTCTCAGTGGAAGAATGAGTCAGAGAGCGCCGGATCACTGGAAATCAATAATGTGGGCTCAATACTCTGCATGCCTGTAATAAGTGATGAGAGAATACACGGGTATCTGTATCTTGACAGGCTGTCATCAGCCCCTGCTTTTGACAAAGTTGATTTTGAAATATGCGATGCGCTGTCGCCGATTTTCGGAGACATTGTCGCTCTTTACGAAAGAACAACAGAACAGCAGAAAATAATTGATGAACTGACCGCAGGGAGCGTGTCCGGCCGCAAGCCGCTTATCTATTCCTGTGCAATAATGAAAAAAGTAATTGAGACTGCTTTGCAATATGCAAAAACAGATACAACGGTGCTTCTTAATGGAGAGACAGGAACCGGAAAAGAGGTTTTCGCACGTTTACTGCATGATAATTCAAACAGATCCGGCAAGCCTTTCCTTGTGATAAACTGCGGCGCGATTCCGGAGAATCTGATTGAATCGGAACTCTTCGGCCATGAAAAGGGAGCATTTACAGGAGCAAACGCGAGAAAAGCCGGACTGTTTGAAGCCGCTGATGGCGGAACAGTATTTCTTGATGAGATCGGGGAGCTTCCCATAGGGCTTCAGGTCAAACTTCTGCGGGTACTTCAGGAATCAGAAGTGCTGCCGGTAGGTGCGACAAATGTATTGCATGTAAATGTACGCATTATTGCCGCGACAAACAGAAATCTTCTTCAGGAGGTTGAAAATAAAAACTTCAGGAAAGATCTCTATTACAGACTCAATATTCTTAAAATAGAACTGCCTCCTTTACGTGAGAGAGGACGTGATGTGCTCCTTATTGCAAATTATTTCATAAAAAAGTACTCATTGCAGTTCAACTCTCAGGTTAAAGAAATAACTCTTGCCGCTCAGTCAATTATACTTAAACACCGGTGGCCGGGAAATATCCGTGAAATTGAAAATGTAATTCAGAAAGCGGTAATAATTTCGCGGGGAACAATGATTGACATAAACGATCTTGATATAGACAATGCAGAATCAGATGTGTCAGGCAGCCGCAAAAACAGCGCCTTTACATCATTGAAAGATGCACGTGAAAAAGCGGAGAAAGAAGCAATCGAACAGGCTCTTGTCTATTGTGACGGAAATGTAACAATGGCCGCAAATATTCTTGATATTGACAGAAAATGGCTGTCGAAACTTATTAAAGAGTATGGGATTGACAGAGTTTAGATAACGGTTGTGGTTGGTTTGGTTTACAATATGATGTATGTGGCGGTGTGGGGCAATTCGTGAATTGCCCCTACGGGTTTTATGTGACAATCAGTTTATGATTGTATGTTTGATTTACATGTGATTTTTTACATGGAGAAATATTTATGCGCATATGGTCAATAGATCCATCATATTTCGACAGGCAGGGTCTGATCGCGCTCTGGCGTGAGGCGCTTCTTGCACAGAAGGTTTTGCAGGGTGCTACAAAAGGCTACACGAAACATCCGCAGCTGCTGCGGTTTAAAGAGTGCGTTGATCCTGTCGGCGCGATTGCGGATTACCTGAGGGCTGTTTTTGAAAATGCGCGTGAGCGGGGCTATTCTTTTGATAGTTCAAAAATCGCGCGTGTTCATTTTTCAGGGACGATTTCCGTTACAAACGACCAGATCAGATACGAGTTTTCACATCTGCTGAAGAAACTTAAGGCGCGTGATCCGGTGAAATACAGGGAGATT
>Ga0209373_10002596_pt1 | contig 17815 bp, 13 predicted proteins | sample Higcelweek5metaG_FD_187173 | JGI IMG/M metagenome (GOLD analysis project Ga0209373, IMG submission 187173) | Freshwater pond sediment microbial communities from the University of Edinburgh, under environmental carbon perturbations - High... | ecosystem: Environmental > Aquatic > Freshwater >... | reverse complement strand
TAACGGATGCCGTCCTTCTCCGCCACCAGCTCCAGCCGGTGCTTCCCCGGCTGGAAGGTGTGGACCGCCAGCCGGAAGTCCGGCGAAAGCACCGCGTCGAGCGGCAGCGCCCGCAAACAGAGTTCGACCGCCGCCGCGAGGTTCTCACGGTTGTGCGGAGCCGTCAAGGCGGTGTTGCCGAGGTCGATCAGGATTTCGTCGCCGTCAATCAGCATCGCGTCGCCGTACACCGTCACCCGGCGGGGGACCGGGGAATCCATCGAGAGCCCGTACACCCGGTTTTCCGGTACTACCCGGTCGAAGATCCGCTTTTTCACCGCGACGTATTCGTCGAAGCCGCCCGCGTAGCGGTCTTCATGGTCGGACTCCAGGTTGAGCAGCGCCGCCGCCAGGGGGGCGAAGGTGTCGGCGCGTTCGAGCTGGAACGAGCTCACTTCGACCACCGGGAGCGCGTCGGACGAGAGCTTCCCCTCCAGTTGATCGGCGGCGAGGTCAGAGAGCGGGAAGCCGATATTCCCCGCCGGGTGCGCATCGGCTCCCGCCGCGCGGAGCAGCGCCACGGCAAGTTCGGTGGTGGTGGTTTTGCCGTTGGTTCCGGTGACCGCCAGCACCTTCCCCTTCCAGTGGCGGAAGCCGAATTCCAGCTCGCCGAGGAATTCGCATTCCCCCTTCTTTGCGCGGCGCATCGCCGCCTGCCAGAGCGGGGAGGTGAGCGGCTTGACGCCGGGGCTGGTCACGATCAGGTCGGCTTTGACCACGGCGGCTTCGGCGTCGAGGCCGGGCGCGTCGGAGAGGATCGCGGCGGAGTATCCGAGCAGGCGGGCCAGCCGTTCGGCCGCCTTTCCGGAAAGTCCGCCGCCGAGAATCAGACAGTTCTGCATCAGTTGCCTTCGTTCGGTTGACGGGATTGTTTTTTTTGGGAATCCGCCTTAATATAACTTGATATTTCATCGCACGCAAGGTATATTTTTCAAATCATTATGAATGCGAAAGATAAAATTCTGGAGGATGCGGCAAAAGGGCTGGTCGGCTTCGCGGAAGCGGTGGCGAAACTGGCCGCCGCCTCCGGTGCGGTCGGGGAACTCGGCGAGGCGAGAATCGATCACGCGCGCCGGGAGCGCTGCGGCTTCCCCGAATTCGTTTACGGCGCGGGCAAGAGCCTGGAGCAGCTGCTGGCGATCGTCCCCGAAATTCACGGGCGCGAGCGGTTGGTCCTGGTGACGCGGGTTTCGCCCGAACACGGGGAGGCGCTGGTGAAGGCGTTTCCGGCGGGGGAACACGACCCGGTGGCGCGCACCTTCCGCATCCGCGATCCGGAAGCGGAACTGCGCGGCAGCGTGACGGTGGTCACCGCCGGGAGCTGCGACGCGGCGGTCGCCCGCGAGGCGCTTTATACGCTGGAAGCCTGCGGCGTGCGCGGCGAACTTCTCGCCGATGTCGGCGTCGCCGGGATCGAGCGGCTGTTCGCCTCGCTCGACAAGCTGCGCGCCGCCGACGTCTGCATCGTGATCGCCGGAATGGAGGGCGCGCTGCCGAGCGTGGTCGGCGGGCTGGTCCGCCGCCCGGTGATCGCGGTTCCGGCCGGAGTCGGCTATGGCGCCGCGTTTGGCGGAGTCGCCGCGCTGCTCGGAATGTTGAACAGTTGCGCTTCGGGCGTGACCGTGGTCAACATCGACAACGGGTTCGGCGCCGCCTGCGCCGCCGCGAGAATGATTGGATTGATGAGATCATTTTAACATACGAGTGGAATCATGGAAAGCTATCCGAAATACCGTTATCCGGAACCGGTCAGGATCGAAAACCGACAATGGCCGGACCGGGTCATCACCAAAGCCCCGGTCTGGGCGTCGGTGGACCTGCGCGACGGCAACCAGGCCCTCCCGGAGCCGATGAGCCCGGAACACAAGCTTGAATACTTTAAAATGCTGGTCGAAATCGGCTTCAAGGAGATCGAAGTCGCCTTCCCCTCCGCCTCCGCCGACGACTTCAACTTCGTGCGGATGCTGATCGAGCGGAAGTTGATTCCGGAAGGCGTCACCATCTCGGTGCTCACCCAGGCCCGCAAACACCTGATCGACAAGACGGTCGAATCGCTGCGCGGCGTCCGGCGGGCGATCGTGCATTGCTATGTGCCGACCAGCGACCTGCACGGCCGCTTCGTCTTCAACCACTCCCGCGAGGAAGTCAAACAAATGGCGGTCGACGGCACTCGCATGGTGCGCGAAGCGATCGCCCGCGAGGGGATGGAGAAGATCTGCGGCTACGAATTTTCCCCCGAGGAGTTCACCGACAGCGATTTTGATTTCGTGGTCGATGTCTGCCGCGCGGTCAAGGAGGAGTGGGGCCCCGCCACGCCGGAGACGTTCATCTTGAACCTCCCGGCCACGGTCGAGCGCCGTCCGCCGAACCAGTACGCCGACCTGATCGAGCTCTTCTGCCGCAAGTACCCGTACCTGGCGGAGACCGCGATCAGTATCCACGCCCACAACGACCAGGGGTGCGCGGTGGCGGCGAGCGAGCTGGCGCTGCTGGCCGGGGCGACCCGTGCGGAGGGGACTATTTTCGGCCACGGCGAACGGACCGGCAACCTCGACATCGCGGTGCTGGCGCTCAACCTCGAATCGCGCGGAGTCCCGACCGGGCTCTCGTTCCGCAACATGCCGGAGATCGTGCGGATCGTTGAACGCAATTCGGGGATCGACGTTCATCCGCGCCACCCGTATGCGGGCGACCTGGTGTTCACCGCGTTTTCGGGGTCGCACCAGGACGCCATCCGCAAGGGCCTCGAACGGCGCGCGGAGATCGGCGAATTCTTCCGCCTGGGTTGGAAGGTTCCCTATCTGCACCTCGACCCGGCTGACCTCGGCCGCCAGTACGAGAAGCTGATCCGGATCAACAGCCAGTCCGGCAAGGGCGGCGTGGTCTACGTGCTTGAAAAGGAGTTCGGCATCTATCCGCCGAAAAGCATGCACCCGGAGATCGGCGCGGTGATCCAGAAATACATCGACGAGACCGGCGGCGAAATCGATTCGCAACTGCTGCTCAAGATTTTCAACGACGCCTTTGTCAACATCGAAGGTCCGTACCGGATGGCGAACTATCAGCGCGCCTCGGTCGGCGACCGTTCCGGCGCGACGTTCACCTGGTATAACGGCGACGAGCAGTACGACCTCACCGGGCAGGGCAACGGTCCGCTCTCGGCGGTGGTCCATTCGCTGAAGAGTTCCGGGCTGATGCCGTTCTTCAAGCTGGAGGACTTTTCGGAGCGTTCGCTCGGGAAGGACGCCGACGCGCGGGCCATCGCGTTTGTCGGCCTCCGCTGCGGGGAGGGGCCGGGCAGCCCGCTGGTCTACGGCGCGGGAGAGCATTCGAATATCGACCGCGCGGCCATCGCCGCGCTGATCAGCGCAATGAACCGGGCGGTTGCGGCAGGCGTGTTTCACAACTGAACCGGATCGCATTAGCAAGAGCTTCGCGGCATATGCCGCATAACGGAATTGGGGAAAATAGAGATGAATGAAATCAGCCGGGCCCGCTGGAAGTTGATGGGCGGAATTTTTCTGGTCATTATCCTGATCCACATTATCATCATCAGTTGCATCGCTTCCGGGCACCGCTCGCGGGCGGCGGCGAATGCACAGCTTCCGCCCCCGCCGCCGGTCGCGGCGCAGGAGGCCGCGGCGCCCAATGCGCCGGAGGTCAAGAAGCCGGAAGAGAAGAAGTCCGGCGGCTTCTGGTCCAGGCTGTTCGGCGGCGGGAAAAAGGAAGAGGCGAAAAACGAATCCCCGGGGGAGGCCGTCAAGCCGCCCAAGGCCTGGCGTTACAAAAAGCCCTCCGACAACCCGATGTTCGGTAAGCCGTTCAACTACGCCTTCGCCAAGCGCGGCGATTTCTCCGCCAAGGAGGTTCCGGGCAGCAGCGGCGCGACCTCCGGAATCATGATCGACATGAACACCCGGAACGTGCTGTGGGAGAAGAACTCCTCGAAGCCGGTCCCGATCGCGTCGATGGTCAAGATGATGACGCTCCTGCTCGCCTTCGAGGGGCTTGAGGACAATCCGGCGCTCTCGCTGGAGAGCCCGGTGAAGATCTCCCCGGAAGTGCTGAAGATCGCCCGTACCGGAATCGTCTGGCTCGACCCGCGCGAAACGCTCCCGCTCTCGGACCTGATGAAGGCCGCCGCGATCAAGAGCGCCAACGACGCCGCCGTCCAGATCGCGCTCTTCTTCAGCAACGAAAACCAGGACGCCTTCATCACCCGGATGAACGCGAAAGCGCTCGAACTCGGCATGACCGGCAGCCATTTCGTCAGTCCCTGCGGATTGCCGGACAAGAAAAAAGGCAACTCGGTCAGCACCGCCCGCGATATGACCATCCTCGGCGAACACCTGCTCGAATACCCGAAGCTCATCGAGTGGAGCACCACCAAAATCGACTATATGCGCTCCGGCGACAAGAAAACAATGCTTAACGCGACGAACCGCCTGATCAATCCGCACTGGCCCGGCGTGGACGGCCTCAAAACCGGTTATACCGACGACGCGGGCTACTGCCTGACCTTCAGCGTTCTGCGCGACGGCCGCCGCATCGTCGGCTGCGTCACCGGCTTCCCGAGCGCCCGGGCCGGCCGCGACCCGTTCGCCCGCAAACTGATCGACTGGGGCTACAAACGCGCCGCCGAACTGGATAAGAAATAATCATGAAGTCGTATTTCAGAATCGAGATTGATCGGATGGAGGGGTATGTTCCGGGAGAACAACCCCGGATCGACAATCTGTGCAAATTGAATACCAATGAAAATGCGTTCCCGCCGTCGCCGCGTGTGAAACGGGCGCTCGCGGAGTTCGAATGGGAGCGGCTGCGCCGTTATCCGGATCCGTTGGCCGACGCGCTGCGCGACCGGATCGCGCAGGAGTTCGGCGTCGGCCGCGCCAACGTGATCGCGGGCAACGGGTCGGACGACATCCTGACCATGCTGTTCCGCTGCTTCACCTCGCCGGAACTTCCGCTGGCCTGTCTCTTCCCGACTTACTCGCTCTATCCGGAGCTGGCGAAGATGCAGGGGGCCGGGGTGATCGAGATTCCGCTCGAACCCGAAACGTTCGCGCTGCCCGATGATTTGCTCGAACGGGCGAAGGGGGCGAATTTGCTCATCATCACCCGCCCGAACGCCCCGACCGGGAACTCGTTCCCGATGGAGACGATGCGGGAGATCTGCCGGAAATTCGACGGCGTGGTGTTTTTCGACGAGGCCTACGCCGATTTCGCCGACGACAACTGCATGGGGCTGGCGAGGGAGTTCGACAACGTGATCGTGTCGCGGACCTTCTCCAAGAGTTATTCGCTGGCCGGTCTGCGCCTCGGGTTCGCCGTGGGCAATGCGGAGCTGATCGCCGGGATGTTCAAGGTGAAGGACTCCTACAACCTCGACCGCATGACGCAGGCGCTCGGTTTCGCCGCGTTCGACGACCGCGAATATCTCGCGGAGTGCTGTGAAAAGGTGAAGGCGATCCGCCGGGAGTTTTCGAAAGAGCTCAAAGCGCTCGGCTTCCGCGTGGTGCCGTCGCAGGCCAACTTCGTCTTCACCTCGCCGCCGGACCGGGACGGGGAGCGCTGTTTCAAGGAGCTTCGCAGCCGGGCGATCATCGTGCGCTACTTCAGGGGCGCGGCGACCCGCGAATACGTCCGGATCACCATCGGCACGCCGGAGGAGATGGCGCGTGTGCTCGCGGCGTTCCGCGAAATCTACTGAGGGATTCTCCCGAAATGAAGGAACCGGGGTTCGGCTTCTCTGCGAACCCCGGCCTGAACCACCCGCCGGTGCATCGCTTCCGGCAATTCCTCTTCGCCTCTTTAGCCACTCCACTGTGCTGATGACTATCGCCTTTCGGGCGGTTCCTACCATTAGTATATAACGTTTTCGACAAAAATCAAGTAACGGACGATCCCGATTTTTTTTCGGCGAAATCGGCCGGAACACTTGCAGATTGCCGTCCGGGACGCTATCTTTCAATTCCGAACAGATGAAAGGAGGCGAGAATGGGACTTCTGATGCTTGAAGAGGTCGATTCGACCAACACCTATGCGCGGGAGCATTTTGACGAGCTGGCGGACGGCACGCTCGTCGCGGCCCGAAGCCAGACCGCCGGGCGCGGCAGGCGCGGGCGCGCCTGGGTTTCGCCGCCCGGCGTCAATTTCACCGGAACCGTCCTCTTGAAACAACTGTCCGACGGCTTCCACGCCGGGTGCCTGCTTGGAGTCGCCGCGCTCGCCGCAATCCGTGAACTCGCGCCGAAGCTGCCGGTCTACCTCAAATGGCCCAACGACCTCTACGTCGAAGACCGCAAGCTGGCCGGAATCCTCTGCGAAAGCGCCCGGATCGAACACGGCCGGATCACCGCCGTTGTCGCCGGAATCGGCGTCAACGTCAACCTGACTTCCGACGAGCTCCGCGCCATCGATCAGCCGGCCACCTCGCTCCTGGCCGAGACAAAACGCGAATTTAATCTCGATTTTTTTTCAAAAAAACTGGCAGAACAGTTAAATCGATACTATAGTACCTATTTAAATAATGCCGGGACCGTGATCCGGGAATGGATTGCGGCGAACCTTCTGGCGGGAGAATCACTGACCGTGATCGACCCCCGTGGGGAGGCGCACACCGGCATATTCCGCCGCATCTTGGAAGACGGAAGCATGCTCTTTGAAGAAAAGGGCGTCACGACCGCATTCACTTGCGGAGACGTGAAAATCGACCGGGATTCGGTGGATTGGAGTCGGCTGAAACAAAAAGCGTCAAACCATTACAAACAACCCGAGGAATAAGAGAAAATGGACTGGACACTGTTGGGTAACGGTTTCAAGCTGATGCTCCTGGGCATGGGGGTGGTATACATCTTCCTCGTGATCATGATCATCGCGATGAACCTGCTGAAACGGGCACTCGCCCCCTTCGCCGGAATGCTCGAACCGCCGGCCAAAGCCCCCGCGAAGAAGAAGCCCGCCGCCGATTCCGGCGACGATGCCCGGCTCGCCGCGATTGCCGCCGCCGCCGTCGAGGCCGCCCGCACCAAATAGTCGAAATCCATTATTTCATATCAAATAGAACGGAGAATCGCAAGAAGATGAAGAAAATCAAATTCATGGACTGCTCGTTCCGCGACGGCTTCCAGTCCTGCCTCGGCGCCCGCGTCAAGACCGACGACTTCCTTCCCGCGCTCGACGCGGCGGTCAAGGCCGGGATCGACTATATCGAAATCGGCGGCGGCGCCCGCTTCCAGAGCCTCTACTTCTACTGCCAGGAAGACGCGTTCGAAATGATGGACCGCTGCCGCGAAGTGGTCGGCCCGAACGTCAATTTGCAGACCCTCTCCCGCGGCGTCAACGTGGTCGGGCTCTCCTCCCAGTCCAGCGACATCATCGAGCTTCACGCGAAGCTCTTCAAGAAGCACGGCATCACCACGATCCGCAACTTTGACGCGCTCAACGACGTGCGCAACCTGACCGCCTCCGGCAAATACATCACCCAGTACGGCCTCAGCCACCAGGCGACCGTCACCATGATGGGCCTCGCGCCGGGCCTCACCGAATCCTACGCGCACACGCCGAAATTCTACATCGACAGCCTCAAGGCGATCCTCGAAAGCGGCATGGCGTTCGACAGCCTCGCGTTCAAGGACGCCTCCGGCACCTCGACCCCGGCCACCGTGTTTGATACCATCAAGCAGGCGCGTGAAATCCTCGACGCCGAATTCAAGGGCGACAACCGCAAGAATATCTCCTTCCACACCCACGACACCGCGGGCATGGCGGTGAGCTGCAACATGGCGGCGATCGAAGCGGGAGCCGACGTGATCGACCTCGCGATGAGCCCGCTCTCCGGCGGCACCTGCGAGGCGGACATCCTGGTGATGTACCAGCGCCTCCGCGGCACCGGCTACACGCTCGACATCGACCCGGAGAAGATCCTGGCCGCCGAGCATGTGTTCGAAAAGTGCATGGACAAGTACTTCATGCCGCCGGAATCGATGCAGGTCTCCCCGAAGATCATCTTCAGCCCGATGCCGGGCGGCGCGCTCACGGCCAACACCCAGATGATGCGCGACAACAATATCCTCGACAAATACGACGACTGCATCGCCGAAATGCGCGAAGTGGTCGCCAAGGGCGGCTTCGGCACTTCGGTGACCCCGGTCAGCCAGTTCTATTTCCAGCAGGCGTTCTCCAACACCATGCAGGGCCGCTGGAAGGTGATCGACAAGAACGGTTACGGCAAGATGGTGCTCGGCTACTTCGGCAAGACCCCGGTCGCGCCGGATCCGGAAATCGTCAAGCTGGCCAGCGAGCAGCTCGGCCTTGAGCCGACCACCGAAGCCGTGGTCGACATCAACGACCGCAACCCGAAACTCGGCGTCAAGCCGGCCGCCGCGCAGCTTGAAGCCGCCGGTCTCCCGGTCACCGAGGAGAACATCTTCATCGTCGCCGCCTGCGGCGACAAGGGCCTCAACTACCTGAACGGCAACCGCCCGAACGGCATCCGCTATAAGGAAGCCGATAAGCCGAAGGCCGCCGCCGCGAAGGGCGGAGCCTACACCGCCAACGTGGACGGCAAAAACGTCGCGGTCGAGCTCAACGCCGCGGGCGACGCCTACACCGCCACGGTCAACGGCAAGAGCTTCACGGTCAAGGTTTCGGAAGGCATCGCCACCGCGACCGCGACCGCCGCGGCTCCGGCCGCCGGCGGCGCGACCGTCGCGCTCCCCTCTCCGCTGCCGGGCACGATCGTCAAGATCCTGGTCAACGTCGGCGAGGACGTCGCCGAGGGCGACGTGATCCTGGTCATGGAAGCCATGAAGATGGAAACCGAAATCAAGGCCCCGATGGCGGGCGTCATCCGTGAAGTCAGCGTCGCCGCCGCCCAGGTGGTTGCCGCGGGCGACACGCTTGTGATGATCGAGGAGAAGTAAGAGAATGCGAAAGATCAAACTTTTCACCGCCGTCTGCCTCGCGCTTGTCGCGGGGGTGTTGGCGGCCGCCCCGGAGCCGAGCGTTCCGGTGGCGAAAGAGCAGGCTCAGAAGCTGACGCTGCCCGCCGGGGCGACCCGGATCGCCACGTCGAGCGACGAACTTTTCGGCTGGTACGCCCAGCCGGAGACCGGAATGCGCTACCTCGTCTACGAATGGTCGAAGCCGGCCGTGATCAACTCGCTCAGCATCGCGACGAACCAGAAGGTGACTCCGGGCCGCGAGATGATGGTTATCGTTCCGGAAGGCCGCAGCAAGGGCAAGGTCAAGATCGACCTCTCCGCCCGCGTCTCCCGGTTGGCGGAAGGGTTCCACCCCTCGACCAAGATCCTGCCCGGAACGGTGGTCGGCGAATTTCAGCCGATCGAAATCGTCCATGATTCGGTCAACAACGCCACCGCCATCGGCGAAGATCTGCCGGAGTGGGGCGATGCGATCAAAGGCCTCTGGCAGAGCACCGGCATCTACGACATCATCGACCAGAGCGGCAGCGACTTCGGCTCCACCTGGGTTCTCGGCCTCGGCCGGGTGCTGATGATGGTCGTCGCGCTGCTCCTGATCTACCTGGCGATCGTCAAGGAATTCGAGCCGCTGCTGCTGCTGCCGATCGGCTTCGGCGCGCTGCTGGCGAACATTCCGCTGGCCGGAATCTCCGGGCCGGACGGGCTCCAGGGCCAGATTTTCGAGGTCGGCATCAACTCCGGCGTCTTCCCGCTGCTGATCTTCATGGGCGTCGGCGCGATGACCGACTTCGGTCCGCTGATCGCCAACCCGAAGACTTCGCTGCTCGGCGGCGCCGCGCAGTTCGGCATCTTCTCGGCGCTGCTCGGCGCGCTGCTGCTGACGATGGCGGTTCCGGCGATCAACTTCTCGCTGCTCGACGCGGCCAGCATCGGCATCATCGGCGGCGCGGACGGCCCGACCTCGATCTACCTCACCAGCAAGCTTTCTCCGAAGCTGCTCGGCGCGGTGGCGGTGGCGGCGTACAGTTACATGGCGCTGGTGCCGATTATCCAGCCGCCGATCATGAAGCTCTGCACCACGAAGCATGAACGCGCGATCAAGATGAGCCAGCTCCGCACGGTCGGCAAGCTGGAGAAGATCTGCTTCCCGCTGCTCATCACGCTGCTCTGCGCCTTCCTGCTGCCGGATGCGGCCCCGCTGATCGGCATGCTGATGTTCGGCAACCTGATGCGCGAGTGCGGCGTGGTCGAACGCCTGAGCCAGACCGCCCAGAACGCGCTCATCAACATCGTCACGATCTTCCTCGGAATCGCGGTCGGCTCGAAGCTTTCGGCGGACCAGTTCCTGTCGATCCAGACGCTGGGCATCCTGCTTCTCGGCGCGATCGCGTTTGCCATCGGCACCGCGGCGGGCGTGCTCTTCGCCAAGCTCATGAACGTCTGCAGCAAAGATCCGATCAACCCGCTGATCGGGTCGGCCGGTGTTTCCGCGGTGCCGATGGCGGCCCGCGTGTCGAACAAGGTCGGCCTTGAGGCGAATCCGCAGAACTTCCTGCTGATGCACGCGATGGGGCCGAACGTCTCCGGCGTGATCGGTTCGGCGGTGGCGGCGGGCGTGCTGCTCAACATGCTGAAACATCTCGTCTGAGGGATTTCACACTCGGCTTTCAACGCCGCGGCGGATTCGTTCGCCGCGGCGTTTTTTTGGGCGCGCCGATTGCAAAGATGTAATCCCGCACTATATTAATTTCCAACGAGCCTGTTTTTCTGAAAAGAGTTCAGATTTTACCGGGACAACGTATAACACGGAGAGCGAGATTGCCAGGTAGAATCAAAGCATGCCGGACTATTCTGCTGCTGTCGCTGTCGCTCTGCGGGACCTGTTTCGGCGTCGAATCCGATTCCCGGGAGGAACTGCTTGCCGAACTGCCGCCGGACAAACTCCGCAACTCGATTGCGGCGGAGCGTCACCGGGGGGAGCTCGCCGCCGCGCTGGCTTCGGCGGCCGGGACCGCGTTTTTGTTTTTGCTCTGCAACCATTGCCATTACCGGAGGCACCGGCGCCGGGAAGATGAATTCCGCCTGGAACGGCTTATTTTCGATTCCCTGGAGATCCCGGTGGTGCTGTACAGCCCGCGGGGAGAGTGCGTCCGGATGAACAAGGCCGCGCTGGAAATCGCCGCGAGCGGCAAGGAGAATGCGGCGGCGCTGGGACATCCCGGCGTCGAAGCGGAATCCGGCCGCGAAATCCACCTGAACGGACGCGACTACCTGGTGAGCGCCAGATCGATCTATTCCGGCGACCGGTATTTCGGCTCGCTCAAGACCCTGATCGACATTACCGAACAGACGGAGTCGCAGCGGCGGCTGATTCACGAATTGTTCGAGGCGCGCAATACCGACAAAGCCCGGAATTTGTTCCTGGCGACGATGAGCCACGAGCTGCGGACGCCGCTCAACGCCATCATCGGGTTCAGCGAACTCCTGCGCGACAATCCGGTGCAGGCCGAGGAGCTCAACGAGTATCTTCAGGCGATCAACCTGGCCGGAAATACGCTGCTTGCGCTGATCAACGACATCCTCGACCTCAGCAAAATCGACGCGCGGCAGATGAAAATCGTGCCCGAGCCGACCGAACCGGCGGTGCTGGCCGAAGAGATGCGGGTGCTCTTCCTCCAGAAGACGAACCGGCCGGGGTTCCATTACGAAGTGGCCTGCCCGGAGGGGCTCCCGGCCCTGATGCTGGACGGGCTGCGCGTTCGCCAGATCCTGCTCAATTTGATCGGCAACGCCATCAAATTCACGGAAAAGGGGAGCGTCGTTGTCACCTTTTCCTTTCAGCGGGCCGGAGAGTCCGAAGGGACCTTCGAAGTCGCGGTGTCGGATACCGGAGTGGGAATCGCGCCGGAGTCGGCGGAAGCGATTTTCGATCCGTTCGTCCAGCAGGACGCGGGGAGGGACAGCCGCCTCCAGCACGGAACCGGGCTCGGGCTGGCCATCTCGCGCCGCCTGGCCAGATGCATGGGCGGCGACATCACGCTGTCCAGCGCCGTCGGCCAAGGGAGCGTCTTCCGGCTGGTCCTGCCCGGGGTCAAAGTGGCCGGGGCGGTTCAGCCGTCCCCGGCGGCCACGGCGGGGACGGAGCTCCCCGAAAGCCGCCTGCGCATTCTTCTTGTGGACGATGTGCCGCTCAACGTCAAGGTGCTGGCGGCCATGCTGAAGAAGTTCGGGGCCGAAGTCACCGCCGTTTCGTCCGGAGCCGAGGCGCTGAAAGAACTGGAGAAGGAAACGCCGGACGTTCTGCTCACCGACTTGTGGATGCCGGAGATGGACGGGGCGGAGCTGGCGGCCCGCATCCGCGAGAATCCGTCCCGCCGCGTCACCCCGGTCATCATCGCCGTCACCGCCGACGTGGAGAGCGGGAGCAACTTCGACCTGAAGCACGTCGACGGCGTCCTGATCAAGCCGGTCACGGCCGGGAAGCTGGAGAAAATGTTTGCGTTCCTCCGTTCGAAACGCACCGGTTCCGGGCCTGCCGGAGAGCCGGTCCATTTCGACTGAACCCGTTGTTCCTGAACATCGCCGAAGGAGAAGGAAACCATCATGACCCGCAACGATTTTGTCGGTTGCCTGCTGCGCATGGCGCGGCCGGTTCTCGTTTCCGGAGCCGCCCGGACCCTCCGCCGGTCCATGCCGGTCGAACAGCATCCGGGCGCCGGACGCGAGTGCTTCTCGCGCTTCGAAGCGGCGGGGCGGCTGCTCTGCGGGCTGGCGCCGTGGCTCGAAACGGAGCCCGTCGATCCCGCCGAGGCCGCGTTCCGTAACGAGGCGTGCGAACTCGCCCGCGGGCTGGTCGCCGGGCTGGTCGATCCCGCGTCCCCCGATTACGGCGAGTTTGAGCGGATGTGCGAACCTTGCAACCAGACGCTGGTTGACGCCGCCTTTCTCGCCCAGGCCGTGCTGCGCGCGCCGGAGCAGCTGGGCGCGCTGCTGCCGGAGGAGACGCGCGGACAGCTCGTGCGCATGTTCCGGCTCACCCGCAAGATCCGCCCCGCCTACAACAACTGGCTGCTCTTTTCGGTCGAGGTCGAAGCCGCGCTCAAGCAACTGACCGGGGAATACGACTGCATGCGCGTCGATTACGGATTCCGCCAGTTCGAGCAGTGGTATGTCGGCGACGGTTTTTACCAGGACGGCCCGTCGTTCGCGCTGGATTATTACAACAGCCTGGTGATCCACCCGATGCTGCTCGATCTGTGCGATGCGTTCCCCGAAACCGTGGACCGCGAGGCGGCCGGGCGGATTCGGGAGCGCGCCCGCCGCTACGGGGCGATCCTCGAACGCTGCGTCGCGCCGGACGGCAGTTACTTCGCCGTCGGCCGTTCGATCGCCTACCGCTGCGGCGTCTTCCACCTGCTGGCGCAGCTCGCGCTGCGGCACGACCTCCCGGTTTCGCCGGGGCAGGCGCGCGAGGCGCTGGGCGCGGTGATTGCAAAGACCCTCGGCGACGCCTCCTTCCGGCCCGACGGGTTCCTTGCGGTCGGCCTCTGCGGCGGCCAGCCGGACCAGGGGGAGAATTACATCTCGACCGGCAGCCTCTACCTGGCCTCCGCCGCGTTCCTGCCGCTCGGGCTCGACGCGGAAGATCCCTTCTGGAACGCACCCGGCGAACCGTGGACGCAGAAACGGCTTTGGAGCGGGGAGAACCTTCCGGCGGATCATCGTATTTGAAGAATATTATGCGGGAATCCGTGCATCCCGACTTGAAAATGAATCGGGTTGAGTGTATTAGTTAAGCAGCGTCAACGCAACAGGCGCCGGATTTTCGTAAAGATATCAGGACCCGTTGGGAATGCGATAGAGGACTTCCTGAAACAATAAGGAGAAAAAGACGATGAACAACAGCAGAATGATGGCTATTCTGGTCGCCGGCGGCATCGCCTGCGTCAGTTTCGCGGCGACGGCCGCGGACGAAGCCACGAAACCCGCCGCTCCGGCAGTTCCCGCAGCTCCCGCAGCTCCCGCAGCTCCCGCCGCTCCGGCTGCTCCGGCTGCTCCGGCTGCTCCGGCAGTCGAAGCCGTCAAGCCGACCGCCGCCGCCAAGGCCGCCGAAGCCGTCAAGCCGGTGGATATTTTCGCGGGCGTTCCCGCCGTGGTCGCCGAAGTCAAAGGTGAAAAGATCACCAAAGACATGATCGTGGCTGAAATCATGAAGGCGTTTCCCGGCGGCAAGGTTCCGGACGGCGTCTCCGCCGACGAGTTTTCGGCGGCGCTTCCGGGCATCGTCAAGCAGATGGTCATCCAGAAGATTTTCGATACCGAGCTGGCCAAGGCCGGGATCGCGCCGTCCGAAGAGATGGCCAAGAAGAAATTCGCCGACGAGTTCAAGAACATGGATAAGCAGATGCTGGATATGATCACCCAGCAGCTCCAGGTTCAGAACAAGACCCTCGACCAGTACCTGAGCGAGATGGCGAAGAATCCGGCCATCCAGAAGCAGGTCGCCGGTCAGCTTTATCTCGAAGAGAAGGTGCTCAAGGGCCTCAAGTTCGACAAGGCCGTCGCTCCGGATGCGGCGAAGAAGTTCTATGACGAAAACACCAAGGAGTTCCAGGAAGAGGCGGACAAGCCGGACCAGATCCGCGCCTCGCACATCCTGATCGCCACCGAGGAGAAGACCCCCGAGGCCGACGCGAAGGCCAGGGAGAAGGCCGAAGCCCTCCTGAAGCAGATCAAGGCCAAGCCGGAACTCTTCGAAGAGCTCGCCAAAGAGAACAGCACCTGCCCGAGCAGCGCCCGCGGCGGTTCGCTCGGCGCTTTCACCAAGGGGCAGATGGTTCCGGAATTCGAGAAGGCCACGCTGGCTCTCAAGCCGGGTGAAGTTTCGGCGGAGGTCGTCAAGACCCAGTTCGGCTATCACATCATCCGTCGCGACGCCCTCCAGATCGAGCCGAAGACCGTTCCGTTCGAGAAGGTCAAGGGCGAAATCGAAACCTATCTCAAGGCCCGCAAGGATTCCGAAGAGAAGCAGGCCCAGCAGAAGGCGGTCATGGAATACTTCGAAAAGCTGGAAAAAGAGTACGGCGTCAAGTATCTCGTTACGATGGAGCCCGAAGGCGCCAAGTAACTTCGACCGGTTCATCCTTTCGGCGCGCCGCCTCGAAACGGCGCGCCGTTTTTTTTCTGAAACGTTTTGATTTTTTCCCGTCAGGGTTTTATATTAATAAGAAACTCTCATCACAACCGGGGAACCCATAAACCATGTTTGAAATCGAAATCGACCGTACCTTCTCGGCGGCGCACCAGCTTCGCGGTTATGACGGCGACTGCTGCCGCCTGCACGGGCACAACTATAAAGTCACCGTCGTCGTTCGCTCGAACGAGCTGGACAAGGTCGGCATCGCGCTCGATTTCAAGAAACTCAAGCGCGAACTCGATCTTTTGCTGGCGCAGTACGACCACACCAACCTCTCCGATCTGCCGGAATTCTGTGAAATCAACCCGACCAGCGAGGTCCTCGCCCGCACCGTCTACCGCCAGATGGGCGAACGGATGAACGGCGGCGCGATCCGGGTGCACCGGGTGCGCATCGGCGAATCCGACCACTCCGCGGTCACCTATTTCGAAGAGTGACCGATGCGCCTGGTTGAATCCTTCACCAGCCTTCAGGGCGAATCCACCCATGCCGGGCGGATCTGCTTCTTTGTCCGCCTGGCGGGCTGCAACCTCGACTGCAACTACTGCGATACGCGCTACGCCCGCGACTTCGGGGCCGGGGAACCGGCGACGGCGGAGGAGCTGGTCCGCCTGGCGAAGGAATCCGGCGTCGGACTGGTCGAAATCACCGGCGGCGAACCGCTGGCCGACCCGGAAACGCCGGAGCTCTGCCGCCGGCTGCTCGATGCCGGGTTCGAAGTCCTGCTCGAAACCAACGGTTCGTTTTCCATCGCCCCGGTCCCCTGTGAGGTGCGCAAGATTCTCGACTGCAAGCTGCCCGGCTCCGGAATGGCCGGGCACAACGACTTCGGCAACTACGCGCTGCTTGCGCCGCACGACGAGGTGAAGTTCGTGATTTCCGGGCGCGGGGATTTCGATTACGCGCTCGATGTGATTCGCCGGTACGAACTAGCTGCCCGCACCCGGAATCTGCTGGCAAGTCCGGTCTGGGGGCGGGTCTCCTTCGAGGAGCTGGCGAAGTGGGTGATCGATTCGCGCGCTCCGCTCCGGATGCAGCTCCAGATGCACAAGCTGATCTGGGGCGACCGCACCGGCGTCTGATTCCGCCGCCGCCCCTCGGAGATCAGAACTGAAGTTTGAGCAACCCCGAAGCGGGCACCGCGACCCGCGAAATTCCCGCTTCCGGAACGGTTCCGGCCACCGGGCGGCCGGTCGCGTCGAAGCGTTCGGCGCTTTGCGGGCGCTCCGGGAGTTCCAGCACCAGCGCGGCGTCGCCCCCGGCATTGACCACCCAGCAGGTGCGTCCGGAGCCGCCGGGAACCTTCGCGCATTGGCCGGAGCCGTAGACCGCGGTCACCGTTTCCGCCGCGGTCTCGGCGGTGACGACCGGATAGTTGAGTTCGGGGTGGAGCGGCGTCAGTTTGCCGTGCAGCAGCGTCTCGCGGTGTTTGCGCCAGAACCCAAGCCAGAACTTCAGCATGGCGCGATGGGATTCCGGGACTGCTTCGAGCCGGACGGAAATCTGCGGCACGCAGAAGAGCACGTTCAAGAGTTGCAGCGCCGCCGTTTCCGTCGTGTCGGAGCTGTGCCATTCGAGCATGTCGGAGTGAACCGCGGTATTCCCCGAACTCAGCCGCAGGTCGATCATGCCGACCCGGTTCGACAGGATGTCGCCGGGGCAGTCGCCCACCCGGATCATGTTGCCGTACTTGCGGATCGCCGGGCCGATGTAGCTCTGGCGGAACTCGATCAGGATGCCCGGCTTGATCCGTTCCAGCCGCTCCGTGGTGGCGGAGAGCAGCCGGTCCACCGCTTCGGGCAGCGATTTGATGTCGCGCCCGGCATAGTTCTCCTTCTCCGCCGGATCTTCGCCTTCGAAACGGAAGCTGTCGATGAAGTCGAGCTTGAAGCCGTCGATGTCCCACTCCCGCAGCGATTTCTCGTAGATGGAAATCAGGAATTCGCGGACTTCGGGGAAACGGGGGTCGAGCACGGAAGTGTCCAGCCGCGGAATCCGGTAGAGGTATTTCCCTTCGAAGCGCTGCCGGTTCGCGCTTTTGTCGCCGACGAACGGCACCGAGAACCAGACCACGTACTTCATGCCGAGTTGGTGGACGGCCTCGACGTGGGCACGCATATCGGGGAAGCGGCGTTTCGAAACCTCCCAGTCGCCGCAGAAGGCGTAACCGCGGTTGTTGTCGTCGGTCTGCCAGCCGTCATCGACGATGATTCCCTTCATTCCGAACGCTCCGGCGAGTTCGCATTCGGCTTCGAGCGGCTTGGCGAAGACGTCCTGGTGATAGCTGTACCAGCTCGAGTAGATCGCCTCGTATGCCGCCGCGGGAACCGGCGCGGGAAGGTAGTCGGGGAACCGGGTGTACCAGTCGAACGCTTCCCGGACGGCGTCGGCGTAGAAGATCTTCCGGGCGTCGAGCCGGAGGATCGTCGCGTAACTGGAGATCGGCGCTTCGGGCACGGAGAAGAGTTCGACCGAGCAGGCGATTTCGCAGGATTCCTCACAGACACCGGCCATGATCCGGACCGCGCGCTTCGCTTCGGAGACGGCGAAGAGCATCCGGTTGTTCCCGTCGATTCCGCCCAGTTGCATGACCGGCGCGGAGCTGGCGAGGTTGGAGGTGACCGGATTCCCC